>Ga0172382_10009144_pt1 | contig 13593 bp, 12 predicted proteins | sample Leawel138RmetaG_FD_122245 | JGI IMG/M metagenome (GOLD analysis project Ga0172382, IMG submission 122245) | Leachate microbial communities from a municipal landfill in Southern Ontario, Canada - Leachate well 138R metaG | ecosystem: Engineered > Solid waste > Landfill > Unclassified | place...
CCGTATTTTACGGCAGAAGTTGATATGTTTGCTGACGATGATTACGGTATTGATGATGTACTTCTCGAAGAAACTGCTCTTTTGTTTAACAAAATAGCCAAAAGTATAAAGAGCATGAGGATTAATCCCATTGACCCAAAAAAGCTTGATGTACTTAATCCGTCATTCCTGATAGCCCAGAAAGCCGGACTAAACAATTCACAAAAACAATCCTTACTCGAAATCAGAAGTGAAAACGTGAGACTCAAAAGCCTTTCAAATCATTTAAGGAAAATGCAACCTTTTTTAATGAAGGCAGAGATGATATCAAACATTGTAAAAAATGACGGTTATATCAATACAAACTCGAAGAAATCATGATAAAGTTTCCCAAGATAGTAGGAATATTAAATGTAACCCCGGATTCCTTTTCTGATGGCGGTAAGTTTATTGATAAACGTTCTGCCGTTAGAAAGGCACTAAGCCTGCTTGAAGAAGGGGCAGACATACTGGATATTGGAGGTGAAAGTACAAGACCCGGAGCTGCATTGATTGATGTACATACTGAAATTGAAAGAATAATTCCGGTGATAAAGGAACTGAAGCAATTCGACAAAGGAATCAAAATTTCTGTAGATACAACTAAGCATGAAGTTGCCAAAGAAGCACTTGATGCCGGTTGTGATATGTTAAACGATGTATCCGGACTCAGATTCGACAGGAAAATTGCAGAGCTTGCTGCAATTTATGACGTACCTCTGATTCTGATGCACTCACGTCATAAACCGTCAACAATGCAACAAAATCCCTATTACGCTAATTTATGGAGAGAACTTATAGATGAGCTGACAACATCTATTAAGATTGCAAAACTATCTAATGTCAATAATATAATAATTGACCCCGGCATTGGATTTGCTAAAAATTATGAGCATAATCTGGAAATATTAAAAAATATTGATTACTTGTCTGAGCTCAATTGTCCCGTGATGCTCGGTATTTCAAGAAAATCTTTCATTGGTAAAATGCTTGAAATAGCAAATCCTGCAGAGCGTGACTTTGCAACGATTCTTATACATACTCTTTTGCTTAAAAATAATGTTGATTATGTACGTGTACATAACGTGAGACTAATGAATATGACAAAAACTATCATGAATAATCTATTTACCTTATAATAACAATGAACCAAATTTTTTTAGAAAAAATAACAAAATCAAAATCTCCGAACAAATGTTGTCTGCATTTAAGTGATGGTTCAAAACTGACTGTTTTCATTGATTCATTGTTGAAATTTGGAATTAACAGAGGCAGTCAGATTGATGACGAAATAATTGCGAAGCTCGAATACGAGAATAAGCTCAAGAATATCAATGCTTATTCTTATAGAATCGCAGCCGGCTTTGTTAGGTCAAAATCACAAGTCATTGATAAATTAAGACAAAAGGGATATGAGTTACCTGAAATTACTGCAACTGTTGAAAAATTAGAGAAGCTGGATTTGATAGATGACCATAAATTTGTTTTAAATTTCATAACAATGTCTATGCGTAAGAAATGGGGGATCGCTAAGATTAAAAACGAATTAAGAAAAAGGGGAGTAAAACCGGAGATTTTTGATGAGATAATTAGAAAATCTGTTTCTGAAGATAACTTAATTGACAATGCCAGACAAACTGCTTTAAAAAAAATCAGGCTTATTGAGAGCAAACCAAAAGAGAAACAACGGGAATCCCTGATAAGGTATCTTACAAATAAAGGATATGATTTTGATATTATTAAAAAAATTATTAACGAACTGCTTTGAAGATATTAATTTTTTTATTAATTTTGAGTATTATAGAATATCATTTATTAAATAACATTATTTATGCGGGAGCAATTGCTGAATTTTCAGTCGGCATTCGATTTGTTTTCAAATCCTTTTTTCTTGGTCGAACACGACACAGAAAACGATTTGGCAAGAAGTCTGTATTTCAATAGTTCCTTTAGTATCGAATTTTTAGAATCATCAAGGTTCAAATCTGCAGACGAATTTGCAGAGCAAATCATATCTCAAATAAAATCAAATAACTATATAAATGATAGAAAGCAAAATCTTATTGTTAATATACATCCGGACTCACTTGAACCTGTTTATTACAGAATTTCGGTATTAAAAAAATCATCATTGTATATGATAAGTCTCGAAAGTCTTTCGAGATTTGACGATCCTTCATGGAATAATATTCTTACACAAAATTCAGCCATAGTCTATTCAACCAAGCCTTACGGTGATTATTCCTTTAATTTTATTTCTGATAATGTAAAAGAAATACTCGGTTACGAGTCTTCGAAATTCGTGAAAGCTAACGATTTCTGGGATTCATTGATAGCTCCTGATTATAAAGCCTATACTATTAATACACTTCAGAATTTAGATAATTCAAGAGAAGTAAGAATGGTTTATCCCATTCGTAACAGCAATGGTGATTACAGGTGGTTCGAAGAGCGTGCAAAAATGGTACGTAATACCGATGGTTCCGCTAAGGAAATCGTAGGTTTGGTGTTTGATGTAAATGACCAGAAGTTGAAATTTGATAATCAGAGAAAAGCCTTACAAGAGCTACGTGCAATACTAAATACCATACCTGGAATTATTCTCGTATTTGATAAGAATTTAAACCTCATTGATTATAGTGAAAGTGTAAAAGCCATTATTAATCGTGAGTCTGACAGCAACCTCAAAGGCTTAAATATCAATGAACTGTTCTGTGATGTCAGTCACACGATTTCTAAAAATATTGAATATTCTATAAATACAAATCAAGCGTTTGAAAGGGAAACCAATGAAAAAGAAAATGCTTATTTTGGTGACATATACAAAATCAAAGTTAATCCTGTTGTAGGTGATGACGGAGATGTTTGGGCTGCTGTCCTATCAATGATTTGCATTGGTCATTTTATTGAAAAGGAACAAAAATTAAACGATTTGGTGAAATCTCTTGAGTTTGCTCGTGCAGCTGAAGAAAATCAAACAAAAAAAATCAAAGCTTTGCTCGAGGAAATTGACTCATCAAGACATGACTTGATTGAGATGAATAACCAGAAAGATAAATTTTTCTCAATTATTGCTCATGACCTTCGTACTCCGTTGAAAGGATTCATGCAACTTACTAAAATATTATCGAGTGAATACGGTAAAATGAGCGATACCGAAGTGCTCGAAATGATGACTTCGATGTACGAATCATCACAAAACTTATATAAATTATTGGATAATTTGCTTGAATGGTCGAGAATCCAAAGTGGGAAGATACAGTACAACCCGATAACAATGCAACTCAGTACTCTCATTATGATGAATATTGATTTGCTTATCCCTACTGCAAAACAAAAAAATATCAGATTAGTAAACCAAGTATCAAGCAAGTGCTTAGTCTATACTGATGTTAATATAATAAATACTGTTATTAGAAACTTAATATCCAATTCTTTGAAATTTTCCTTTCCGGGTAGTGAAATTGTCATTAATGCCCATACTTACGATGACCGTTTTGTGGAAATTTGTGTCAGCGACTCAGGTACCGGAATGTCGGAAATTGTTCGGGATAAGCTTTTCAAGCTTGATTGTCATATCACTTCGAAAGGTACCGGTGAGGAGACAGGCTCCGGCTTAGGATTGATACTTTGCAACGACTTGGTGAAACTCAATGGCGGAAATATAAGAGTCGAGAGTAAACTCAATGAAGGAACGAGAATTTATTTCACAGTACCTTCACGTGAGAATAAACAATAATTATTTTTTGAATACAATAAAATATACATGAAATTCAACATCTTATTAATAGGTTCAGGTGGAAGAGAGCATGCTTTGGCACGTTCATTGGCACAATCTGAATCCTGCGGTAATCTTTATGCGATGCCCGGTAATCCGGGAATAGAAGAATTTGCAAAAATTTCAGAAACTGATTTTAATGATTTTATCAAGATTATAGATTTTTGTAAGCAATTCAGAATTGATCTTGTAGTAATAGGACCCGAACAACCTCTTGCAGCAGGATTGAGCGACGTATTAAACAGCCATGGAATTACTGTTTTCGGTCCAACTATGCAAGCAGCACGGCTGGAGTCATCTAAAGATTTTTCAAAGATGCTTATGGCAGAAAATAATATACCAACAGCATCATTTTCTACTTTCAGTAGCAGCGAGCGGGAAGCAGCACATAAGCACATAGATAATATGCTCATGCCCATTGTCTTAAAAGCAGACGGATTAGCGGCAGGTAAAGGAGTCGTGATTTGTGACAACTATGATTCAGCACATAACAGCCTTGACGACATGTTTGAAGGTGAATTCGGTTCTGCTGGATTAACTGTACTTATCGAGGAGTTTATGTACGGACAGGAAGCATCTGTTTTTGCTATCTGTGACGGCAAAGATTACTTACTACTTCCATCGGCACAAGACCATAAGAAAATTGGGGTAGGAGATAAAGGTAAAAATACCGGAGGTATGGGGGCATACGCACCGGCTCCTATTGTAGATGACGAATTAAAAAACAAAGTTGAACATCTCATCATAAAACCTGTACTCAAAGCAATGTCAGACTCGGGTAATCCTTACAAAGGTTGCCTATATGTTGGACTTATGATTGATAAAGGAAACCCGAAAGTAGTTGAATTTAATGCAAGATTCGGTGATCCTGAAACACAAGCAGTTATGCAACTCGTAAAAGGAGATGTTGCCAAGTTGTTCTATTCCGCTGCCATAGGTAAACTCGATAAGTCTTGTATTGAAATTGATGACAAATCTTCTTGTGTATGTATAGTTCTTGCATCAAACGGTTATCCCGATAAATTTGACAAAGGCTTTGTCATAGATTTCCCCAAAGAAGTTAAGGACAATCAGTATATTTATCATGCCGGTACTAAGAAACTTAATGGTGATATTATTACAAACGGAGGAAGAGTGCTGGGAGTTACTGCAATAGCAGATACAATGCATGAAGCTGTGAAATCTGCCTATGAACTTGTTGATGATATCAAATATGAAAATAAATACTTTAGAAATGATATTGCTCACAAAGCTTTGTAATTATTTTATTTGCAAGTAATTTGCTTTGTCAAAATAAATGACTGCCGACTTTAAGGAAGTTAGTCAGTCATATTACTATTACATTTTTTAACTTGTACATAAACGACTTAGTAAAGTCTTAGATAATCAGCTTCGCAATGGGACAATTTAATTAAAGATATAATTTCTTATAAGGAAGAACGGTTGGTAATAAGCGGATGAAAAATCATAGGAAGTTAAATTTCTTGAATAAAAGAAAAATACTTGCTGCATTCTATTTAATTGATTACTTTTGCTCTTTAAAGCAAATAATTTCACAAATAGTCAACTATAATCTTCTCGCTTTTGAAGTAAAACTTAATAGAATCACCGCTTGTAGATTATGAAATCTGTTGCCAAAGGCTCGATGCCTGAATTTCTGAATTCCATAGCTATTTGTCCCCTATGATATGAACTGTGATTGATTATGTGGAATAGTATATCTTTTATATTATTCTCAAATTTTTGTCCTTTTGAGTTTGTATAATATATTATTTCAGATAAGTCCCTACAATCTATCAATTCAATACTACTTTTATAATTCCTTAAATCAATATTTGCAAATTCATATTTATTTTGCTTCTCCCAAACACCTATGTCTAACTGCTTTGGTTCAATTCTATTATTCCAGATTTGATGAGCGTTCAATATATGGCTGAAAATATCGAGTGACTTTTCGGATACTATACTTTCATTACTGATGAATGCTTCATACAAAACATGATTGCTATGTTGATTGTATTCGAACAATTCTTTCAAATATTCTTTCATACTGTTAAAACTAAATGATGAAACATGATTTTTCAAATTTAAAACGCAAAACAATTAATTGAAGTGCTCTTATACGACACTTAATCATTATAATGTCATAATAAATGACTAATCAAGCTCTCCAATCATGTACATTAATCTCGTGCATTTTTCTTTATATTTTTTCGATAAAGATTTACAAATTTTAAGTGTTCGTCATAATTCTTTGAGAAATTATGACGGCGGGTTCCATCTCCTACGAGCACCATATATAAAAAGTTATGTGAATCCGGATTGAGTGCCGCTCTTATAGATTTTGCACCCGGATTATTAATTGGAGCAGGGGGTAAGCCTACATACTTATAAGTATTATAAGGATTGTCAATTTTCAAATCTTCATATAAGAGTCTTTTCTTTCCGCTAAAAATATAAGCAACAGTAGGATCAGCTTGTAATAACATATTTTTTTTCAGTCTGTTGAGATAAAGACCTGCAACAACAGACCTTTCATCATCTTCAGGAGTTTCAGCTTCCACGATTGAAGCCAACGTCAAAATCTGATGCTTATTTAATCCTGCTTTGTTTGAAGATTGTGATAAAATTCTGTTATAGATGTTGGAATGTGCGTTGAGCAGTTTATCAATTGCTTCTGCTGCCGAGCTTTCCGTGAAAAACTCATAGGTATCGGGCAGAATATATCCTTCGATACTTTTTGCCGGAATATTTCTTGCTTTTAACAAAGAATCACTTTGTGCTAATCGTACGAAATCAACAGAATCTATAAGAGCTTTCCGCTTGAGTATTGATGCAAATTGCTTGTAATTTATGCCTTCCGGGAATGTTACCTTAGATATATACAAATGCTTTCCTTCAAATAGAGCATCAAAAATGTCGGAGCTACTGATATTATCAGGAAACAGATAAACTCCCGCTTGTATATATTTTGAATCAATATATGATATATACTTCAGATAATATTTATAGAATGATTTAGGAATTGCAATTTCGTGTTTATTCAATGAATCTATAATACTTTCTATGCTGCTGCCTTTTCGAACATTAAGCTTTATACGTTTGCCCATTGTTATTTCACGGTTCATCTCAAAGTTAAAATATAACGCGGCAAATATGACAAATACAATTAAAATCAAAGAAAAATACATTAAGATTTTTTTCATAAGCTAAAATTCATTATATTTGAATATTGCTATGTAGCAATATAGTTAAAAATGTTCTTTAATACATTACAAATATAATTAATTGGAGTTAAAAAATGGCAATCAGAGTATTTTTTCCGGGTAATAAGAAGGTTTACGCCGAACAGAATGGTTTTATTATTCAAACTGATCAACCGAAAAGCTCAGGTGGAGAAGGCTCAGCACCTGCACCTTTCGAGTTATTCTTGGCATCAATAGCAACTTGTGGCGGAATATACGTAAAAAGCTTCTGTGATAGTCGTAATATCCCTAGCGATAATATTGAGCTTATTCAAAGCTTGAAGTATGATAATGTTAATCATAGAATTTCAGAAATAAATATTAAGATATCTGTGCCACAAGACTTTCCAGAGAAATATTATGATGCACTTGTCAAATCAGTAAACCAATGTGCGGTGAAGAAGGCAATATTCGATCCACCAGTAATAAACGTATTTACTGAAGCTAAATCTGTATAGATACAATAATTAGTAAACAGGCTGTATCAAATATAATACGATACAGCCTGAATTTCTTAAAATTCAATTTTTATCAAAATGGTACTTCGTCGTCAAATGAGCTGTCAGGTGATTCATTATAATTAGGTTCATCATAACTTTTTACCGGTTGATTTCCCTGATTATTCGACGATGAGCTGTTCCTACCTGTATTAGAACCGTAAGAACCGGTGTTTTCACCACGTTCGAGATAACAAATATCTCTTGCCAAAATCTCTGTCACATATCGTCTAATTCCTTCCTTATCTTCGTAAGAACGATGTTTCAAGGCTCCTTCGATATAGACTTTACTACCTTTTTTAAGTCGTTGTGAAGCAAATTCAGCTTGTCTTTCCCAAACTACGACAGTGTGCCATTCAGTGTTGTCTTTCCATTCGTTTGTAGTTTTATCCAGATAATTGTCCGTAGTGGCTATTTTCAACGTGCAGACCGATTTACCTTGCGGTGTTGACCGTAATTCAGGGTCTTGTCCCAAATTTCCGACTAAAATTACCTTATTGACGCTGTAAGACATAACTTCTCCAAGAAACTATAAAAAAATAAATAACGCAAAATATAAAATTATTCAAAACGATTAAAAGTAGATTATCTGGAAACCGATACCGTCGTAGTTATCCTTTTCATCATAGAACATTCCGTGCATACTGTTTCCGTAATATTTATAATAACCTACGAAAATACCAAAATCCTTAAAAAATTTGAAATTTAATCCAAGTTGTGCAGAAAGATTATTCATATTGTTTTCACCGCTTCTTAGATCCATTCCACAGGATAATTCCATAAAATCAGTAAACTTTTTATTGATATCAAGACCGAAGTAAGGAATGAATTTATTAAGATTATCCGGTTGAGTAGAAAATACATAAATTGCTCCAAGGAAAACCCGATAGTCCAATAAGTCAGTATTATTAAGATACGCAAAAGATATATCGAAAAATTCTCTGCTGTAAACGAATGGCTCCTGAATGAATATGCCGTCTTTGGAAAACCCATCAACCAAGTGTGAAGAAATGTGTGCTATTCTTAATCTTGACGCAAAATCAGCTTCTCCGATTTTGAACTTAGTAGATGAATTTACACCGAAATAATAATCAGAAGTTTCTACGGGAAATTTAAAATTATTTTCTGACCTGAGTCTGGTATAAGTAAAGAAATCCCCACCAAAGCCCCAGATGAAATTACTTGAAGTACTGTCTCTGAAAAGGTCAAACGAAGCACCGATATCGAGACGAAGATTATCATCAGTAAGATTGATTACACTTCCGATTCTCGGTTCGAAAATCCCGGCTGTATAAGGTTTGAAAAGTAACACATTTTCCTCTGCATTAAGTACAGTGCAGCAAAGGAAAAATAGAGCAGTAAGCAGAAGCTTTTTCATATTTTGTACTAATTGAATTACAAACATAAAAAATTCGAACCGATAATTCAGGTTAAACTGATTATCTATGAATACCTCGAACTGAATTCTCTATGAATTCAATACAATACTTAACTTCGTCACTGATAGTACCACGCTCTCTAAAAATAGAAATACCGTCACGATTATTATATCCCGAGAACAGAATCAAGTCATAAAATTGCTCAATTTCTTGAATGATTTCAGGTTTAAAGCCACGTCTCCGCAGTCCGACTTTATTAATACCTTCGACCTGTGCAGGCTTTCTATCAACAAGGGTAAATGGAGCGACATCTTTTGTGACTTTACAATCAGCACCAACCATAGAATGCTTACCGATTTTACAAAATTGATGCACCTTGGCAACACCACCCATAACAACCCAGTCTTCGATTGTAACATGACCGGCTAATTGAGTAACATTAGATATTATCACATTATCACCAATTCGGCAATCATGAGCAACGTGGCAATAGGTCATTATCAGACAATCTGACCCAATCGTTGTAAGACCGGTTTCCTTTGTTCCACGATTAATAGTTGCAAACTCTCTGATAACCGTATTATCGCCAATATTGACATAAGTTGGTTCACCGTCAAATTTTAAATCTTGAGGTTCTGTGCTTATAACAGCTCCTGAGAATAATTTGCAATTTCTGCCAATTCTTGCTCCGTTTGCAATGATAACATTAGAACGAATCTCACAATTGTCTCCAATCTCAACATCGTCCTCAATTATGCTGTAAGGACCGACATTGACATTGACGCCGATTTTTGCTTTTGATGAAACTATTGATGTATTATGAATCTTAACTGACATTTTATCTTTCCACTATAGCAGCCTGAAATTCGGATTCGGTAACTAATACGCCATCCACATAAGCTTTACTGTCAAATAAATATGTATTAAATCTTTTAGAAACTAATTTTACTTCCATGATTAGTTGGTCACCCGGAGAAACCGGTTTTCTGAATTTTGCATTTTTTATACCCATGAAGAATGCAAGTTTACCATGCACGTCCGGGAATTTTTTAAAAAGAAGCAAGCCGCCCGTTTGAGCAAGTGCTTCGAGAATCAAGACTCCAGGCATTACAGGTTTTTCAGGAAAATGTCCGTTGAAAAACGGTTCATTAATGGTAACATTTTTCAAAGCACGAAGAGTTTCATTTTCATCATCATAAGAAGTTACTCTATCTATCAACAAAAACGGATATCTGTGCGGCATGATATCGAGAATTTGATGAATATCGAGCAAAGTTGACTTGTTCTTTGATGGTAATACTCTTTCGAGTTTTTTCTTTTCGAGATATAATTTTCTGATTTTCTTACCAAATTCAATATTACTCGCATGTCCGGGACGTGCAGCAAGAATTTGAGCTTTGATTGGGACACCTACTAAAGTTAAATCACCAATCATGTCAAGGAGTTTATGTCGAGCGGGTTCATTTTTGAATCTTAACTGTTCACCGTTAAGGATTCCATTATCACCTCTGACCGGAGGCTTTTCTAACTTGAACACTTCTTTTAACTCTAACAACTCATTGTCTGTCATTTTTGTGTCATTAATTACAATGGCAGATTCGAGGTTGCCTCCTTTTATCAAACCTTGTCTGTAAAGTGTCATAACTTCTGTCAAGAAACAAAACGTGCGAGCAGGAGCAAATTCTGAAACAAATTCTTTCTCAAGGTCAAACAAACCGGTATGTTGACTACCGAGTGCCGGATTAAAATAATCAATCATGACTGTCAATCTATATTCAGGATTTGGAAGTGCTACTATATCAACATGCTTGTCTTCATTAGTATATCTTATTGTTTCGTCAATAACAAAATACTCACGATCTGCGTCGAGTTCATGTGTACCGGCAGAAATAAGAGCATTTACGTAGGGCATTGAACTACCGTCAACTACGGGAGGTTCGTTGGAGTTCAACTCGATTCTGCAGTTGTCAATTTGCAGACCAGCTAAAGCAGCAAGTACATGCTCAACTGTATGAACTCTGATACCATCAATACCTAATGTGGTGCCACGGGACAAGTCCACAACATTTTCTATCAATGCCGGTATTTCAAAATGTGGCTCAATGTCGGTACGTACGAATACATAACCATAATTTGCCGGTGCAGGGTTAAATGTTATTGTTGACGGGTTTCCCGTATGGAGTCCCGTACCCGAAAAGGATACTGCTCTGGCAATTGTGCGTTGTCTTTCCATTTATACAAGTGTAAATATTAAATCAAATATTATGACGAAACTATATTAAACTACAAAAATACAAAAATCTACTGTAAAACATCATATTTTTTTATTCAAGGCTAAACTATTACATCCGATTTTTTCGCCCTGTCGCATTACAATTCTAATCTAAACATTAGTTTGATTACAAAAATTAATTGCAAATTAATCTGAAAATAGTTAATTTTAAATTTTTAGAATAGCAAAAATCATAAATCAGTGAAAGATAATAAAGAATTAATATTAATTGTTGATGATAATCCTGCAAATATTGAAGTAGCAGTAGCACACTTGCAACAAGAAGGTTTTATTATTGAGACAGCTAAATCTGCAAGACAGGCTTTACAACTCATTAACTCAATCAAACCGGACTTGGTTTTACTTGACATTATGATGCCTGTTGTTGATGGTTTCGAGCTTTGCAGGATAATGAAATCAAATAAAGAAAGTATGGATATTCCCGTTATATTCATAACAGCTCTAAACCAACCTGAGGATATGGTGAAAGGCTTTAATTACGGTGCTGTTGACTATATAACAAAGCCGTTCAATAAGGAAGAACTTGTTTCTCGCGTACGTAACCATCTTAATTTAGTCAAACAAACCAAGACTATAAAATACCAGAATGATGTTCTTATTAAGTTAAATCAGGAAAAGAATGGTATTATTGAACTTACGGCTCACGATCTGAATAACCCGCTTCAATCGGTATTGGGTTATACAGATATGCTAATTTCCAAAATGTCGGTCGAAGACTCTCAGCTTATGACTTATGCATTGTCAATAAAGACTTCAGCACAGAAAGCTGTAAACATAATCAAAGACTTGATGGAGGTCAATCTGATTGAAGAGGGAAAATTGAAGCTGAGTATCGTAAAATTTGATTTGCGTGATGTTTTGGTTAAAGTTGTTGAAGATTATACTTTTCATTCTGAAATCAAGAAACAAAAATTAATTTATGACGAAACTGAAAAACCATGTCTGGTAGTTGCTGATAAATCAAAGATGGAAAGAATTTTCGATAACTTATTGTCAAATGCTGTTAAATTTACTAAGATTGGCGGCAGAATATATGTAAAATGTGATTATGTTACTGAAATAGAAAATAATAACTCTTATGCTGTCATAACAATCAAAGACGAGGGACCGGGATTTACTGATGAGGATAAATCCAAGATGTTTGTTAAGTTTGCTAAGTTATCAGCTAAACCGACATCCGACGAATCATCAACAGGCTTAGGTCTTTCTATTGTTAAGCAGTTAACCGATTTACTTAATGGACAAATATACCTAATAAGTCAAAAAGGAGCAGGTGCAACCTTTTACTTGAAATTTAAAGTTGATGAGTGAATTAATGAATTTCGGAATCAATATCACTCAGCAGTTGATTTATTGCGTCTTTAAGTTCAACTATCTTTGTAGTATTCAATTCAGCAGACTGTTCTTCAATGGGGGCAATGTCACTCGAAGCATTTTCTTCTATATCATTTACTGTTTCTTCGTTGTTGTTGTCCGATAAAGTCGAATTATCTACAGGAATTTCAGAATTTAGTGTGTCAGTACTATCGTTCATTTCATCTGTATCATACTCAGATGTCGGATTTGAAGGATGTCTATTCTCATCGTGTTCGTTATTCTCAACTTCACCTTCATTTTGTATGGTATAATTGTTCTCATCTTTAATTTTGATGATCATATATTCAAGCATACTTTCATCAATGGGTAGGTTACTGTCTCTTGACTCGTCAAGTAGAGCGACAAGAGCCCTCATTTTGATATCGTCAAAAAATATCATCAAAGCCAGTAACAATAAAGTGTAAGCGTTTTGCGACGGAATGAGCTTAAACAAAGCATTAGTAAGTTTAACAATCTCATTCGGTTGCAGTTTGCTGACATGCTCTTTAATCTCAAGTAACAAATTATTCGTAAATTCAGCTCTGGTTATTATCTTATCGGGACGACTTTTATCAGTATCACGTAAAATACCTTTTGCTAAATCCAAAATGAAATCATTACCTGTGAAATAAGCAGCTTTGTATTCTGCTTCTGTAATTGAAATAGATACAGAGTCAGAAAAGATGAATGATATGAGTGTAGTCAATGGACGAATCGTATAATTATATTTAATTTCAACGGCATATCTCAATAATTTACTTAAATGAGAGTATTCAATCATATTGTAGGAATCATGAAATAATTTGAACGATTCCAAGCTTTGTGAATTAAGGTACAAATCATCAGGGTAAACACTTTCAGCAGATAATTGTGTCAGTATTTTGAAACAATTAAAACGAGATTCTGCTATGAAAAAATTTACGTAAAAATTATCATCAGACAATTGACCAATGATTTCGTCAAACTTGGTATTACGGTTCTCAAAATTTGCAAACAGCCTATCAAATTCATCATTGATTTGCTTTTC
>Ga0172382_10009150_pt1 | contig 13588 bp, 15 predicted proteins | sample Leawel138RmetaG_FD_122245 | JGI IMG/M metagenome (GOLD analysis project Ga0172382, IMG submission 122245) | Leachate microbial communities from a municipal landfill in Southern Ontario, Canada - Leachate well 138R metaG | ecosystem: Engineered > Solid waste > Landfill > Unclassified | place...
ATTTCATTCACTACAATGAGGCGCGAAAAGACTGGGAGCTCGAATGAGCCTCTGACTGGCGGCTACTCTAAAAACTCAACTTTTCCGGTGCTGACGTCGTACATGGCGCCGACCATTCCGATTTCACCCTTGTCGAGCATCCCGCGCAGCACAACGCTTCTGTCGCGAAGCTTCTCCATGGTCAGCTCCACATTCTTTTCCGCAACGGCCTGGACGAATTCTTTGTTTTTTGAACTCCTGGGCGAATAGTCGCCCTGCACGGAATTGACGGCGGGGTTGATGTTGGCCAGAGTCGCAGTGAGCAGTCCGAGCTGCGCTGAATCGCAGGCTCCTTTAACTGCGCCGCATTCCGTATGCCCCATAATCACGATCAGCCTGGCGCCGGCGACCCTGGCCGCGTATTCAAGGCTGCCGAGGATGTCGTCATTGACGAAATTACCCGCTACGCGCGCCACGAAGAGGTCGCCGATCCCGCGGTCAAAGACGATTTCCGGCGGAACCCGGGAATCAAGGCAGCTCACAATGGCGGCGAAGGGGAACTGGCCCCCGGAAGTCTGTTTGACCTGGGCGAGAAAATCCCGCTTTTCGGCCTGTCCGCTGAGAAAGCGCTGGTTCCCCTGCTTGAGCATCTCCAGTGCCTTGCCGGATGTGATGGAGGCCTGGACTTCTTTGGTCAGTGCACCGCCGCTGTCAGCGTGGACAGCGCCGGTCATGGCAAAAAGAACCGCCATGACAAGCCATATTACTCTCACTCTGTTTACCTTCATGTTTTCCTCCTTGTTGGCTGCACAGTCCGCAGGTGCAGGCCCGATAGGCTGCCTCCCGCCGGAAAGGGAAATATTCTCTTTGGACTAAGAGTCCATCAGCGTCATTTCGGTGATCCAGACCTCACCACGGTCTTCGAAAATGATCCTCAAGTCTACAAAATTATCGGGAGCGGTAAAGGTTCCGGAAAAGAAGGTCCATCCATAGGAACCGGCATCCATGGAGATGGGGCGGATGTTCCACTGGGGGTCCACGGCGATGTTGACCGCTCCGCGGGATGCAAGGTTCCGTGCCGCCGCCCAGAAACTGACCGTATATCGCGCCCCCTTCCGGACGGTGATCCTCTGGCTGGTGGTACCAAAGACGTGGGGGGTTCTTCCTGAATTGTTGACCAGATACAGGGCAGTTGAGGCCGAGGAGTTGGGGGGCCGATTATCTCCCAGGTTCACGACCGTGGCCCGGGAATCGGCGTTCCGGGAGTTCCACCAGATCCCGAAATTGGAGTACTGGCCGGTGCCCCAGGCGTTTCCGCTCGTAAACTGAGCGAAATGGGGATCTCTGGCGTAGTTTCTTCCACCCCCTCCGCCGCCGGTGGAGTTTCTGTCAGGAGGATCGAATATGGCGGAGTCTCCCGGACCCCATCCGCAGTCGAAATGGGGGCACACTTCCCGGTCGTAATGGGCGTACATGCGGGTAACCGCCCTCGCAACGGAGAAGCTGTAGTTCTCCCAGGGGGTCCGGACGCCAAGGTACTGCATGACTGCGGGGGTGCCGCCCGACAGGGCCGGATCCTTGGTGAAAAAATAGCACCGGCACCACTGCAGGCCTCTGTCAGTGTCTATCTGCCGGTGCTTCCAGAGAACCTGGTAGGGTCCCTGGGGCGAACCGAACCGGTTGACGTATTCCTGGGTGCCCAGGAGAGACCAGAAGGCTTCGCCCCGTCCCATGTTCCGGCTCAAGTCCCGTGTGATGTAAAAGTTGAATTCATCCGGGGAAGGCCCCCGTCCCAGAACGCCCAGAAAGAGGGAGTTCAGAAAATCGGCGTTCTGGTAAGCCCTCCACTGGATGATTTCCGGATCGGCCACGGCTTCGACGGGGACGGGAGAAAGGAGAAAGGCGGCCATGGGCAGCAGCGCAAGAAAGAGTACAATCCTGGTAAAGCGCGGTCGTTTTTTGCTTCCGGTTGTGCGATTGGAAAGGCAGCTCATTTTTTTCACTCTCCTTTTGATGGCAATTCGACTCTCACAGAAACCCGGCACCCTGTCCGCGGACGATGCTTTACAAACCAGGGAAACGATAATTGGTGATATTTCCCAATATTCTTTATATACATTGTACTGTGAAGAGACAGATCATTCAATAAAGAGGATTTGGGGAATTGCGGAGGGCTGATGTCCGTTCGGAGGCGGAGAGCGGAAGGAGCAGGATGCTGCCCTTGTGTATTTTTGCCCGGCTACAGGTTTTTCCAGTGCTTGAACCCTTCCCCCACCACCTCCGCGACGTCGGCCATGATGATGAATGCGTTGGGGTCAAGAGACACGGTAAAGAGTTTCAGCTCCATGGCCTGGCGGCGGTTCAGCACCACCATGATCATCGGGCGTTCCGCGCCGGTATAGGCTCCCTCGCCCCGGATGATGGTAGCTCCTTTCCCCATCTCCTCGACGATAAAGCGCTTCACGTCCTCCATCCTCGAGGTGATGACGGTCACCTGCTTTCTCCGGTCGAAGGACTTCAGCACGCTGTCTATGGTGACGCTCTCGACGTAGAGCAGCACTCCGCCCATCAGCAGCTGCTCCAGGTCGACGGCGAACCAGGAGAGAAACAGGATAGCCGTATTGATGTAGAAGGAAAACATGCCGACATCGACACCCCAGCGTTTCTTCGCAGCCACGACGATAACGTCGGTTCCCCCCGTAGAGCCGCCTACGCGGAAGACAAGCCCCATGCCGATGCCGCTGCATACCCCTGCGAGCAGCGCGGCAAGAAAAGTGTTGGCAAGCACGGGATAGGAGAAGAGTTCGAAGAAGGCTACCGACCCCGATGAGAGCAGCGAGACATAGAGGGTCCACAGAACAAAGCGCGGAGAGAGTACCCGCCATCCCCAGGCAAGGAGCAGCAGGTTTCCGATAGCGATCACCCATGCGGGAGAAATGTCGAAAACATAGCGCGTAAGCAGGGCAATTCCCGAGAGTCCCGCACCGGCGAAACGGTACGGCACGACGAGAGCTACAATGGAAAAATTCATCAGGATGGCTCCCAGTGTCGCGTACCAGAACGTCCCCCACTCGGCTCGGATCAGCTCGCCGAACTGTCTAGAAATTTTACGGATGTTGAAGCGTTCCATGATCTTTTCCTTCCCCCACCTCAAAGCCCGACTCGGCAGCAGATTGGCGTCAGGCGTTCCGTTCTTCCGCCAGGATGCGGGCCAGCTCTTCTTTGACTGGGCCTGAATACATATTTCCGTGGTAGCAGGAAATCCGTTCGAGATTCAGGTTTTTAATCTTCTCCACGGATTTCAGGGCTTCCTCTTTATCAAGAGTGAACTTCGGATTGGCTTTGGCGAGCTTTCCGTTTTCTATGGCCAGCGCGTCTCCGGCCAGCAGAAGCTTCTCTTCTTCAAGAAGAAGGGAGATGTGCCCGGGGGTATGTCCGGGGGTCCCAATGACCTTCACGCCGTCGCAGAGATAGTCCCGGTCATGAACCACGTCATCGACCGGGCAGTGTTCCACCGTCTCCAGGTAGCGGGCGAACCGCTCGCCGAATTCCTTTTCGTCCCCCGTGAGGGTTTTGTTGTACTCCAGGGCCTGGAGCAGCCGCAGAGACGTTTTCTTTCCCGAAATGTAGTCTGATTCCCCGGCGCCCGAGAGGACCTTGATCTTCGAGTTTCTTCTCTTGAGTTCCGCCAGCGAGCCGATGTGGTCGTGGTCATGGTGGGAGAGGACTATTGCGGTTATGTCCGCCACGGTGCCGCCCATCTCCGCCAGGGCCTGTTCTATTTCGTCCGCCTGGCCCGGATAACCTGCGTCAAAGAGGATGATGCCGTTTTTCTCCCTGATGGCGGCAGGATGGATGACTGATTTTGTGAAACCAAGATCTTTCGTGATCGTCAGGATGGAATACTCAATCATTTCAATCCTCAACTCCGTGGAAAAATTTTTTGGGCACAGCCTTGCCTAAGGCCTTTGCCTGTAAAATCGAGGGTGAGGCGCAGCATGTCAAAGAGCTGAATACCGCCCTCAAAGATCGGCTCAGGGTAGTTTTCTATGAAAAAGTTCCGGTCAATGCATGTGACCCTGAATCCCTGCCTCTGGTAGAAAGCAAGCTGGTAGCCGAATGTTCCGGTACCTACCTCCAATCGGCCGGCGCCGGACCTCCGGTAGAAATCGATGACCCACTTCAGAAGCGCAGTGCCGATACCTGATTTCTGACGGTCAGGATACACCGCGATGCACATAAGCTCATGCCCGCCCGCCTCAAGGGGCTGAACGGCACATGCGCCTGCGACAACTCCGTCGTCTGAAGCGACGAAACACCGTGATTGTGCGAGATATGAGCGAAGTTTATCTTCCGAGGGATCGGCAAGCAACAGCAAATCCATTGGAGCATCGACGAGCGGAACTTCACGAATCAGCAGCGACATATCCAAATCACCCGATCGTATAGTCATCTGAGGTCACAGGCCAGAATAATCATGCCATGGCGAGACGCTTTTTTTCATCATGATTTTACTCAATCCTGCGCCTGTTTTTATTGTACATGCATTCCGGGGTAATAACACACCTGCGGGAGCCTCCCTATGCCCGTTCAGCACTCCACGGAAACATGATACTATATGACCATAAAACCAGATGAAAGGCAACGAATTGAAATCATTTTTGCCAAATGTTAGGGGAGTATGTTTTTTGAAAGGAGACATCATGAAGGAAATTCCGGAAATGTCCGTTCGGGGGTTGGCCCAGGTGATCCGTGCCGGAGAAATATCGTCGGTGGAAGTGACGGAAGCGTTTCTGCGCCGGATCCGCGAGGTAAACCCGAAGCTGAACGCCGTTGTCCAGGTCTGCGCCGATGCGGCTCTGTCGGAGGCGGCACGGGCGGACCGTGCGCTGGCAAAGGGTGAATGTTTCGGTCCCCTCCATGGCGTCCCCATGACGCTGAAGGATTCCTTCGATTCCGCCGGCGTTGTTTCCGCAGGCGGAACCCTTGGGCGGAAGGACTTCGTTCCCGTAAAGGACGCGACGGTCCTGTCCCGTCTCAGAAAGAACGGGGCGATTCTTCTGGGAAAAACCAATACGCCCGAGTTTACCCTTATGTACGAAACCGACAACCTGGTGTACGGGCGGACTAACAACCCCTATGACCTGGAGTGTTCGCCGGGCGGCAGCAGCGGAGGCGCCGCCGCGATCGTGGCTTCAGGAGGTTCCCCCTTCGACGTGGGCAGCGATTACGGCGGGAGCCTGCGGTATCCCGCCCACTGCTGCGGAATCACGTCCATCAAGCCAACGTCGGGCCGGGTTCCGAGGACGGGACATATCCTTCCCTTCGGCGGTGTGCTGGACTCTTTCCAGCAGGTCGGCCCCGTGGCGAAGCGCGTGGAGGACCTTGAATACATTCTTCCCCTGATAACCGGTCCCGACTGGATCGATCCTTCCATCGTCCCCATGTCTCTCGGCGAGTCGAAGAACGTGGATATCCGCACGCTGAGAGTCGCTTTCCACACCGACAATGGAGTGCTTCCGGCTTCGGAGGAGACTGCGGCGGCGGTGCATGCGGCGGCGAAAGCGCTGGAGAACGCCGGAGCCCTGGTCGAGGAGGCTCGGCCGAAGGGTATGGAAGACTCGTACGAGATCATGATGGGGCTGCTGTCCGCCGACGGAGGGGCTTCCATACGGAGGCTGCTGCGGGAGTCGGGAACGGAACGGCACTCCATTCCGTGGCTCGGCCTTGCGTCTCCCATGGAAAGTGCGGCTTTCGACGCGCTGGTCATGGGATGGTACGGCTTCCGCAGCTCCATGCTTTCGTTTCTTGAGAACCGGGACGTGATTCTTTCGCCCGTGAACGCGCTGCCCGCCTTGCCACACGGTGCAGTCAGGGACGATCTTCGGGCGTTCAGCTACACCATGGCCTACAATCTCACCGGCTGGCCCGTCACGGGGGTTCGTGCCGGGACGTCATCGTCGGGCCTTCCCATTGGGGTGCAGATCGTGGCCCGTCCCTGGCGGGAAGACGTATCCCTGGCCGCCGCCGCATGTGTGGAGCGCGGACTCGGGGCATTCCCTCCGCCTGCTATTTAGCACAGTTGAGTTACTGTGCCGTGTAACCGCCGTCGATAGAGTGGACGCTTCCGGTCATGAAGGCCGCCCGGTCACTTAATAGGTATGCGACCAGATCGGCAACTTCCTCCCTGGTGGCGAGCCGTTTCATGGGATGCAGGCCCGCCATCCAGTCCGTGACTTCTTTGCCGGAATCCATTATGCGAGGGGTAGCGACGTAGCCCGGCGCGACCGCACACACGCGGATATTCGACTCCGCCAGCTCCAGGGCGGCCGAGCGAGTCAACCCGATGACTCCGTGTTTCGCCGCGGTGTATGAGGCCATGCCCGCCAGGCCGACAAGGCCGTTTGCGGACGACATGTTCACTATCGCGCCGGAACCGTTGGCAAGCATTGCGGGTATCTCGTACTTCATGGAGTAAAAGATGCCGGTCAGGTCCGTTTCGATAACCTCACGCCATATCTCCGCCTCAAGGTCCTGGACAGGAACACCTGCCGGGCCTGTTATACCGGCGTTGTTGACAGCCAGGTCGAGCTTCCCGAACCGCTCAAGAGTCCGTCTCACTGCTCCCTCCATAGCTTTCGGATCACGCACGTCCGCCTCGAGGGCCACTGTCCGGGCACCTTCGGGGTCGATACTCCTGGAAACTGACTCCACCTGCTCAAGGCGGCGGCTGACCAAGGCAACACAGGCACCGCCGGCATGCAGCCGCGCGGCTATTGCTTCTCCGTTCCCTGTGCCGGCACCGGTTACAAGGGCAACCTTGCCTTTGAATTCCATGATTTACCCCCTTGTCGAAATAGGCGCGCAGAGCGCTATAGACACCGCTGCCTGCAGCGCTCTGCCGGAACAGGCGTACATGTCCAAAGCATGACGCCCCGGGCCAGGCCGAGCGGCGAAGCGGTTCATTCCGCAAACTCGTACTCTATTTCCTCAATACGGCCGCGCCGGTAGGACTTCTCTCCCCCGGGCAGCCTCCCGATTCGAGGCATGCCGAAGTACTTGAGAAACCAGTTCATGTATTTTGTTATCTTCGCAGACGCGAATATCCGCGCCAGTTCCTGCATCAGGGTAAAATCCAGGCCGGCCAGCGCTTCTTCGTCCATCCTCAGGTCGTCAAAGACAAAAGCCTTCCAGAGAGAGTAGTTTTGCGGTGTATACCTCGTTATGTACAGTTGGTCAAGCAGGGCCTTTTCTTTCGTCGCCCTGATATATCCGGGCGGTTCCTCCACCCTGCTGGTGCCGGGAAACACCATGTTCGAGGGAAGCCTCTCCCAGTGGATATTTCCGTATGGCGTCATCAGGCTGGAGCTCCGCTTCTTACTGACGGCCGTGACCGATGCAACGGCATCAGGTATAATACCTGCTTCAAAGAGCACGAGGTTTCCGGATACTGCCGCCGGACCGCAGACATTGCAGGCAAGATATCGCAGGGAGGGCTCTCTTCTGCGCAAAAGGGGCCCCAGGCAATACCATCCGCGCTTCAGCCGTTCGATGTACCCGTCCGATACCAGGCCCTCTATCTTCTGCCATACATTGACGTATCCATTCTCGCGAAGCCTGTTCTGCAAGACCCAGCCCGGGATCTCCGTCTCCAGGCCCGCAAGCAGTTCCAGATCAGTCATGCCGTCATCATCCCGTCTTCATTTTCTATTTTATGTATGTTAACATCTAATAATAAGATTTTACACTACATAAAACGAAAATACAGGCCATAACACCCTGAGGTTTCAGGAGGATCCTTCCTGTGGAATTTTATGTGAAAGGAGAAATCGTGCAGCTGCATCAACGAGTTTTTCCTTCTGCTGAAGGAACATCCCGAAGAGAAGTTCTCACTCCCCGCAATCAATCACTCGCCGGTGTAATAGGTGCCTTCGATTCTCAGTGAGGCCTTTCCGCCAAAGAGGACCTTTCCGTCCTTCGTCCTCAGCCTGACTTCATTAAAGATCCGGTTGCCGCCGCCCTGCTCTATTTTGATGCTGTGGCCGTTCCACTTCCTGTTCTTGATGAGGTAGCAGCCGAAGGCGCTGTTTCCCGACCCGGTGGCGGGGTCCTCCAGGTAACCGAACTTCGGGGCAAAGACGCGGGTGTGGGCAAAGTACCCAGGACCGGCGGTCTCCATGGAATAGACCAGCACGATGTCCACACTGTTTTTGAGGCAGTACTGTTTCAGCCCTTCCTCGTGGGGATACATGGAGATCTCGTCGGCCAGATTCTTTATGGGGACGATGAGCGTCCGGAGCCCCGCGTCGATGATATCCAGGGGCAGGGAATCCGAAATCGCGCCGTCCTTTATGCCGAGGGCGGCGGCGATAGACTGCCGTGACAGGGAGCACCCGATCATGAGGGGGTCCGGGGCGGAGATGTAGATGCAGTCCTCCTCGTTGATGTGGTTGTAGATGTTCAGCCTGCCCATCCGGTTCGTGCCGATTTCGATGACGGGGCTGTTTCTCAGCCCGTCGTCCCGGCGGATGACCTCATACATGGTGGCGATGGTGCCGTGGCCGCAGAAGGCAACTTCGCATTCCGAGGAATAGTAGGTCAGGAGGATGCTCCCCGTATCGTCCCTGTTGACGTAGACCACTTCGGAGACGAAACCTGAGTGCTCTTTGGCGATGGCCAGCATGGCATCCTCGGACAGCGGGTCCGTTCCCAGGTCGAGAAACGCAGCCGGGTTTCCCTCGGAGTTCCCTATGGTGAAGGCGTTCAGCTTGTAATACGGGTATGTTTTCATGGCCGTCCTCCCGGGTAAATTATGTTGAGCTCATTGTAATGGGCTGCGGAGACTCAGCAAGTAAAATCCGACAGGCCTTTTCGTTCCGTCTTTTGACCGTCAAAAACGGACAGGGCTTTTGCCCATGTCTTTTCGGTTTCATCTCTGAGGAATCCGTAAAGGGGAGCCAGATCCTCCGTTTCGTCATACTTTTGGAGGGCCGCGTAATACTTTCCCTTTTCCTCGTCATGGACGATAAGGGGAGGATGGTTCCGGATCATGAGATAGTAGTTCAGCAGGGTCCTGCCTACCCGTCCGTTGCCGTCGGCAAAGGGGTGGATATATTCGAACCCGGCATGGAAATATGCGGCGGCCATCAGCACGTCCTCGCCGTCGTAGGCTCCTGTTTCTGCTATCAGCTCCGCCAATTCCCTTTCCACATCTTGTGCGGACGATCCCACCTCATGGACGCCGGTTACATAATCGTGCTTCTGGAACTCGCCCGGTCGTTCCTTGTTTTCTATATACCTGCGTTCGTCGTAGGTACCGGCGGTTAGCAGCCGGTGCACTTCCTTCACAAGTTCAATATCTATCGGTTCGCGGTTCACAATTTTCTCTTTCAGAAATTCGTAGCACAGTTTCTGATTCTGCTGCTCGAAGAGGGCCCGCGGATTTCCCGTATAGCCTGTCACTCTGCCGTTTTCAAAAATCTCCCGCGTGTCGTGGTAGGTGATCTCCTCGTTCTCTATCTTTCCTGAATGGTACGCAAACAGGATGCGAAAGCTGTGGAGATGCTTGTCCAGATCCGCAGCCGACGTGTTTGTATACGACTGCCACAGTTTCACTGCACGGCTGTATCCATCCATATTCATCCTTCTTTCCCCGCGCGTCTCCCGATCGTTTCCACGGCGTAGAGGGGCAGGTTGAGAAGCCGCTCCTCATTTTTATAATCGGCCATGGAGGCGCGGATAGCAGTTTTTGGCCGGAATTTCTCGCAGAAGGTCTTCAGACTTTTCGCCTTCAGGTTGGTCTCGGCCTTGACCTCGACCGGAATAACTACGTCTCCCCCGTCCAGGAGAAAGTCGATCTCCGCGCCGCCCCGATCGTTGGTCCAGTAGAAGGCCTCGATGCCCTCGAGCGTCTTCAGCTGCTGCAGCACGTACTGTTCGGTCAAAGCACCCTTGAATTCGGTGAAAAGTGCGTTGCCTTCGAGCAATACCCTCCGGTCGAGGTGTGCCATGCACGAAAGCAGGCCGACATCGAGCAGAAAGAGCTTGAAGGCTTTTCCATCTTCGTATGCTTTCAACGGCAGGCGGGGGGACGTCGCACGATGCACTTTGTGAACCATCCCGCAGTCGGCAAGCCAGAGCATGGCCATTTCGTAGTCCTTTGCCCGAGCTCCTTCTTTCACGACACCGTAGATGAATTTTTTGTTTTCCTTCGCAAGCTGCGCCGGGATGCTGTTCCAGAGCATGCGGATCCGGGGCACTGTTTCATTTGGGGCATGTTTGGAGAAGTCCTGTTCGTAGGCGGCCAGGATGCGCTGCTGTATCCCGCGCACTTCGTTGAAATCGCGATTTTCAGCAAAACGTGCCGCCGCTTCCGGCATTCCCCCGACATAATAATAATGTTTCAGCAGGTCGATGTACTCCTGTCTGAAAGTGGTCGCCAGGTCGAAATCGCTTTTCTGCAGAAGCTCCGCGAAGCGCTCCTTGCCCATCGCCTTCATGAACTCGCTGAAGGAAAGCGGATAGAGCTCGAGAAACTCTACCTTTCCGACGGGAAATGACGTCCCCGGATGCAGCGCAACGCCGAGCAGGGAGCCGGCGCAAACGATTCTGTACTGCGGGGCGTTTTCGTTGAAGTATTTTAGGGAGGTCAGCGCTGAGGGGACTTCCTGTATTTCATCGAAGATGAGCAGCGTGTCCTCCGGATCGATCTTCCGCCCGGCGTACAGTTCCAGGCCAGTGATGATCCGGTCGATCCGCATATCGCCCTCGAACAGCTCTTTCATCTGGCGGTTGTTTTCGAATCCTACGTAAATCGTGTTTTTGAAGGCTCTTCTTCCAAACTCCTTCATCAGCCAGGTTTTGCCAACTTGGCGCGCGCCCCTGATGATGAGCGGTTTCGGCTCTTTTTTCGCCTTCCATCGTTCAAGCGCTTCTATTGCGGCACGGTACATTGCAATCACCTCTCAGGGAGATTATACACCGCCTGCGCAAAATATACGATGAATATATCGTATTTCAATACATTTTTTACGACGAAAAACAAAAGAATCGATCCTATTTTTTCATGGAATTTTCTGTATTCCAGGATCTCTTTACTAATGAGGGGCAGCGCGCCATAAAGAACTCGTATTCATGGCCATCCTCCCGGGTAATTTATTGGTAGTCCTGTTCCCCGAGCCAGTTCTCAAGAAACCGGAGCCGGTCTTCGGTCACTCCCGACCACTGCATCATGTTCCGGATGAGCCGCTCCATATCCAGCACCGGGGAGAGGAAGAGGCACTTCCGGAAAGCAGTGTCACGGAAGGCGACCAGGCTGAAATAGGCGCCGAGGCTGCAGGCATACAGGGAGATGCTGCGGCAGGAGCCCTTCACCGCATCAAGCACCGTCTGAAGGTCGCGGACGCCGTTCTGCACTGTGCAGGGGCGGGGATCGTTCGTGCGGTCGCCGTGCTCAGGCAGGTCGAAGGCAAGGACCCGGTATCCCCTGGGAACCACCTCCCGGGCCAGCATCTCAGCTTCTTCTTTTTGGGAGCCTTTGCTGTGGACGTAGAGAAACAGCCTGTTGGAAGGAGCTCCGAAGAGCAGCGCAGGAATGACGCCGATGGTTCGTTTTTCGGTAATCATTGAACTCCTCGATTCCGGGATCTGCTGAAGGCGGGCATATGGACGGTCCGGCTGTTCTCCCGGCCCAGACAGCAGATGTTCAGGAAAAAAAGCAGCCTGAAAGTGCACCGTACCGGGCTGATCTTCCATTTTCTTTTAGTCGATTACCTTATATTCCGGTATCACTTCAACGTTATTCTTTATCATCTGCCAGACAGGGCAGACCGACTGTTCTGCGAGCTGTACCGCTTTTTGGAGATCCGTTTCTTTTGTGTCTCCGGACTTCAGTATAAATTCGATAAAAATCTTTTCAAATTTTATGGGAGGCTTTTCGCTCCTTATGCCCTTTGCCCTGACTTCGAATCCGGAGATAGTCTTCCCCATTTTTCTTAAAAGAGCCACCACCGCTGTGGCGCTGCAGCCCCCGAAGCTGAGAAGAAACAGTTCAAGCCCCCTGAATCCCATTCCGTCCCCCAGCGGCGGAACATAATCAATACTCAACGGATGGTCAGGATTGGCCTCGGAAACACCGGTAAACCGGACCTTGTCGTTGATCAGCCGGATCGTCACTTCTTCATTCAGTCCGGACATTGTATCGCCCCTTTTCTGCCGGGATCGTTTCAGAACGGCGTAAGGCCTATCTGAACCGTTGCTGCCTGTCTTCCCAGAATTCCGCTTTGTACTCAGCCCGAAGAAGGCCGTGGTACAGCAGGTCTTCGAACCGGCCCCAGTGCTTCACATGCCGGCGCAGGCATCCCTCGACCTTGAAACCAGCCTTCTCCAGCACCCGGATTGACGCAGAGTTGCGGGACAAAGTGGTGGCGAATATCCGGTTGAGGCCAAGGCTGCGGAAAGCGTACTCCACAACGGCATTCGCGGCCTCACCGGCGAAGCCGCGTCCCCAGTACGGGCGACCGATCCAGTACGACAGCTCGGCGCTGTCATTTTCCTCGTCACGGATCAGGCCGATCATGCCGATGAGGGTGTCCTCCCCTTTTTGCCGGATGGCAAGAACCACATCACCGGGCTTCAGTCCGTTGATCCATGCCTCGGCCATGCCCTCTTCGAAGGGATGGGGAATATTGAGTGCGCTCCGGGCGACAGCCTCGTCCCCCGCAAGGCGACGTATTTCGTCCGCGTCTTCCGGCGTTACCGGCTCCAGGAATAATCTCGCTGTCGAAATCATATCGTTCCTTTCGCTTTCCCAGGGGCTGGAACACCGGGACTAATGAGGACCGGGCTGAAGGTCATTTCTTCATCTGCTCCCGGATCAATTCGTGGAGTGTTTGGTAAAACTGCCCCACGTGCATCCCGTCGATGAAAATATGATTCACCTGGATGTTGAAGGGAAGCAGCACATTTCCGTCGGCTTGCGAGTATTTTCCCCAGGAGATCCTCGGGATGCAGTCCTCTTTTTTCAGGCTCATCGTGTGGTCGACGGCGGTAAAGGGAATCCAGGGAAGAGGCGAAAAGAAAGCGAAGTCGGCCCGGCCCTTCAGCATTGACAGATCGAAATAGGATGTGCTGTTTTCTATCGCGGCCTTTGCCTTTGTGTCGAAAGCGACGATATCGTCCTCGAACTCCACGGTGATCATCCGGAACAGATCTTCGTTTCCCCGGATGCAGGCAAAGGAAGGATTGATCCGGTCATAGAGAACTACTTTCCCTTCCATAAGCCTGTATCGAAAGTTTTCCACCCGGTTGAGCGCTTTCACGGCAAGGAAAAGCAGGGTGTTGGTGAGAGACAGGCCGCAGGACCGGGCATATTCCTTCAGCCCGGTGATATCAACATTGAAGTTGACGTTGTAGAAAGGGAGATCGCTTCTTAGGAAAAACTGGAAATGTTCTTTCCTGCTCCATGTTTCAATGTCTATTTCCTTCATTTTCACCTCCGCACTAAATGGTGTCGATTCGTCACAGGGCAGGCCCCCTCACTTTCAAGTGCTTTCCGGTCCGGTTCCTGCCTGACTGCGGATCAGTTCAAGTGCCGCTTCTTCATCAAGCG
>Ga0172382_10009154_pt1 | contig 13584 bp, 12 predicted proteins | sample Leawel138RmetaG_FD_122245 | JGI IMG/M metagenome (GOLD analysis project Ga0172382, IMG submission 122245) | Leachate microbial communities from a municipal landfill in Southern Ontario, Canada - Leachate well 138R metaG | ecosystem: Engineered > Solid waste > Landfill > Unclassified | place...
GCCGGCTTCCAGCCATTCGTGCTTGCGGTCGCCGCCGAAGATGCGATCGCTGACATGGCGGAATTTGTCGATGTTGCGCGCAAAGCTCAGGAGTCGCTGAGCGTGGGGGTGGCGGGAATCGGTAACGCCAGTCATTACGCAGGTTTGATGATGCAGCGTGAGCAGAATCTGCGTTTTCTGTTCGTGCCTTATTCGGGCTCTTCCATGCTGATGACCTCACTGGTGGGCGGACAGGTCCGGGCGGGTCTTCTCAATACCACCGTCGCGACGTCATTGATCCAGGAAGGGCGGATACGCGGGCTGGGAGTCACGAGCCTGCAGCGCTGGCGTCAGTTGCCGGACGTGCCGACGTTTGACGAGTCCGGTTTTCCGGGTTTTGAATCCTCGGCGTGGTATGGCTTCCTGGGGCCTGCGGGGATACCGCCGGCGCAGGTGGAGAAACTCGACCAGGACCTCCGCGCTGCCCTGGATAGTCCTGCCGTGGCGCGCATTATTCGCGAGTCTGGACTGGATCCCCTGCATTGGACGCCTGCGGAATTCGGTCGCCGCATGCGCGATGAAAGTGTGCAGTCGCATTCGCTGATTGCCGATGCCGGCCTGCTGCCGGCGCGCTGAGGGGAGCCGCCATGTTCGTAGCTCCTCCTCGTGTCACCGCCGAGGTCGTTGCGCGCCTGCCGGACACCTTTCGGCAGCATGCGCAACCGGTCGTTCGTTTCGGGGTCGCCCGCGATTGCTTTCTGGAAGGCCCCGCGTTCGATGCACACGGTCGCCTCTATATGGTAGATATTCCATATGGACGTATTTTCCGGATGGATCCGTCGGGGGCGTTCACTCTGGTTGCTCGTTATGACGGCCTGCCGAACGGCCTCAAAGTGATGCCGGACGGAAGTCTGCTGGTAACCGATCATGTGCGAGGGCTGCTGCGCATCGACCCCGAGAACGGCGCCGTGGAAACTGTGCTTGCGGTAGCCCATGGCGAGCCGTTCAAGGGGCTTAACGATCTCTTTATTGCGAGGGGCGGCGAAATCTACTTTACGGATCAGGGCGCCTCGGGCATCAATGAGCCGCGCGGGGCGGTCTACTGCCTGAACCTCGACGGGCGTTTAATGAGGTTGCTCGACAATGTCCCCAGCCCCAATGGGATCGTGTGCTCGCCCGATGAACGTATCTTGTACGTCGCCGTGACGCGTTCCAACCAGATCTGGAGCGTGCCGTTGACGCAGTTCGAGCCGGGAGTGATACGGCGTGCCGGCGTCTTCCAGAATCTCAGCGGCGGCACGGGTCCCGACGGCCTTGCGATGTCGGCGCGTGGGGCATTGTGCGTCGCCCATATCGGCCTTGGGGTCGTCTGGGTCTTCGATCCCCGGGGGGAGCCGGTGCTGCGCATAGACGCGCCGACTGGCCCAGGGGTAACGAACCTGGCATTCGATCCACAAGATCCGGACAGTCTGTACATCACTGAGTCCGCCAGTGGCCACGTTCTTCGCGCCTCCCTGAAGGGAGTGGTGTGATCGGGCTGGCATGGCCTTGTGAAGAACTCCGACCGTATGAAATTTGCCTTGCTTGACCTCGCCCTGAAGGGATAAGCCCGGACTTGAAACAGGGCCTGCGCACTGTTTCAAGCCTGGCGAATCCGAGGCGCATGCAGGCGCCAAGGTGGAGAGGCTTGCGCATAGGCGCGTGGTCATCGAGCCGTACGGCGTATCGAGTATCGATACAATTTGTTTGTAAACGGCTCGTTTATGATATTGTCGCGATAGATTTTGTGAACGGTCGTACTGTTAACGGCTATCTTTCGCATCGACATTGGGAGGTTCGGTCATTAGAAGTGCCGATATGAAGGAAGCGCGCACGTCGCTGGGCAGAAGTCTGCGCATACTTGAGGCTGTCGTGCAATCGAGCGCGCCCCGCGGCATTTCCGAGTTGGCGCGCGAGCTGGGTCTCGACAAGAGTGCGGTGCAGCGCGCCTTCCTGGGGCTGACGCAGGCCGGCTATCTTGAGAAGGTGCCTGGCGGCACCCGTTATCGGCCGACGCTGCGGATTTGGGAATTGGGCACGCATGTCATTGCACAGCACGAGGCGTGCCGTCTGGTGCATCCGATGCTGCGCTATGGCGCGAAGCTCACGGGACTCACTGCCTATTTTGCCTGGGAGGTCGCCCCCGAAGTGATCTATCTGGACAAGGTGGAAGGCGAGCAGGGCAGGATGAACTCATCACTGCCGGGACGACGGGTCGCGATGTACAAGACAGCGGCGGGCCAGGCGGTACTGGCCTTCCTGGCGGCCGATAGGCGGGAAGCCTGGATCCGCACCTGGATTGAAGAAACCGCGGGGACAGCTGCAGCATTGCAGGCTGAGGTTCTGAGGGCCAACCTGGAAGAGACTCGACGCCGGCTCTATGCACAAAGCTGCAGCGGCACTTTTGCACAGGTCAATGGGGTCGCCGCACCAATCTGGGCGCAAGGAGCCGAGCCCATCGGTTCGCTGGTATTGGTCGGTGAAGCGCAAATATTGCCCGAGACTGATTTCCCCAAGGTGGGCAATATTGCCGTCTCGCTTGCCGAGCAAGCTACGCGGGCATTGGGCGGCAGCTATCCAGGGTTTCTGTCCGACATGCACTGACAAATAATAGTAGTTGTGTCGCTGCTTCTTATGTCACTCTGCCAGCACGCTTCTGAAAATGTCGATGAACGCCTTGGTCCTCTGGGGCAGCAGGCGACGACCGGGCGTGACGCACCATATGGTGGTGGCAGGCAGGCTCCAGTCCGGCAAAATGCGCTCCAGAGGGCTTTGCTGCAATAGCGCTTGGGCGAAGCGGTCGGACAGCCCCACAATGCCCAGCCCTTGGGCGGCCAGCGCCTGCTGCAGCCCGGGTGAGTTCGCCGAAAGTGTATTCAGGGGCTGGCCTTCCCAGTGCTCGTTGCCGCGCGACAGGTGCCATGATTCCTTTTCGCCGCTGCTGGTGATCAGCATCAGGCCGGCGTGCTCCAGCAGGTCGGCAGGTGTCCGAGGGACACCGTGCGCCTTCAAGTAGTCGGGACTCGCATACAGGCCGTTGTGCAGTACGGTGATGTGGCGCGCAACCAGCGAGCTGTCGTCGGGCAGTTGCGTGGCTGCACGCACCGCGACGTCGTAGCGTTCGGCTAGCAGGTCCACTCGCCGTGAGGACAGGTCGAGTTCCAGCCGCACGTTGGGATACTGCCGCGCGAACTCCGTGACGACTTCGACCAGGGATAGTTGCTGGAACTCGGGCGGCAGGGACACGCGCAGGGTGCCGTGCGGGGTTACCTGTCGGTGCAGGGCCAGCGCGGTGGCGGCTTCCGTCTCATCGAGCAGCCGTTTGGCGTGTTCCAGGATGCTTTCGCCGAAATCCGTCAGGACGAGCCGCCGGGTGCTGCGCTGCATCAGGCGTTCGCCCAGTTCGTTCTCCAGATCGGACAGCCGGCGCGACAAGGTGGATTTGGGCAGCCCGGTGAGGTCCGACGCGCGCGTGAAGCTGCCCGCGTCGACGATGTGGGCGAACAGGATCAGGTCGTTTGCGTAGAGATTGATGGTTGCCATGGATTGAGCTTCCTCATCTTATTGTTCCATATATGGAATTATTATAGCCAAGTTTATATGTTTTTCTCCATTTTTATTTCTAATAGAATAACCCTATTGAACCAATGGTTCCAACACGTGTCCTGATCATTCAGGGCTTGCCGCTCCGAACTTCCTGGATACGACCAATGAAAGAACGCTATACCCGCACTGCGATATTCCTGCACTGGCTGGTCGCCTTGGGGCTGGTGGGGACTTTTGCGTTGGGCTTCTACATGGAAGGCCTGCCTTTCTCGCCGAGCAAGCTGAAGTTGATTTCCTGGCACAAGTGGGCCGGCATCACCCTGCTGGTACTGGCCGTGGTCCGGCTGGCCTGGCGCCTGACGCATCCTGCGCCGGATCTTCCCCAGAGCATGGGGGTGATGTCCCGCTTTGTGGCCCATGCCGCGCATTGGCTGCTATATGCATTGATGATCGCCATTCCCATGAGCGGCTGGCTCGCGAGTTCCGCGCAAGGCGTGCAGGTGGTCTGGTTCGGCGTCTGGCCTCTGCCGGACCTGGTGGGCAAGGACGCGGCATTGGGCCCCTTGCTGCAGGATGTGCACATGATATTGAACTACACCCTGCTGGTCGTTGTCGTAGGACACGTGGGTGCTGCGTTGCAGCATCACTTCATCAAGAAGGATGCGGTGCTGGCGCGCATGCTGCCTTTCATGGGCAGGTCGTGAGCGCGGCATGAACGAAAACACAAGGTTTTTGGAGAACACCATGAAAATTTCCCTGCTGCGTCCGCTTGCCCTGGCAGCGGTCCTGAGTTTCGGCGCCCTGGGGAGCGCAGCCGCCGTTGAATACACATCGCTGGATGCCGAAGCCAGCAGCATCTCTTTCGGCTACAGCCAGATGAATGTGAAGATGGATGGCAGTTTCGGCGAAATGAAAGCCACGGAATTCAGTTTTGATCCGGCGAATCCCGAAGCCGCCAAGGTTGTCGTCGAGGTCGTGCTCGCCAGCATCGACGCCGGCTACGAGGAAGCCAATACGGAGCTCGAGAAGGAAGAATGGCTCGCGCTCTCGGCCCACCCGCTGGCCACTTTCACGTCGAGCAAGGTGGAAGCGCTGGACGACAACCGCTATCAGGTGACGGGCGATCTGTCGATCAAAGGCAATACCAGGGAAGTGACGGTGCCCTTCACCTTCAAGGAAGACGGCGATGCCGGCGTCTTTGAAGGCAGCTTTACGTTTCAGCGCGCTGATTTCAGCGTGGGCGAAGGCGAATGGAAGGACTTCAGCATCGTGGCCAACGATATCCTGATCACCTTCCATGTCGTCGCCAACCCGTGAGCATCCAACCTTCTGAACATTTTTCCAGACCATTGAAAACAGGACACACATGAAAAAGACTCTCATCGCCGCCGCATTCGCCACTTTCTTTGCCGGTCAGGCCCTGGCTGCTCCCCAGACCTATGTGGTGGATTCCAGCCATACCTTCCCGCGTTTCTCGTATGACCACATGGGCCTGTCAAAGCAAATCCTGCGCTTCAACAAGACAACCGGCACGGTCGTGCTGGACAAAGCGGCCAAGGAAGCGGAAGTCGACGTCGCCATCGACATGACCTCGGTCAGCACCGGTTTCGAGGCCTTCAACGGTCATATCCAGGGAGAGGATTTCCTGGATACCGCCCAGTTCCCTACGGCCACTTTCAAGTCGACCAAGGTTGTCTTCGAGGGCGACAAGCCCACAAGCATCGAAGGGGATCTGACGATCAAGGGCGTGACCAAGCCGGTGACCCTGACCGTGACGTCCTTCTTCAACGGCCCGCATCCGATGCTGAAGAAAGATGCCATCGGCGCCAATGCCTCGGCAGTGATCTCGCGCACCGAGTTCAACGCCGGCAAGTTCGCTCCTGGCGTCGGCGATGAAGTCACCCTGGATATCGCGCTGGAAGCCATTGTCGAGTAATGGCCGAACCCCTGCGGCTTTCCGGGGCCGCAGTGGGACATGCTGCGGCAAGCCCGTGCGAGGTCCCGGACTTGCCGGCGTGTCCGGCATCCATGAACGGCGAACAAAGAGAGGGCAGTCAAATGGGACTTCTGGTAGACGGAAAATGGCATGACCAGTGGTATGACACGTCGGCGACGGGTGGACGCTTTGTCCGTAGCGATGCACAGTTCCGCAACTGGATCACGGCTGACGGCAGCGCCGGCCCCAGCGGTGGCGACGGCTTCAAGGCCGAGGCCGGCCGCTACCATCTGTACGTGTCGCTGGCCTGTCCCTGGGCCAACCGCAGCTTGATCTTCCGCGCTTTGAAAGGGCTGGAAGACATGATCGGCGTGTCGGTCGTTCACCCCTACATGGGCGAGAATGGCTGGACCTTTGAGCCGGGGCCGGGCGTGGTAGGTGATCCCGTCGGCGGGGCGGACGTCCTGTACGAGGTCTACCTGCGGGCGCAACCTGACTACAGCGGCCGCGTGACGGTGCCCGTGCTGTGGGACCTCGAACGCCGCAGCATCGTCAACAATGAGTCATCTGAAATCATCCGGATGTTCAACTCGGCATTTGACGGCATTGGGGCGGCGGAAGGCGATTATGCGCCGGCAGAGCTTCTGCCGGAAATCGACGCCGTCAATGCCCGTATCTACGATGCCGTCAACAACGGCGTGTACAAGGCGGGCTTCGCTACCGACCAGCAGGTTTATGAACAGGAAGTCGGACGGCTGTTTGCCTGCCTCGACGAGCTCGAGACCTTGCTGGGCCAGCGCCGCTATCTGCTGGGCGACCGTATTACTGAAGCCGACTGGCGACTGTTCACGACGCTGATCCGCTTTGACGCGGTGTATCACGGCCATTTCAAGTGCAACCTGAAGCGTCTGGTCGATTACGAGAACCTGTGGAGCTATACGCGGGAACTGTATCAATGGCCGGGGGTAGCCCCTACAGTGAATTTCGATCACATCAAGCAGCATTACTACCGCAGCCACCACAGCATCAATCCCAACGGCATCGTGCCTGCTGGTCCTATTCTCGACCTGGACCGTCCGCCCAGCCGCAAGGGGATGCCCGACGGCGGGGCGGCAGCCGATGGGAGTCAGTGGCGGTAATAGATCTCTCTCAGTTCACGGGCTGCATCCACCATGTTGCGCAGGGCGGGTGTGACTTCCTCCCACTTGCGGGTCTTCAGCCCGCAGTCCGGGTTCACCCATAGACGGCGCACAGGAATCCGCTTTCCGGCCTTCTGCATCAGATCGATGATGTCGTCCTTGCCGGGAATGTTGGGCGAGTGGATATCGTACACGCCGGGCCCGATGTCGTTCGGATAGGCGAACTTGTCGAAAGCCTGCAGCAATTCCATGTCGGAGCGCGAGGTTTCGATGGTGATGACGTCCGCGTCCATGTCGGCGATGGAGGCGATGATGTCGTTGAATTCCGAATAGCACATGTGGGTGTGGATCTGTGTTTCATCATTCACGCCGTTGGCCGCAATCCGGTAGGCGTCGATCGCCCACTTCAGATATTCCTTCCATTCCGCCCGGCGCAGCGGCAGCCCTTCACGCAGCGCAGCCTCGTCGATCTGGATGATTCCTGCACCGGCGCGTTCGAGATCCTGCACTTCGGAACGGATCGCCAGGGCAATCTGCAGGCACGATGCAGAGCGGGGTTGATCGTCGCGCACGAAGGACCAGTTCAGGATGGTGACCGGACCGGTCAGCATGCCCTTTACCGGTTTGCTGGTGAGCGACTGGGCGTGGCGGATCCAGTCGACCGTCATGGGATGCGACCGGTGCACGTCGCCGTACAGAATGGGCGGCTTGACGCAGCGCGAACCGTAGGATTGCACCCAGCCGTGGCGGCTGAAGGCGAAGCCGTCTAGCTGTTCGCCGAAGTATTCCACCATGTCGTTGCGTTCGGCCTCACCGTGCACCAGCACGTCCAGCCCCAGCGCTTCCTGTTCGCGGATGCAGCGCTCGATCTCGGCTTCCATGGCCTGGCGGTAGGCGGTCTCGCCGATCTCGCCCGCCTTGTATTGGCGCCGGCTGCGGCGGATCTCTTCGGTCTGGGGGAAGGAGCCGATGGTGGTGGTGGGGAAAAGCGGCAGGTTGAGCCTGGCGGCCTGCACGGTGGCGCGCTGCTTGTAGGTGCTTTGACGCTGGCCCAATGCTGGCGTGACTTCGGCCAGCGCCTGTTGCACGGTGGGATTGTGCACGCGGGTGGAGCGATCACGCGATTGCAGAGCCTCGCGGTTCCGTTCCAGCTCGGCCTGCACGGACTGACGCCCCTGGTTCAGCGCTTTGCCCAGAACCCTGATTTCTTCCAGCCGCTGCGTGGCGAAGGCCAGCCATGAACGCAGTTCGTCGTCCAGGCCGGTTTCCAGGTCGAGATCGGTGGGGATGTGGAGCAGCGAGCACGAAGGTGCAATCCAGAGCCGGTCGCCCAGCCTTTTGGCGATGGGTTCCAGTTGATCCAGCAATTCATTCAGCCTGCTCTTCCAGATGTTGCGGCCGTTCACGACGCCCAGCGATAGTATGCGGTCGCCGCTCAAGCGAGCCAGGACTTCAGGGATGTCGTCGGCGGCATTGACCGCATCGATATGCAGACCCGCCACCGGCAGCTCGGCAGCCAGGGCGAGGTTGCCGCCCAGTCGGCCGAAATAGCTGGTCAGCAGCAGCTTTACCGGTGCAGCGGCCAGGACCTGGTATGCCTGACGGAAGGCCTGCTGCCATTCGGCGTCCAGTTCCATGACCAGGATGGGTTCATCGATCTGGACCCACTCCGCGCCGGCCTGTGCCAATTGTTCCAGCAAGGCCGTATAGACGGGTAGCAGCCGTTCCAGCAGCGCCAGCTTGTCGCTGTCGTCCTTGGCCTTGCCCAGGGCCAGATAGGTCACCGGCCCGATGATGACCGGCTTGGCTTTGACTCCTTGAGAACGGGCTTCCTGCCATTGTTCGAGCAGGCGCGAGGCATTCAGGGAAAACTGCGTGGTGGATTCGAACTCCGGCACGATGTAGTGATAATTGGTGTCGAACCACTTGGTCATTTCTCCCGCGGTCACGGCATGGCAGCAACCTTGTTCGTGATCGTGTCCGGCCGATCGGCCGCGTGCGACCCGGAAGAAATTGTCGAGCTCATGTCCCGAGTAGCCCTGGACGCGCTCCGGCAGGTTGCCCAGCGTGAAGCTCATGTCCAGTACCTGATCGTAAAACGAGAAGTCGCCGACGGGCACCCAGTCGAGGCCATCTTGCTGGGCCCAGTGACGCTGGCGCAATTCCGCGCCGACGGTGATGAGGTCGTCCCGTGAGCTTTTGCCTTGCCAATAGGACTCGAGAGCGAACTTCAGTTCGCGTTTTGCGCCGATGCGCGGAAAGCCGAGATTGTGTGTGATTGCCATGAGAAGACTCTTTGATGAATAGATGGCGCCGGCGGGCCTTGCATGGAAGCGCGGCTGTCTGGAACAGGAATGTTAGGGGGCGCATACCATGATGTAAAATGGTCATTTCTCACTATTCAATTAGTTTTATTCATGCCATGGCGCTGCTTGAACGTACCCATCTGGAGATCCTGCGCGAAGTCGAGCGCTGCGGCACGCTGACCGCTGCCGCTGAATCGCTGCATCTGACGCAGTCAGCGCTGAGTCACACCATGACGAAGCTGGAGCGCCTGGCCGGGGTCGACATCTGGGTGCGTGAAGGCCGTTCGCTGCGCTTTACGCAGGCGGGGGAGTATCTGCTTGCCCTGGCCGAACGCATGCTGCCGCAGTTCGAGACGGCCGAGGCCTTTCTGGGGCAGTACGCGGCGGGCGAGCGGGGCACGCTGCGCATCGGCATGGAATGCCATCCCTGCTATCAGTGGCTGCTCAAGGTGGTGTCCAGCTATCTGGGCCGCTGGCCGGACGTGGACATCGACGTGAAGCAGAAATTCCGCTTCGGCGGGATGGGGGCCTTGTTCAATCATGAGATTGACCTGATCGTCACGCCCGATCCGTTGCTGATGGCTGGCGTGAGCTATCTGCCGGTCTTCGATTACGAGCAGGTGCTGGTCGTGGGCTGCGCTCATCCCTTGGCGGAGCGAGCCCATGTGGAGCCGGCCGACCTGTCTGGCGAGGTGCTGATCACCTACCCTGTGGAACCCTCCCGGCTGGACGTCTACAGTCAGTTCCTCTTGCCTGCGGGAGTGATGCCCCGGCGCCACAAGACCCTGGAAAGCACCGACATCATGCTGGAGATGGTGGCCGGCGGGCGTGGCGTGGCGGCCTTGCCGCGCTGGCTGGTGCTGGAATACGCCAGCCGCATGGCCGTCGTGCCCGTGCGCCTGGGCAGCGAAGGCATACACAAGAAGATTCATCTGGGCATGCGCAACTCGGAACGAGAGCCCGAATACCTGAAGGCCTTCATCGAACTGGCGCGATCGCTGCGCATTGATCCTCTTCTGCGGCCTCAGGCCGCGGGCAGCAGGTAGCTATCCCAGAGATCGACGGTGATGGCGCCGCGCTCGGGGCTGTCCGGCCAAAGGTCCGCACGTTCAAACTGGACCAGCCAGGTCCGTTCGCGGGGTGCGGGGTCCCGGAAGCAGGCCTGTCCGGGGAAGGGAATCATATGCCCTTTGCGGATCAGCTTGCCCGTCCTGCCGCGCACGTAGCCGGGCGCACGCACGTGGCGGCCTTCGGGGAAGTCGTTGCGCACGGTGACACGGTCGCCGACGGCAAAGCGGTTGGGATCCCCGTTGTCGGGATGCCCCGTGTGGGCCGGCAAGGGAGGACTGACTCTGGGCCAGGTCACGTTCTCGGGGGTATGCCGCTGTAGGTCCTCGAATGTGAGGGCGCCGGCCTCGATGTAGGAATACGCTGCGCCTAGCAGCATGCGGCCGTAATAGGGCGCGGTCAGGTAGTAGGACGGCTCGATCCGCTCGATGACGTACCGCAGGGAATCCGCGCGGTACGGCCCGGTGGCGTAGGCGGAACGTGTCATGCCCATCAGGACGAACTCCCAGCGTTCCTTGTATTCACGGTCGTCGTCGACCATGGGGATCGATCCAAAGCCGGGCTTGCCGCCCAAATCATGTACGCCGCTCATGTCAGGCCTCCACGGATTGCGCGTTATTGCTGGACTGTCCGGCTGCACCCCCGACTTGCGGAACGGCTGCCCCGATCAGGCACTTCTTGGTCACGATGGCGGCCAGCTCGGTTTCCGTCCAACCTTCTGTGCCCGCCGGCCGCTGCGGGATGACGAGGTATCCCGTCTCGGCCGTGATGTCCCACACTTTGATTTCTTTTTCCCTGGGAACGTCCAGCCCCATTTCAGCGAGCACCCCCCTGGGGTCGCGCACCAAGCGCGCGCGGTATTCCAGGCTCTTGTACCAGAATGGAGGCTGTCCGATCAGGGGCTTGTAGGTACACGAGCATAGCGAGCACACAAGCACGTTGTGCACCGTGTCGGTGTTTTCCAGCGCCACCAGGTCCCAGTCGAAAGGCGAGATCGCCGAATAATGTTCGGTGGCGGCTTTGGCGTCCGCGAGCAGGGCCTGCTTGTATTCGGGGTCGACCCAGGCTTTCGCGATGACGGCGGCTCCGTTGTGCGGGCCCCATGCGTCAAAGCTGTTTTCCATTTCTTCCATCTGCTCATGCGTATGCACGCCTTTTTCCAGCAAGGCGGCGCGCAGCGCCATGGTCCTTTCTCGCTCGTTGTCGTTGTACATGGATGTCTCCAAAAAATTTCAAAATGGCCTGCTATTCGAAGGCCGCCCACGCATCTGCCCCGCATGCGATCTCGTCGTCCGTCAGGCGACACGCATCCAGTGCTTGAGTCATCTCGTGCCGGTCCAGCGACTTGCCGATGAAGACCAGCTCCTGCCGGCAGTCGCCCACCTGGTCATGCCATTGGGCCTGGATCGCTTCCAGGTGTTCCGGCACCTGCGGCCATTGCCGCCGGTCAATGAAATTCCACCATGTGCCGGAAAATTCGATGGTACAGGGGGAAGAGCCCGCCTTGACGAGATAGCCGACTTCCGTGACCCGGTGAGCCAGCCAGACGTAGCCTTTGACCCTGAGCAGCGCTGCGCTGGCGCCGTGCTCGGACAGGAAGGCGCGGAAGCGCCCTGGATGGAAAGGCAGCCTGGAGCGGTAGGCGAAAGAGTCTATGCCGTAAGTATCCTGCTCGGAACGGTCCGAGAAACGCGGTGCGGCGAGCCAGTCGCTGAACGAGGCGGCATGCTCGATGTTGAACAGCCCTGTGTTCATCATAAGCTGCGGGTCCACGCGGCCCTTGTCGGCGGTGACGATACGTGCGCGGGGATTGAGCTGTTTCAGCAGTGCGGCGACCTTGGCTGGATCGCCTGCTTCGGCGAGATCGGTCTTGGTCATGACAAGCACATCAGCGAACTCGATCTGGCTAAGCAGCAACTGGCGGACGTCCTGCGCTCCGTCGCCGCTATCCTCCGCTTGCAGGCGGCCGAGCAGATCGGCGCTGTCCACGACGGTAACCATGGTGTCGAGCTGCGCTACGTCCGAGAGCGCGAAGCCGGATTCATCCATGAAGGTAAAGGTTTCAGCGACGGGAATGGGCTCGGATATCCCCGTCGATTCGACCAGGATGTACTCGAACTGGCGGCTCGCGGCCAGGTCCCGGATCTGTTCCAGCAGGTCTTCGCGCAGCGTGCAGCAGATACAGCCGTTGGTCATCTCGACAACGGAGTATTCCGCACGGGTGACCACGGACTTGACCAGGTCGGCGCCGTCGATATTGATCTCGCTCATGTCGTTGACGATGATCGCGATGGGAATACCCTGGCGGTTGTGGAGCAGAGCGTTGAGCAGCGTTGTCTTGCCGGCGCCGAGAAAGCCGCTCAGCACGGTGACGGGGATGGGGGCCGCCGTGCGGCTGCCGGGAGCGAGGGCAGTGGCCATGGTCAGCGTCCCCTTGTGACAAACGCGCCGCCTTCGTGCAGGCGCCGTTCCAGCTTGTTCATCATGGTCATGGAACCCAAACGTTAGGGTGGGCCTAGTGTAGGAGCGCGCGCCGTTGCTTGTCAAACGCTGGAGCAAGGGTGTCTGCCCCTGATTCGATGGCGGCAGGCCGTCAGGCTATTCGATGGACACCCGGGTTCCGTCTTCCAGTGGTGGCATGAGATGGCGTTCCCCCGGAAGACGGAAGCAGCGGGCTTTCCAGGATTTTCAGCGCCGCGCCTGGCCGTGAAAAAAGCGACGGTCCCGGATAGACTGGTCCCGGCCTGTCTCAGTCGTTGTTGCGCAGAACGAAGAAGGGGAACATCCGTTCCAGCTCGGCCACGAGTCGGCCGTCGGGATAGCCGGTGACGCGCTGGCTGTTCAACTGCGCATCGTTGCAGCCGGTCGAGCGAAAGACCTGCACCGCATAATGAGTGACGCCCTGGTCTGCCAGATGTCGGGCCAGGCGGCGCAGTTCGTCTTCGTTGTGGAGGGCAGGGTGGATGGTCGTGCGGCATTCGTGGCGGACGCCGCTGTCAAGCACGGCCCGCAGGCTGTCAAAGGCGGGCGCCCCGCTGCCTCTCACGCGGGTGATGCGTTCGTAGTCGGCGGCATTTGCCTTGACGTCCAGCCCGACCCAGTCGAGCAGCGGCAGCACCTGGCGCAGGCGCGCTGGGTGTGTGCCGCCACTGTGCAGCCCCACCAGGAAGCCCAGCTGCCGGACTTCGCGGATGGCTGTTTCCAGGCCCGGATCCATGGTGGGTTCGCCGCCGCTGAATACCACCGCATCGATCAGGCCCGTACGCCGGGCCAGGAAATCGCGGATATCGTCCCAGGCCACAGGGCTGTGACCCGTTCGTGGCTGTAGATGGGGATTGTGGCAATAACCGCAGCGCCACGGACAGCCCTGGACGAAAACAACGGCCGACAGCTTGTCGGGGAAGTCGGTGGCCGTGAACGGCGTAACCCCCCCAACCTTCAGGGATGAGCCCGGACGTAGGACAGTGCCTGCGCACTGTTCTACGCCTGGCGAATCGGAGCGGCCTGCAAGCCGCGACGTGGACAGGCCCGGACGTAGGACAGTGCCTGCGCACTGTTCTACGCCTGGCGA
>Ga0172382_10009155_pt1 | contig 13584 bp, 15 predicted proteins | sample Leawel138RmetaG_FD_122245 | JGI IMG/M metagenome (GOLD analysis project Ga0172382, IMG submission 122245) | Leachate microbial communities from a municipal landfill in Southern Ontario, Canada - Leachate well 138R metaG | ecosystem: Engineered > Solid waste > Landfill > Unclassified | place...
AGTTGTTTTAATTGGGTTCGAGTCAATGTAATTCTTCCTTCTTTCATGCTTTGCATTTTATTTCAAAAAGGGACATTATCTCAAGTGAATTACATAGTGACATTATCACAAGTTAACCACAGCTACCTTACGTACGTGTTGACATCCTATAGGCGATATATTAAAATAGGTAGGTCATTAGCAACGGGAGAGGTAGAGGTATGAGAACTTACTCGGCAAAACCGACCGAGATTAACAGAAAATGGTATGTGGTCGATGCCACCGATGTGCCGCTGGGGCGTTTAGCATCCAAGGTTGCGCAAGTCCTGATAGGCAAACATAAGCCCATCTTTACTCCTAATATGGATACAGGAGATCATGTCATAGTTTTGAATGCGGCCAGAGTCCGGGTTACCGGGAATAAGGCTGCGGATAAGATGTATTATCGACATTCCCAGTATCCTGGAGGATTGAAGACCATAAGTTTTGAAAAGCTTATGGCAAAGCATCCGGAAAGGATTATTGAACTGGCTGTTAAGGGAATGTTACCTCACAATAGCCTGGGAAGAGCGATGTACCGCAAGCTAAGGGTGTATAAGGATGCGAGACATGGCCAAGATGCTCAGAAGCCGGAAGTAATGGAAATATAGAGTTTTCGTTAAGGTTGACAGTATTTACCGCAATGTATTCAGGATAATATTGATATCGGATTAATATATTCGGATTAATATACGCGGTTTTTTGAAGGAGTGGATTGAATTTGGCGCGGACAAAAGCTGCAGCAGCAGTAAAATATTATGGCACCGGGCGCCGTAAAGAGGCAATTGCCAAAGTTTGGTTAATTCCCGGTACCGGCGAAATAACAGTTAACAATAAGCCGCTTAGAGATTACGTAGGGCGTGAAACGCTGGCTATGCTTGTTAAGCAGCCTTTGGTGGCAGTAGCTATGGCTGATAAATTCAATGTCGTTGCCAGGACGCTCGGTGGCGGTGTTGCTGGTCAGGCCGGCGCTATACGACATGGTATTGCCAGGGCGTTAGTCTCTTCCGATGAGGCATTACGAACGGTATTGCGTCGAGCAGGGTTTCTTACCAGAGATCCGCGTGAGAAGGAACGTAAAAAGTACGGCCTGAAGAGAGCTCGTAAAGCATTCCAATTCTCTAAACGATAAAGAAAGAGACAGAGGACAATTAAAGGCCGCGTACGGAGTACGCGGCCTTTGTGCGGTTTCGGGCGATATGCAACATAAGATAGAAATGTCTCTCGGCATGCATCTTGCATGAGGCATGCCGGGTAAATTATTAAGTTCTGTTTTTAGGAGAAAATAACTTGTCGCAGTTATGCATTAAAATATATATCGTTATAACCCTTATATTTATGACATACCCGCCCGCCTTTGGTGCTGGTGATTCGAGCCGTGCAGGGAAAGCCCCGAAAGACGGTAGATGCGATATCGTCACCTGGGCCAAACGCTGCCTGGGCAAACCTTATGTCTGGGGCGGCAACGGCAGGAGGGGCTACGATTGTTCCGGTTTTGTCAGGGCTGCTTACAATCGTTATGGTCTAAGATTGCCCAGATCTTCAGCCGCGCAATACAGGGTTGGCACTTCGGTAAGCCGGAGCGCTTTACGCCCTGGAGACAGAGTCTTCTTCAGCACCTATCGACGTGGGCCGTCTCACGTCGGCATATATATAGGTAACGATAAATTCATCCACGCATCATCCTCAAAACGACGTATCACCATAGACCGGTTATCATCTCGGTATTACAGGGCACGCTACATCGGCGCCAGGCGTTAGGCCCTATCCGGGCATAATAATTGCCTTTTAAATTACCGGCTAATAAATGATCCATATGTTGCTTTGAGGAGGAACTCCGGTTGCGTTATAAGACGTTTCCTCAGGGTATTCATCTCAGATACCATAAGCAGGCAACCGCCGGTAAGCCGACAGTAACAGCTAAAGCACCTGCTGTAGCTGTAGTACCGCTGATTCAACATATCGGTGTCCCTTGTATTCCTCAAATAAACGTAGGCGACCATGTATTTATGGGGCAAAAGATCGGTGATGCCGAAGCTTTGATAACCGCACCGATACATTCGCCTATATCTGGAAAGGTGATGGCGCTGGAGGCGCGTCCTCACGTTATGCGACGAGACGTGTTGAGCGTAGTCATCGAAAACGATGGAGAGGATGAACTGTATCCGGATATAATGCCGTACCCTGACTGGGAACGCCTCGATCCTGACACACTTAGAAACATTATCAGGGAAGGTGGTATTGTCGGCATGGGCGGAGCTGCATTCCCAACGCATATCAAGCTGGCACCTCAATCTGATAAAAGCATCGATGCCGTACTTATTAATGGAGCAGAATGTGAAGATTATCTTACTGATGATAACTGCCTGATGGTAGAGCATCCTGAGTGGGTGATTGGCGGCGCCCGGATCATCTCTCATATACTCGGTAATGTTAAAATCGTTGTCGGTATTGAAGCTAATAAGCCAGATGCACTAGCGGCAATAAGGCAAGCTGCCGGAGAGGGTGACGACATAAGCGTAATTGCTCTTGATACCAAATATCCACAGGGCGGAGAGAAACAGATGGTCAAAGCACTCCTGGACAGAGAAGTGCCTTCAGGTGGTTTGCCGTCTGAAGTAGGAGTTGTGGTCAACAATGTAGCTACCGTTGCTAAAATTTTTGAGTTGATAACAACCGGGATGCCGCTGATATCCAGGGGAGTAACTCTTTCCGGGCCGGGTGTAAGTGCGCCCGGGAATCTGATTGCCCGTATTGGTACCAGTATGGAGGATCTTATAAGCGAATGCGGTGGTTATAAGGGAAAAATCGCTAAGGTCATTATGGGCGGCCCGATGACAGGCATATCTGTATTTACAACACTTGTAACTCTTACCAAGAGTATAGGCGGCGTTGTGGTAATGCGGCATGAGGATATATGTCATGAGGACCCGGTGGTATGCATAAGATGCGCTCGTTGTGTGGATGCCTGTCCGGTTTATCTGATGCCGATTTCTCTTTACCACTACTCTCGTTCTCTAAATTATGACCAAGCGGTGGAGGCATATGGATTGTTCGATTGCATCGAGTGCGGTTGCTGCTCTTACGTATGTCCGGGCAGGTTACCGCTTATGGAATCGATAAAGCATGCCAAAGCTGAGATAAATAATAAAAGGCAAAAGCAGCATGGAAGGTGAAGAATGGCTGATCCCTTATCAAGGGAGCTTATAGTCTCATCGGCACCTCATGTTAGAGGGCGGGATAATATACGTCGCATGATGTATGATGTCGCCATCGCTCTCATTCCAGCCGGTATTGCGGCAGTATATTTTTTTGGCCTGCGCAGTCTGCTCATCGTTCTCATCACCGTTGCCAGTGCACTGGGTGCTGAGGCGCTGATACAGAGGGCCATGGGAAGGCGTGTGACTATAACTGACGGTAGTGCTCTGGTAACAGCCGTTCTGCTTGCCTATAACCTGCCTCCGACCGTGCCGCTTTGGTTACCCTTTATCGGAGCGTCGATAGCTATCGGGCTCGGTAAAATGGTTTATGGCGGTTTGGGATACAATCCATTCAACCCGGCTCTGATATCCAGGACAATCTTACTTGCGGCATGGCCCGTGCTTATGACCAGTTGGGTTGTTCCGTTCGATGCCGTCGCTACCGCCACGCCGCTTGCTGTGATTAAGATGGGAGATAATCTGCAGGCCGTCAAAGACCTGCTGCATGTTGACAGCAATCTATCGCTTTACCGGCAGATGTTTTGGGGGAACCATGGCGGTTGTCTTGGAGAGACATCTATTCCGGCCCTATTATTAGGTGGCGTATATCTTATGTATAGGCGTGTGATAACATGGCATATACCCATAACCTATGTATCGACAGTGGCAGTTACCGCCTTGCTTCTGGGGCGGGACCCCATCTTCCATCTTCTGGCTGGAGGGCTCATTCTAGGTGCTCTTTATATGGCTACCTGTCCGGTAACAACACCTGTTACTCCTCGGGGGAGGATATATTTCGGACTGGGGGCCGGATTGTTAACCATGCTGATAAGGGCTTTCGGTTCACTGCCGGAGGGGATTATGTATTCTATTCTATTGATGAATGCGGCCACACCGCTGCTGGACAGATATACGCGGCCTCGCATTTACGGCAAGGGGGCGAGATGAAAGAGGTGATCAAGCTCGGTCTGGCATTGTTGGTGATATGTGCCATAGCCGGATTGGCGCTGGGGCTTACATATAATATAACATTACCCAGGATAAAGGCACAGGAGGAAGCGGCCAGGCAAAGATTATACCGGAATCTTCTTCCCGGGGCCGATATTTTCAAAGAGATTACAATCGGTACCCATAAATACCAGATGGGGTTGCTGCATGGCCAAAGGATAGGCGTGGTTTCTACTGTTACGGGCAAGGGCTATGGCGGTGACATTGTTATCGTAGTCGGCATAGACCAGGTAGGAAGGGTAACCGGGGTCAGTATCTTATCGCAAAATGAAACACCAGGGTTAGGCAGCAAAGCGGCACAGCTACCCTTTCTCAGGCAGTATGCCGGTAAAGGTGCGGAAGAACTGAAATTGAGGGTAGATGGAGGAAAGATCGATGCTGTAACTGCAGCCACAATAACTTCCAGGGCTGTGACAAGCGGGGTGAAGGGTGCGGTGGATCAGTATCTCCACGATAAAGAGAGGTTGAAATGAGACCTATCGAAGATTTTAGCAACGGACTTTTCCGGGAAAACCCGACCTTCAGGCTTATTCTGGGAATGTGTCCTGCATTGGCGGTTACCACCGCCGCCATTAACGGTCTCGGCATGGGTCTGGCCACTACTTTTGTGTTGGTATGCTCCAATACCATCATCTCTCTTTTACGTAAAGTTATCCCGGAGGATATAAGGATACCTGCCTATATCGTCGTGATTTCCAGTTTCGTAACGGTTGTTCAATTGGTAATGCAGGGGTTCGCTCCAGAACTATACGGCATTCTGGGAATTTTCGTTCCCCTTATTGTGGTCAATTGTATTATTCTGGCCAGGGCTGAGGCATTTGCCGGAAAATATGGTGTTGTGCGATCGGCAGCCGATGGCCTGGGGATGGGATTAGGATTTACCTGGGCGCTTACTTTGCTGGGCGCTGTACGTGAAGTCATCGGTACCGGCAGTCTGTCCAATACATATCGGTTGTTTCTCATACCGCAGTTCTCTTTAAAAATTATCCGTGGGTTCTATGATCCGGCTTTGATAACGATCCTGGCTCCGGGAGCGTTTATCACGCTTGGTCTGATGATAGGCTTAATGAATCTTCTTACAAAGCATCGTTGAGGTGAACAACGTATGGATATCAGAGAGATAATGATTGTTATCATCAGTGCTGTTCTAATAAATAATTATGTCTTGCAGCGTTTTTTAGGTTGCTGTCCTTATCTGGGGGTATCCAAGCAACTGGAAACCGCTCTGGGCATGGGTATGGCCGTCACCTTTGTCATGGCTATAGCTTCAGCCTTTACCTGGATAGTGCAACATTATATCCTGCTGCCGTTGGATCTAATTTTTCTGCAAACTATAGCCTTTATTCTGGTCATAGCTGCGCTTGTTCAATTTGTTGAGCTGGTGATCAGGAAAAGCAGCCCGACTTTATATCAGGCGCTGGGCATTTATCTGCCTTTAATAACGACCAATTGTGCTGTTCTTGGCGTGGCGGTAATTAATATCAGAGCCGGTTACGGCTTTTTACTCAGTTTGGTTAACGGAACTGCAGCAGCAATAGGTTTTACCTTAGCTATAATATTGATGGCTGGAATAAGAGAGCGGATTGAATTGAGCGATGTCCCACCGGCCTTGCGTGGCGTACCGATAGCATTAATAACCGCCGGCCTTCTTTCCCTGGCATTCTTCGGATTTGCCGGCATGGTAAAATGAGGGCGGCAGTGGATATTGTGCGACGATGTGGTTATAATGGCATGAGGGGGCTGCACCGATGAGTTCCAATATAATTTTATCGGTGGCTGTCCTAGCTGCGTTGGGCTTTATTCTAGGTGCCGGCCTGGCTTATGCCGCCAGAGCTTTTGCCATTACCAGAGATCCGCGCATTGATGCCGTGTTGGCGGAGTTGCCCGGCGCCAACTGTGGTGCCTGTGGCTATCCAGGATGCTCCGGGTATGCTGAAGCTCTCGTTATCGGCAGCGCTCTTATAACCGGGTGTCCGGTTTCCAGAAAGGAGGCCAGCGAACGTATAGCAGATATTATCGGGCAGGAAGAGAGAATGAACATTAACTCCGATAAACTGATATCGGTAGTCAAATGCTGTGGTAATAACAATACGTCTGCCAGGATCTTTAATTATTCCGGTCTGGAGGATTGCCGAGCTGCGACACGCTTTTACGATGGCCCTAAAAAATGCCGGCATGGGTGCCTGGGTATGGGTACATGTATAAGCGTTTGTCCGTTTAACGCTATAACGATGTCTCCCCTCAAGTTACCTGTTATAGACAGAGATAGGTGTGCCGGATGCGGTCTATGCGTTGATGCTTGTCCAAGGCAAGTTATGGTCATGATGCCGGAAAGAAGCGGCATACAAGTGCTTTGCAATTCAGGAGAAGCGGCCAAAGCGGCACGGCAAGTTTGTAGCAAGAGCTGTATTAAGTGTCATAAATGCGCTAATATCTGTCCTGCCGAAGCTATCTTCTTTGATAATGGCCCGGCAAAGATCAATTTCGATTTATGCACTAATTGCGGGTTATGTGTGCAAGAATGCCCCGTAAAGTGTATTTACGAAACTAATAGAGGGTAGAATAAATATATATTATCAAAAAGGGGTGTATTATGCCGGCAAATATTGTCTTTGCGGGGATTGTACCACATCCACCACTGCTGATCCCGGCTGTGGGCGGAAAAAAGGTGGACGACGTAGCTGCAACCGTTGCGGGTATGCAGGAGATGGTAAGACAGCTACATGGTTCCGGTGCTGAGACGGTTGTTATAATTACTCCTCACAGCCCTTATGTCGACAGCAGCATTACTGTTCTGGATCTGCCCGTTCTACAAGGAGATCTCTCCTCTTTTGGTGTTCCTGAAGCTGAGTATGAGATTGCAGGGGATAAGGAATTGGCTGGAGAGATATTGAATCAGGCTAATTTGGCAAATGTAGCTGTAAATGGTGTTACTCCGGAAACGGTAAGTGCTGTCGTTTGGCCGACTCTGGATCATGGAATATTAGTATTTCTGTACTATCTGCAGGAAGCAGGTTTACAGATCCCTATGGTAGCTCTTTCAATAGGTCTGGATACATCATATGAGGATCACTACGTTATGGGAGAAGCTGTCCAGAAGGCCGCTATTGTTCTGGATCGGAAAGTTGCTTTCGTTGCCAGCGGAGATTTGTCTCACAGATTGACGTTATCGGCACCGGCGGGATACAGCCCCAGAGCATATGAGTTCGATGAAGCCGTCATAGCGGCTCTGTTAAAAGCCGATCCTATTTCTCTGGTAACCATTGATCCGGATTTGCGTAAGGAGGCCGGGGAATGCGGTTATCGCTCAGCTATGGCGCTACTGGGAGCGGTCAACGGATTAGATGTTGAAGCTGTCAAACTTTCATATGAAGGGCCTTACGGCGTTGGATATCTGAATCTGTATTATCGCATTAAGGGCTTGAAGCCGAAACGAAACCTGGCCGCCGCTGTCTACAGTGCAGAGCGTTTCTCTGAAGATGCGGATATTATCAGAGGAAAGGAACTACTTACCTTAGCCAGATATGCAGTGGAAAGCTACGTTAATACAGGGGAGAAGCTTGATAATCCCAGCCGAATAGCTCCTCATTGGCAGCAGAGCAAGGCAGGAGCCTTTGTCTGTATAAAGCATGAGGGTGGATTGCGCGGATGCATAGGCACTGTTTATCCAACCGAGGAGAGCATTGCGGAAGAGGTGTGCCGTAATGCCATCAATGCCGCTGTTGCAGATCCTCGTTTTCCCGGCATAAGCCGGCACGAATTGTCCCGGTTGTCTTATGCAGTAGATCTCCTCCATGAGCCTGAGCTCATATCCGGTCCGGAGGAACTGGATCCTGTTGTATATGGAGTTATCGTTAAAGCAGGTGCCAAAAGCGGCTTGCTGCTGCCCAATCTTGAGGGGGTTGATACGCCGGAACAGCAGATAGATATTGCCAGACGTAAAGCCGGTATACGAAATAACGAAGATATTCAGCTGTGGCGTTTCAAAGTGGATAGATACGAGGAATATCAAGATTGACCGTAACGGCGACTCAGTATAAAATAGCTTTATGAGTTCGGTAATGATGCTCCATTGCACGAAAGGAACAATCCGAGTGATTAAGCATATAAATAAGAATAGGGTTCTGCTGCTGGTGATCGATATGCAGGAGCAGCTGATGCCGGTTGTCTGTAATAGTATGGAAGTAATCGGCCAGGCTGAAAGAGCCGTAGCCGTTTTTCAGGCTTTAGATCTGCCGATAATGGTAACAGAGCAATACCCCAAAGGACTGGGAGCAACGGTCGCCAGGCTTCAGCCTTTTCTGAATCGATGCAACCTCTTTGAGAAAATGAGCTTTAGTTGCTGTGGCGAAGAGAGCTTCAGCAGGGCTCTTGACGATTTAGGCAAAACGGATATAGTGATCGCTGGTGTGGAGGCACATGTCTGTGTGTTGCAGACGGCCCTTGATTTGACGGATAAGGGGTATAATCCGTATATTATGGTGGATGCCGTTTCATCGCAGCGTGAGATGGATATGGATATCGCGTTGAAACGAGCGGAATCATCCGGGGTTGTTCTCACAACTGTGGAAAGCGTAATCTTTGAGATAATAAGAACGGCGGGAAGTAAGGAGTTTAAGGCATATCGCTCAGCTCTTGCTCGTCTTGTTCCATAAATAACTGGTGGTATTATGGCTAAAAAAATCTTTGTTGCCGCTACTATGCGCAATGACGGCAAAACCATGCTTTCGTTGGGGCTTATATCGGCTCTACGGAAGAGAAATTTGCGTGTCGGTTTTATCAAGCCGGTGGGGCAACGTTATCTGGAGATCGACGGACATAAAGTAGACGAAGATTCCATTCTGGCAAAAGAGGTTTTCAATCTTGACGATGCCTTGTCGGATATGAGTCCCCTTGCGATAGCAAGGGGGTTTACCGAGGATTACATTGAATCCGGGAATTACAAGCCTTTGCGTGAGCGGATTATGGATTCCTATGCCAGAGTGGCTGCCGGTAAAGACTTTGTTGTTGTAGAAGGTACGGGACATGCTGGTGTGGGCTCTGTTTTTGATCTATCCAACGCTACTGTTGCCGGAATGCTTGGAGCAAAGGTAGTGATTGTCTCCCAGGGAGGCGTCGGCAGACCGATAGATGAGATAAGTCTTAGCTCAGCCTTATTCAAGCTTGAAGGTGTGGATGTCATAGGCACGGTTATCAATAAGGTTTTACCGGCCAAGTATGAAAAAATCAGTCATTATCTGAGATTAGGTCTGGGGAGGAAGAATATAAGCCTGCTTGGATCGTTACCATATAATGATGTGCTCTCCAATCCTACTATAGATCAGATAGTGGAGGGGTTGGAGTGCGAAATTCTCAGCGGCAGCGAAGTCCTTAACAGAATGGTTAAGGATTTCTTCATTGGTGCCATGACCCCGCATCAGGCTTTGACCGTTATAAAGCCGGGCTCTTTGCTGATAGCGCCGGGAGATCGTGAAGATATGCTTTTGGCGGCTATGATCAAGCATAATTTGTCAGATGAGCCTATGATCGCCGGGATACTCCTGACAGGCGGCATAATGCCGCATACTTCTATTCTGGATTTATTGAAGAAGGTTAACTTGCCTATTCTGGCTACGACAATGGATACGTATAAGGCAGCTTCGGCCATTAACGATCTAACGGTTAAGATACGCGGCACAGACAGTGTAAAGATAGCACTCGCTGCTGAGATAATCGAGAGTTATATTAATGTTGATGCGCTTTTGGATTTATTGAATTAAGCGCAAAAGCATCGGGAGGTAAGAATGAGCATTATTGAAAGGATCAGACAGGAAGCGGTCTCTTTGGATAAGCGGATAGTCTATCCGGAAGGTGAGGATGAACGATTGATAATCGCATCCTCTATGGTAACAAGTGAGGGAATAGCCAGAGTCTTTTTACTGGGTGATGAAAAAGTTATTAGAGAGAAAGCTGCTGAAAGAGGTGTTTCTCTATCCGCTGTGCAGATCATAAACCCTCTTCTTTCCGAAAATTTAGAGAAATACGCCGAATTGCTCTACGAATTGCGCCGCAGCAAAGGAATGACCCGCGAAGAGGCGCTGGAAACAGCTAAAGATCCCATGTATTATGCTGTACTTATGGTAAAGAACGGTGACGCCGATGGAGAGGTAGCAGGAGCTTCCCATGCAACGGCGGATACAGTAAGGCCTGCATTACAGGTGATCAAGACGGCGCCCGGAGTGAATCAGGTATCCAGCTTTTTTGCTATGGTCGTACCTGATCATAGATTTGGTGAAGATGGAACTTTTATTTTTGCGGATTGCGGCTTGACACCTGATCCCACTGCTGAGGGTTTGGCTGATATAGCTATTGCCTCAGCAGATACGGCTGTAAGGCTGCTGGGATTTTCAGAGGCCAAAGTGGCGCTGCTCTCTTTTTCTACCAAGGGAAGCGCCAGCCATCCTCTGGTGGATAAGGTAGTGGAGGCAACCCGTATTGCGCATGAAAAACGCCCGGATCTGAAGCTTGATGGCGAATTACAGGCAGATGCAGCGATTATTCCTGATGTGGCTGCTAAAAAGGCCGAAAGCAGCCCTCTGAAGGGCCGGGCCAATGTTTTGATCTTTCCAGATCTGCAGGCGGGCAATATAGGTTACAAGCTGGTGGAACGGCTGGCAAAGGCTGAGGCTTATGGACCTATACTACAGGGGCTTGCCAAACCGGTGAACGATTTATCGCGTGGATGCAATGTAGAGGACATCGTGAATGTTACTGCCATAACGGCGTTGCAAGCTAAGCAGATCTAAGGGCCTCTGGTCGGGTGATAAGACAAAGAAGGGCTTGTGCGCTGAGTTACCGGCTGGAGTTGTTTCACAGCAGCCGTGTTGGCTCTTGCCAGAAATACGGATTAGTGGTTAATATATGAAGCATCCGGTCCGTTTGAGAAGTGAGAAGTGAGAAGTGAAATCGGAGTGAATTCTTTGAAATTGGGGCACGTTTGCAGGTTAAGGCACTCGCCGATGCTTTGCGAGCTTTGACGCGATAGGCACAAAGACACTGAAAGTGAGGAACAAATGATCATAATTGGTGAAAAGATAAATACCAGCCGTAAGGAAGTCGAAGCTGCTGTAAGGAATGGCGATTCACATTTTATCGGTAACCTCGCTCGCATGCAGGCTGAGGCAGGTGCCGACTATATCGATGTCAATGCAGGTACCTTTGTAAATGATGAACCTGTGATGTTGGAATGGCTGGTGAAGACGGTTCAGGCTGTTGCAGATAAGCCTTTATGCATCGACACTCCGAACCCTCTGGCTCTGGCAAAGGCGCTTGAAGTTCATAAAGGCAAGGCTATGATCAATTCAATAACTGCCGAGACGGCGCGTTATGATAATACGCTGCCTCTGATAAGGGATTACGGCTGTGCTGTTATTGCCCTCTGTATGGATGACAGAGGCATTCCCGAAGGGGCGACGGAAAGAATTGACATAGCAGGCAGGCTTTACAACAGTCTGCTTGCCGGCGGTGTGAAAGCCGAAGATATTTATTTCGATCCCCTGCTTCGTCCCATCAGTACAGGAGGAGATAGCGCCAAGGTGGCTTTAACCGTCATAGAAGGTATTATGCGTCTTTATCCAAGCGTACATACTATATGTGGTTTAAGCAATATCTCCTACGGTCTTCCTCACAGAAGACTGCTGAACAGAGCATTCCTTGCTATGGCGGTGATGGTTGGTCTGGATGCGGTCATACTGGACCCGAACGATAAGGATCTGATGGCGGAATTGCTGGCTGCGGAAGCTTTGTCGGGTCGGGATGAATTCTGTATTAATTATATAACAGCATCAAGAGGGTCTGCTCTCGGCACCTGTAACGGCTTGTCGGAGGCATAGCCGGTAAATTATTGTGCTTATTGGGGATACTAAAAAGGAAGGCAGGATAGATAATAGTTATGTATAAGATAGAATATGCAGCTGATCTGGCCGAGAGTATCAAGCTCCTGGTCGTATTGGCTCCAATGGTGGCGGCCAAGGCACAGGCCGGGCATTTTGTAGTTGTAAGAAATGGAGAAAAGGGTGAGCGCATCCCGCTGACCATTGCAGGTTATGATCGTCAAAAGGGCACGATAACTCTGGTGGTGCAGAGTGTAGGCAAGAGTTCTTCCGAAATCTGTGCTTTACAGGAGGGCGATGCTTTGACCGATGTGCTGGGGCCGCTGGGACATGCTACACATATAGAACGTGTTGGGACCGTTCTGTGTGTCGCGGGCGGCGTGGGGGTTGCGCCTGTATATCCTATAGCGAAGGCCTTCAAGGAAGCAGGAAACAGGCTTATCTCTGTTATAGGCGCACGATCAAAAGATTTGATTTTTTTTCAGACCGAGATGAAAGCCGTAAGCGATGTGGTTCACTATACTACGGATGACGGCAGTTACGGGCTACATGGCTTTGTAACTGATGCTGTCAAGAATATCGTCGAGGGCGGAGAGAAGGTGGATAAGGTTATTGCCATCGGACCTCTGCCGATGATGAAAGCGGTAGCTGACCTTACCCGAAATTATGGCATATCCACTGTGGTGAGTCTCAATGCCTTAATGGTGGATGGTACCGGCATGTGTGGCGGTTGTCGTGTTACCGTAGGCGGAGAGACAAAGTTCTCCTGTGTTGATGGACCGGATTTTGATGGGCATAAAGTTGATTTTGCAGAGCTGCTGAGAAGACAGACTCGTTTCAGTGAGGAAGAAAAGATGGCCTATGGCAGGTACAGAAAAGAGGAACACAAGTGTCGGATAAGGTAAGAATGCGGGAACAATCTCCCGAAGAGCGGATAAAGAACTTTAATGAGGTGCCTTACGGTTATGATGAACGTGAGGCTTTACAGGAAGCTTCGCGTTGCCTGGGCTGCAAGAAGCATCCCTGTACCCGGGGATGCCCGGTTGAGGTGAATATCCCCGAGTTCATTGCCAGGATAAAGGAGAGCGATTTTATAGGCGCTGTTGAAGTTATTAAGCGCAAGAACAGCCTGCCTGCCATTTGTGGACGTGTCTGCCCCCAGGAGAATCAGTGTGAATCTTATTGTGTTCTAGGCCGCAAGGGTGAGCCGGTAGCCATAGGCAGGCTGGAGAGGTTTGCGGCTGATTATGAGAGAGAGCATCGTCAGACCGGTATGACGGCTGCACCATCCTCTGGAAGTAAAACCAAAGTGGCGGTTATCGGTGCTGGCCCGGCCGGCCTTACTGCAGCTGCCGATCTGGCCTTGTTGGGATACGAGGTTGTCCTCTTTGAGGCGTTGCATGCCCCTGGAGGTGTTCTTAGATACGGTATACCGGAATTTCGGCTGCCCAAGGCCATTCTTGATGAAGAGGTGGGATATATCCGTA
>Ga0172382_10009156_pt1 | contig 13583 bp, 12 predicted proteins | sample Leawel138RmetaG_FD_122245 | JGI IMG/M metagenome (GOLD analysis project Ga0172382, IMG submission 122245) | Leachate microbial communities from a municipal landfill in Southern Ontario, Canada - Leachate well 138R metaG | ecosystem: Engineered > Solid waste > Landfill > Unclassified | place...
AAAGCCCCTATGCCTGGACAAAGGCCGCCAACACAGAACTGATTAAAAACTATGGTAGCTGGTTCAATATTCCTTATGCAATCGTGTACTTTTACAATGTTTATGGCAAGCGTGAAATTGCCAAAGGTAAATATGCAACACTTATTGCACTTTTTACAGAAAAAATGAAAACAGGTGAACCTTTGTCTATTGTTAGTCCGGGTACGCAAAAACGTAACTTTACCCATATTGATGACATTGTTGATGGTTTGGTGCTGGTAGGAGAGCAAGGCTATGGCGATGATTTTGGCATTGGCAGCCCTGAATCCTTAACAGTGCTTGAGGTGGCCGATCTTTTTGGAGGTGAAATTGCCATGTTGCCTGAGCGAAAGGGGAATCGTATGACTGCGGATGTGGTCACAGATAAAATTCGGGCACTTGGTTGGCGACCTAAAAAAAGTCTTGCTGATTATATTTCACACCTTAAAAGAAGCAACTGGAATAAGTAATGAGCACCCTTCAACCCTTTGTGCCACCACACGCTTTAACCTCAGCAGTGCTTTTTTTAGTTTTTAACCGATTGGAAACAACCCGGCGGGTTTTTGAGGCTATACGCCAGGCTAAACCCCCAAGGCTTTATATTGCGGCAGATGGCCCACGAGAAAACCGTGATGGTGAAGCGGAAAAGGTCGAAGCGGTTCGTGAATATGTAATGGCTCATATTGATTGGGAGTGTGAGGTTAAAACCCTGTTCAGGACAAGAAACCTGGGCTGCAAGTATGCGGTAAGTGAAGCAATAACTTGGTTTTTTAAGCAGGAGGAACAGGGGATCATTCTGGAAGATGATTGTTTGCCAAGCCAGAGCTTTTTCTGGTATTGCGAAACCTTGCTGGAAAAATACAAAAATGACGATTCGATTTATTTGATCTCTGGTTACGGGCGCGGCTCTGAACCGTTCATTAAGAATGCCGATTACGGATTTTGCAAGTATGCGTTGATTTGGGGTTGGGCCTCTTGGGCAAAAGTCTGGGAAAAATACGATCCTGAAATGAGTGATTGGCCGCAATTTTCAGATACGATCATACATAATGTTAGCAAAAGAAGCGGAGCAAAGCGATATTGGGAACAGGAGTTTTCCTTGACATATAAACATGAAATTGATACTTGGGATTATCAGCTACATTATCTTCTTCTAAAGAGTGGTGGTAAATCTGTTGTCCCTAGACTAAATTTAATTTCAAATGTTGGTTTTGGTACAGATGCTACCCATACTTTTGATGTGAATTCTGAAAATGCAAATCGAAGGGTCTATGATTTCTTATTTCCGCTTAAACTAGACCCTGATAGGAGTTCAGAGTTTAGCATCGGGGATTTTTACGATAAATATGAGTTCACAAAAAAATCATTTATTGTGCGAGCAATAAACAAGATTTTAAGAGTGGTTTTTAGTAAAAATATTTTTAGATGAAATATGCTATGCCAACTTACCATATATGAGATCCGCTGACTGATTATGAATGAATGGCAATTTTATTTTTTAGAGATAGGTGGTATTTTAAAAATGGTTAAAGGATAAAATTTTGTACTTAATCTATAATTTACTAAGATTTGATATCTATAAATAATAAATTATTGTTAGGATTTTTTTATAAAACCAAATTAATTATAAGAAATGATAAAAAAAGAATTAGGAAAAATGACTTTAGTCATGCTACCAATGGTTTTAACACCTGCATTTAATATGCTTTTCTTGGTTATTGTCGCAAGAAAAGTGAGTGTGGTTGATTATGGCTCTTTGGCCTATGCAATTACACTTATAGCCATATTAGTCGGATTTTCTGACCTGGGGTTAAGGGATTTTTTCTTAAGTAAGGGGGGGTTAGAGAAAAGGTATGTAGGAACCAATGTTTTGTTACTTTTTTCTAGCTTAATTTTTTTGCTGATTCTTTTGCTTCAATATATGTTTTGGATTGGTAGTGAGAATAATCAACTTTTAGTAATTTTTTCTTCATTGACTGCAGAAGGTTATGCATTAGGAGTTTTACATAAAGTTGTTTCTTACAGATATCAAGCTAATAATAGATTACCGTATTTTTCCAAGTTAGATGCAATGTTTAAGGTTCTACCTATTGCAGTAAAGCTTACTATATTTATATCGCTTGGAAATCTGCTTTTATCTTTGATATTGGGTGCAGCAACAGGGCTTGTGATATATACGATCTGGCTATTGCGAGTTGAAGATTTCAAAGATTTAATTTTGGATATCGGTGATGTTTTCAATAAAATAAAAATATTGTGTAGTGACTGGAGGGAATGGGGCGTTTTCACAATTTCGTTTGTTTCTTTTTTTCTTTACTTTGGTGCAGATAAGCTTATCATTCAGTCTGTTTTGGGTGTGGAACAGTTAGCAATTTACTCTGCGGCAATGGCATTTATGGCAATAGGTCAAATTGCTGTGGGCGTGTTGTGGTCTTTATACATGCCAAGATTGTCCAAGGGTGAGAATTTATGGTCGTACAAAATTTTTATTCTGTTGTTGACTGGGTTGGGATTTTTAACGTGTGCTGGATATCAGGTACTTTCTTACTGGATTTACGGGTATATTTATCCAGAAGCATATGCTTTTGGTAGTTATGTATTATCATTAGCATCTGTGTATTTTTTATTCAGATTCCCAAATGTTGTTTTGGAAATTTTCTATATTGTAGATGGTCACTATTCTAAGTTCGTAAAAATGCGAGTTTTGTTTGGTATTTTTGCTGTGGTTTTGTGTTATGTTTTGCTGCCCTTAATGGGTATTATTGGTGCGGTACTGGCATTGGTCACTGCAGAACTGTTACTAATGATTGGCTCTTTATTGGGGCGAAGGAATTTAAGTTGTTAAAGAAAGCACTTATTACCGGCATTACCGGTCAAGATGGTTCATACCTTGCGGAATTTTTACTGGAAAAAGGATATCAGGTTCATGGTATTAAGCGCCGTGCATCGTCTTTTAATACGCAACGTGTAGACCACATCTATCAAGATCCGCATGTGGATAATCAGAATTTTATTCTACATTATGGCGATTTAACCGACTCTTCCAATCTGACACGTATCCTGCAGGAAGTACAGCCCGATGAAGTGTATAACCTGGGTGCTCAATCTCACGTGGCGGTTTCCTTTGAGTCACCGGAATATACGGCTGATGTGGATGCAATGGGAACCTTGCGATTGCTGGAAGCAATACGGCTGTTAGGTCTGGAGAAGAAAACCCGGTTTTATCAAGCGTCCACTTCTGAGCTATATGGTTTGGTGCAGGAAATACCGCAAAAAGAAACTACGCCCTTTTATCCACGCTCGCCTTATGCTGTGGCTAAACTGTATGCGTATTGGATTACCGTTAATTACCGTGAAGCCTATGGTATGTATACCTGTAATGGCATTTTGTTCAACCATGAGTCCCCTCGTCGTGGTGAAACCTTTGTGACTCGTAAAATCACCCGTGGCCTGGCCAATATTGCCCAGGGACTGGAGCAGTGCCTGTATATGGGTAATATGGATGCCTTGCGTGATTGGGGACATGCTAAAGATTACGTCCGTATGCAGTGGATGATGTTACAGCAGGAACAACCTGAAGATTTTGTGATTGCTACCGGTGTACAGTATTCTGTTCGCCAGTTTATAGAATGGTCTGCCAAAGAGCTTGGTATTACCTTACGCTTTAAAGGCAAAGGTGTTGATGAAGTGGCCATTATTGCTGGGATTGAAGGCGACAAGGCGCCAGCATTAAATACGGGCGATATTATTGTGCGTGTAGACCCACGTTATTTCCGACCAGCCGAAGTGGAAACCCTTCTGGGAGATCCTTCCAAAGCCAAAGCCAAATTGGGTTGGGTGCCAGAAATTACGGTACAGGAAATGTGTGCCGAGATGGTTGCCGAAGACCTGAAAATCGCGCAGCGCCATGCATTGCTTAAGCAGCATGGTTACGATATACCTTTTTCTGTTGAGAATTAATCTGGCATGGCAACACAACGTATATTTATTGCAGGGCATAACGGCATGGTGGGTTCTGCACTGGTGCGCCAGCTGGAAAATCTGCCAGACTCACAGTTAATTGTGCGTAATCGCAATGAGCTGAACTTGGTAGATCAGCATGCCGTACAGCAGTTCTTTAAAGCTGCAAATATTGACCAGGTTTATTTGGCGGCAGCCAAGGTGGGCGGTATTCATGCCAATAATGAATACCCAGCCGAATTCATTTACGAAAACCTGATGATAGAAGCTAATATCATTCATGCAGCCCATTTGGTGGGTGTGCAAAAATTGCTGTTTTTAGGGTCTTCTTGCATTTACCCCAAAATGGCAGAGCAACCCATGACTGAAGCCGCTTTGTTAACGGGTACGCTTGAACCCACCAATGAACCATACGCAATTGCCAAAATTGCCGGTATTAAGCTGTGTGAAAGTTACAATCGTCAATATGGACGGGATTACCGTAGTGTTATGCCAACTAACCTGTATGGTGAAAATGACAACTTCCACCCTGAAAACAGTCATGTCATACCGGCCATGATGCGTCGTTTCCACGAGGCAAAATTGGCTAATGCCAGTCAGGTTGTGGTGTGGGGTAGCGGCAAGCCTATGCGTGAATTCTTGCATGTGAACGATATGGCTGCAGCCAGCGTGCATGTCATGAATTTGAAAAATGAAATATATCAGGCCAATACCCAGCCTATGTTGTCGCATATTAACGTGGGAACCGGGGTGGACTGTACTATTCGGGAGCTGGCAGAAACCATGCAAAAAGTAGTGGGTTTTAATGGTGATTTGGTCTTTGATACCAGCAAACCCGATGGCACACCCCGCAAGTTAATGGATGTATCACGTCTTAAGGCATTGGGTTGGCAGGCCAGTATCAGTCTTGAAGATGGTTTGGCAAATACTTACCAATGGTTCTTGCGGCATCAGGAGTGCTTACGTGGTTGATTTGTTAAATCAACAGCAAGTAGAAGGTTGGCTGGAAGCTACCACTTTTGAAAGAGTGGTAGCTTCTACACCTTTAATATCCATTGATTTACTAGTGAAAAACAAAAAAGGTGAATACCTGTTTGGCTTACGTAAGAACCGTCCGGCACAAGGCTATTGGTTTGTACCGGGAGGGCGTGTACAAAAAAATGAAACACTTGATGCAGCGTTCCGGCGTTTAGTCCAAGAAGAACTGGGTGTTCAATTAGATCGTAGCCAAGCACAATACAATGGCGTGTTCGAACATTTTTACAAAGATTCCTTCTTTGGTGAGCATGTGTCAACGCATTATGTGGTTCTGGCTTATGAAGTCGCATTATCAGATGAAGCCTACCACTTGGATGCAAAACAACATTCAGACATGATGTGGGTAAAACCAAAAAATATTAATCAATATCCAGTCCATTGTTACAGTCTGAATTATTTTATCTAATCTCACCAGTACCTGATTACCTCATAATGACAACTTCCACTTATTCCTCTACTCGCTACTTAACTCGCGAAAAGCCTATCTGCTTTGATGAAGCACCAGATGACGTGGTAACACTATTTAAAACTCCGGATGGTAACCAGAAGATTTCCGAAGGCGGTTTGCGCTTACAAGGCTTATATAAAAAAAATAGTGAAGATAAGCCACTAATTACCGTAGTAACAGTGGTTTTCAACGGAGTTGAGTTTCTTGAAGATACCATAAAAAGTGTTATTGAACAAACATACGATAATGTTGAATATATTATTGTGGATGGTGGTTCAAAAGATGGTACTTTGGATATCATCAAGAAGTACGAGTACGCTATTGATTATTGGGTAAGTGAGCCTGATAAAGGAATCTATGATGCTATGAATAAGGCAATTGATTTAGGTAGTGGAGACTGGATTAATTTTATGAATGCTGGAGATTGTTTTTTTGATTCAACTATTCTAAGCAAAGTGTTTGGGAAATCAAGAGAATTTGTGGGTTATGATGTTGTATATGGAGATAATCAGGTCAAATATTCAAATAGAACAAGAATAGCAAAAGCGGGAAATGTTAAAAATTTATGGAAGGGAAGTCAGTTTTGTCATCAATCTGTTTTTATCAGGCTGAGTCATCATAAGAAAAATAAATTCAATATATCTAAGAAAATTGCGGCTGACTTTGAGTTTTTTTATAAGGCTCATAAAAATGGGCTGAAATTTTTATATTTTCCATTCACTTTATCCAAAATTAGTGCAGGTGGTATTTCTGATAAAGATAGAGTGGGGTCTATTTTGGATCAATGGCAGGTAGTTGAAAAAACTGTATTTATAAATATTTATTATGCCTGTAGAGTTTTAGCGGAAAGTATAAAATCATTAATTAAAAAAGCTTTAAGTTAAATTTATTTTTTTATAATTTTGAATTTTCTTATTTTTTTATATTTTCTGATATAGAGTATTTTGTCATTTTCCAACATCTCTAGTGCAAGTAATTTTGTTTGATTAAATTATTTCTAATAGATGTTAAAAATAATGAAATATTGATTTTATGATGGTTTTGAAAGAATGATTTTTTATATCATTTTATATTCTCTGTGTTTTTAATTCGGATTTTTTATATTTTTTAGTGAAATTTTAAAAAATAAAATACCGATAATTGTATGAATCTATTTTTTGATAATATTATTTTTGAACTTCAGCGTGCCGGAGGAATTTCTGTCTATTGGGCAGAGCTTCTTTCGCGTCACTTGCCAGTTCAAATGAGCTGTTTTGGCCGTAAAAATTCCAATATTTTTGCATCATCTCTTCATCTTGACTTAAAGGATGAGGGCTATTCTAATTTTATTCCACGGCGCTATTTCCCATTTTGGCCTAAGCCTGAGTATGCCCAAATAGCTAAGCATATCTTTCATAGTAGTTATTTTCGTTATTCAAATAATGCTAATGCTATCAATGTTACTACTGTTCATGATTTTACCTATGAATACTACAGTCATGGATTAAGAAAATGGGTGCATGGTTGGCAAAAGAAAAATGCTGTTAAAAAATCCGCGGGTATTATTTGTGTATCTGAAAATACAAAAAGAGACTTATTAAAATTTTATCCTTGGGTGGATGAAAGCTGCATTAAAGTTATTTATAACGGTGTTAGTGATGATTTTTCCCTACAAAAAGATGCGGATAAGCTTTTAAGCGATAAATTAGGTTTTCAGGCTGATCGTCCTTATATTTTATTTGTTGGTGATCGTAGTCCTTATAAAAATTTTGATATTTTTTTAGCTCTTGCAGATAAATTACCAGAATATGATTTGGTTATTGTTGGTGGGCAGAATTTTAGTGATGATGAACAGCGAAAAACGTTTGCTATAAAAGATAGAGTTCATCATTTTCATGGCGTTTCTTCAGAGAATTTAAACCTACTTTATAATGCTGCATTTTGCCTTATTTATCCATCGTCTTATGAAGGATTTGGTATTCCTGTATTGGAGGCGATGAAGGCAGGCTGTCCTGTTGTGTCAACAAATTTATCCTCCATCCCTGAAGTGGCAGGGGATGCGGCATTATTGGTTGATGCTTTAACTGTCGAGTCTATATTGGAACAGGTAAAACGTTTGAAAAACTCAGGGTTCAGAGATACCATTATCTCGAAAGGTGTTATGCAAGCAAGTCAGTTTTCATGGGATAAGTGTTTTGAAGAAACATATGCCTTTTATCAAGAGTTATGGAAAAGGAGTGATGTTAAATGATTGTCCCAATTATTATGGCCGGTGGTTCCGGTTCTCGTCTTTGGCCATTGTCTCGACAAATGAATCCCAAGCAATTTCTTAAATTGTGTGGGGAAACTACGCTTTTACAGCAAACTCTTACACGATTGTCTGGGTTAGATACTGTTTCACCTGTGATTATTTGCAACGAAAACCATCGTTTTTTGGTGGCGGAGCAAATACGCCAACTGAAGTTGCTAGGGGTGAATATTTTGTTGGAGCCTGTTGGACGAAATACAGCACCTGCGATTGCTTTAGCGGCATTATCTGCTAGTCAAGGAGGCCAAGATCCTGTGTTGTTGGTACTGGCTGCAGATCATTATATCGCTAATGAAGTTGCATTTCGAGATGCTGTCAATTCAGCTTCGCAATTAGCAGAGCAGGGTAAGCTGGTAACCTTTGGTATTGTACCTACTCATGCAGAAACAGGCTATGGTTATATTCAGCGTGGTGTTGCTTTTAGCAAGGCAGGATACCAAGTTGCCCGTTTTGTTGAAAAACCTGATCGTGAAAAAGCAGAAGACTATTTGAAAAATGGTGATTATTACTGGAATAGTGGAATGTTCATGTTTAAAGCCAGTACTTATCTAAAAGCACTGAGTGAATTCCGGCCTGATATTTTAGAAGCTTGTAAAGAAGCGATGGATCAGGGGCAGAAGGATATGGATTTTATTCGTGTAAACGAAGATGCTTTTATTCAGTGTCCGGAAGATTCTATTGATTATGCTGTCATGGAAAAGACCAATGATGCAGCAGTTATTCCACTAGATGCTGGCTGGAGCGATATCGGTTCCTGGTCTGCTTTATGGGATATTGGCAAAAAAGATGAGCATGGTAATGTATTCAAGGGTGATGTTTTAGCTTTGAATACAAATAATTGCTTAATCCATGCTGATCATAAACTGGTTGCTACGGTAGGCGTTGATAATCTTGTAGTTGTAGAAACCAAAGATGCAGTATTGGTAGTGCATAAAGATAACGTCCAGGATGTTAAAAAAGTGGTAGAAGTTATCAAGAATGACGGTCGCCATGAACATATAAATCATCGGGAAGTGTACAGGCCGTGGGGCGTATATGACTCTGTTGAGGCTGGTGAGAGATATCAGGTAAAACGAATTACAGTAAAACCCGGTGCCAAGTTATCAGTGCAAATGCATCATCACCGAGCAGAGCACTGGGTGGTTGTTAGTGGTACTGCTAAAGTTACTAATGGGGATAAGACCTTTTTGGTAACAGAAAATGAGTCAACTTATATCCCTATTGGTGAAGTTCATGCTTTGGAAAATCCCGGTAAAATTCCTTTGGAACTAATCGAGGTGCAGTCAGGAAGCTACCTTGGGGAGGACGATATTGTTCGCTTCGATGACAAGTATGGACGCAGTTAATTGGTAAGCTATTGGAAAACTATAAATATCAATATTTTAAATGGCTAAAAACATCAAAGTTAAAACTTAAGAAGAGATAGTTTTTGAAAATATCTATTATTACTGTTTGCTTTAATAGTGAAGCAACAATTCGTGACACGATAGAGTCTGTGCTGGCGCAAAAATATTCAGATATTGAATATATTATTGTTGATGGAAAGTCGACAGATAAGACCATGGATATTGTTCGGGAGTATCAAGGTCGTATTGCAAAAATTATTTCTGAACCTGATAAGGGTATTTATGATGCAATGAATAAGGGAATCGAAAAAGCAACAGGCGATGTAATTGGTATTTTAAATTCTGATGATTTTTATCGTACAGAAAATTCTATCTCGGAAGTTGTTGTTGAATTTCAAAAATCAGCTACCACTGATATGGTTTTAGGTGGTGTTGATTTTGTACATGAAGATGAATTGAATCATGCTGTAAGATACTATAAGGCAATTGGCTTTAAGCCTTGGAAGTTACGTTTTGGTCTTATGGCTCCACATCCTGCGGCTTTTATTCGTCGCGAAGCATATAAACAGGTAGGCACTTATAAGCTTAATTATAAAATTAGTGCTGATTTTGATTTTTTTGTGCGTGCTTTGTTGGTACATAAGTTGACTTTTATAACGGTAGATAAAGTCTGGGTAAGAATGCGTGTTGGTGGAGTAAGTACTTCCGGTTTGCAAAGCTATAAGGTTTCAACTCAAGAAATGCTTCGTTCATTTAAAGAAAATGAGAGATATACTAATTTTTTATTTTTGCTTTTAAGGTTGCCATTGAAATCGTTACAGTTAATTAAACGTGAAAAGAAAAAAGAATAAAGAAAATTTTAAAAGAAGCTTACCTGGCACCAAAACCGGTCAGCATTGTACGAATAGTTAATAAAATTATATAAAAATCAAATGAAAGTGAGCAGTTTTTTATATAATAAAAGTCATGTTCAATTTTTACTTTTGTTTCATCTGAGTTTGCGGCATAACCATGTCGAACCTGTGCCCATCCAGTAATGCCTGGTTTAACCACATGCCGGTAGCTATAAAATGGGATTTGCTTATCAAACTCTTCAACAAAACTGGGTTGTTCAGGTCGCGGCCCAATCAGGCTCATATCGCCTTTAATAATATTTAAAAATTGTGGCAGTTCATCAATACGTAGTTTGCGAATAATTTTTCCAACCCGAGTAATTCTTGGGTCATCTTCACCGGCAAATTTTTCAGGGGCAGCCCTGTCAAAGCGCATACTGCGTATTTTGTATATGGTAAAGGGCTTATTCCCTTGCCCAATTCTGGTTTGTGTATAAAAAACAGGACCGGGGCTTTCCAGTTTAACCAATATCGCGGTAAGTAAAACGATGGGTATTGTAATGGGAAGTGTAAGTATTACAATTAACCAATCCAGGCATATTTTTACTCTTTCATAAAATACAGAAGGTAAAAGAGCACCTATATTATTTTCAGACATATTGCGTATTCTGACTCTGCCAGTGACAGATTCAAAAATTTGATTGGCATTGTAAATGGGTGTTCTTTGCAAGGCACATTGGGTTAGAAAACGTTGCCACTCTGGCGTAATAGTGGCAAAATCAGCCACTATGGCATCGTAACGCTTCTCATTAAGTATGGGTATTGATAAAGGACGCGCATCAATAGTGTTAAGCGCCAATAGCTCTTGGGTATTGGGTTGTACAACAACGGCCAGTTTGGGAATACGGTATTTATATGTGAAAATATACTCTATATATAGCCATACCAAAGTAATGAGACCGCTGGTTATAATAATTAGCCTGGATGCATTTATTTGAAATAAAAAGGTGCCTAGAATTACACATAAATATACAAAAAATATTTGTGGGGCAATCAGGAAAGCAGATCTTCCACCCGGGTAAGAAGCAGTTAATGAATTGCACCAGGTATGGCTTAAAACAAAGGCAATACTGGAAAGCCAAAGCGCATTGAATTGGCCATTATCAATGTAGTTTATATCCCTAAAACCAATATGTATGGCAAAAGGCAGGGCAACGGCAATGCACCATCCCAGCATTAATGAAAACGTACGGGACAGTAAAATTTGTTCGTGTAATTTATGAAAACGTCTTTGTGAAAAATTTTTCATGCAGATTTATAAAATGATGTCTGTATTTTTATATTCATCGGCTATTGTATGTCACTATGTGACAGTAAGGTCTGACATAGTTGCTACATTTATGATTGTTTATTATTAATTGCCCTCATGTCGTAAGAATTATTGTTTTAAGCTTGCAGAATTTTTTCCATTTTCGTAGCCAAGACCTAATCAGCTCAACGTCTCAGAGTGCAAACTGGGCAGTACAATTGGGTTTGGTGCTCATCCACTAGGGTAAGCTAACGCTTGGGCAACACAGGTAAAATTCCAGGTTATAGGTCTTTGATGTAATTTTTGGTATTTGCTGTGTAAAAACGGTAAACTTCTTTTTTCTTCATTGCTTCAAGGCTATGACAATTTTCGTAACCGGTGGCGCCGGTTTTATAGGCAGTAATTTCATCCTGGATTGGCTTGGCCAATCTGGCGAGCCTGTTGTAAATATAGATAAGCTCACTTATGCCGGTAATTTGCAAAGCCTGTCTTCTATTGAACATCATTCCGGCTATCATTTTGTCCAGGCCGATATTGCCAACCAAAATACCATCTCCCGGCTGTTAACCCAATATCGGCCCAGGGGAATTATTAATTTTGCGGCCGAATCGCATGTAGACCGTTCCATTCATGGGCCAGCCAGTTTCATACAAACCAATATCGTGGGCACCTTCAGTTTGCTGGAATGCGTTCGCGCTTATTGGCATACATTGGCTGCTTCTGAAAAGGAAAATTTCCGTTTTCTGCATGTGTCTACTGACGAGGTCTATGGTTCTTTAGCGCTAACAGAGCCGGCATTTACAGAGTCCTCCTGTTACCATCCCAATAGTCCGTATTCTGCCAGCAAGGCGGCCTCTGATCACTTGGTAAGGGCATGGCACCATACTTACGGCTTGCCCGTGTTAACCACCAACTGCGGTAATAATTATGGCCCGCGCCAGTTCCCGGAAAAGCTCATCCCGCTGGTTATCCTGAATGCCCTGGCCGGGCGGTCTTTGCCGGTTTATGGCGATGGCCTGCAAATACGTGATTGGTTGTACGTGAGTGATCATTGCGCGGCTATTGCGACGGTGTTGGAACAAGGCCTGCCTGGGCAAACGTACAATATTGGCGGGGGTAATGAAAAAACCAATCTACAGGTAGTGCAAGCAATTTGTGATGTGCTTGATGAGATCCGCCCGCGTGAAAACGGGCAGTCATACCATGGGCAAATTGCGTTTGTGAAAGACCGTCCCGGGCACGACCGGCGCTACGCCATTAATGGTACTAAAATAGCGCAGGAACTGGGTTGGTGCCCGCAAGAAACTTTTGCCACGGGTTTGCAAAAAACCATCCAGTGGTATCTCAATAACAGTGATTGGGTGCAGGGCGTGCAAAACGGTTCTTACCGCGACTGGATGGCTTTGCATTATGGCCATCAGCATGGTAAAGGGAGTAAGGCATGACGCAGCGTAAGGGTATTATTCTGGCCGGTGGCTCGGGTACACGCTTGTATCCGGTAACGCTGGCGGTGTCCAAGCAGCTGCTGCCGGTTTACGACAAACCCATGATTTATTACCCCCTAAGTACCTTAATGCTGGCCGGTATCCGCGATATTCTGCTTATTTCCACGCCTTGGGATTTGCCACGGTTCCAGCATTTGTTGGGTGATGGCAGCCAATGGGGGCTTAACATTAGCTATGCAGAACAACCCAGTCCCAATGGTCTGGCCCAGGCTTTTATTATTGGCCGCCAGTTTGTGGGTAATAGTTCGGTTGCCCTGGTATTGGGCGATAACGTTTTCTATGGGCATGACTTGCCCCGCCAGCTAGTGCAAGCCTGTGCCCAGGAAGAGGGCGCCACGGTATTTGCCTATCATGTGCAAGACCCGCAACGGTACGGGGTGGTTGGGTTTAATGGGCAGGGCAAAGTTGTTTCCCTGGAAGAAAAGCCCGCGCAGCCCAAATCCAATTTCGCCGTGACCGGGCTGTATTTTTATGACAATCAGATTCTGGATATTGCCGCTGCCTTAACGCCTTCGGCACGTGGTGAACTGGAAATTACCGACTGTAATTGCGCTTACTTGAATAAGGGGCAGCTTTCGGTTGAGCTAATGGGCCGTGGCTATGCCTGGCTGGATATGGGGACGCATGAAAGCCTGCTTGATGCGGGTAATTTTATTCAAACCATTGAAAAGCGGCAGGGCCTGAAGGTGTCTTGCCCTGAAGAGATTGCCTACCGCAAAGGGTTTATTAGTGCTGCGCAGCTTGAAGCGCTGGCCCAGCCCTTGGCCAAGAATGAATATGGGCAATACCTGTTGCATCTGCTTAAAAATAATTGAACCATGAAAATTTGTGGGGGCGTA
>Ga0172382_10009157_pt1 | contig 13583 bp, 10 predicted proteins | sample Leawel138RmetaG_FD_122245 | JGI IMG/M metagenome (GOLD analysis project Ga0172382, IMG submission 122245) | Leachate microbial communities from a municipal landfill in Southern Ontario, Canada - Leachate well 138R metaG | ecosystem: Engineered > Solid waste > Landfill > Unclassified | place...
CAAACGGAGAAACGCAGAGCCTTAACGAGACCGGAACAGGAATTATTTTTGAGCTATCTGAAGAATACACCGTCTGCAAGTTTGTGGTATCCAATTTTTGCGGTGTTGGTTGGAACGGGACTTCGTGTTGGTGAAGCAACGGGTCTCAGATGGTGCGACATTGATTTGGACGAAGGAATTATCAATGTTAATCATACGCTGGTATATTATGACCATAGAACCGACGGTAGTAAGCGTGGCTGCTATTTTAATATCAATACCACGAAAACGCCGGCTGGCAAACGCCAAGTCCCGATGTTGGATTTCGTCAAAGAAGCATTCCTTATGGAAAAAGAAAGACAGGAGCTTCTTGATATTCATTGTGAAGCTGTTGTAGACGGATATACTGATTTTATCTTTCTTAACCGTTTTGGACAACCGCAACATCAGGCAACCCTTAACAAAGCAATCCGTCGTATTATCCGTGACTGCAATGATGAACAGTTTCTGAAAGATGAAAATGCAAAGGTTTTGCTTCCGCATTTTAGCTGCCACTCATTAAGGCATACATTCACGACAAGAATGTGTGAAGCAGGGGTTAATGTAAAGGTTATCCAGGATACGCTTGGACACAAAGATATTTCTACAACCCTTAATATTTATACCGATGTGACGAAGGAGTTAAGGAGGTCTGAATTTGAAGGTCTTGACTCGTACTTCAAAAATGAGTATAATAAGGCGAATGAAGTATTATAAACTGCTCGTTTTCGTGGGCATTAGATTTACATCATTTACACCAATTTCTACAAATAATGCTGCTCCGAGGGTGTACGTTTAGGAGATAGGAAAGTCTAAAAATGGGCTTCAAACAACATATCAGTAGAACTTGGCAGATGATAGAACAGCAAGTGAATGATGTACCATTTCGTCCCGACAATGAAGCCGCTTGACAGATAAAACAAATATTTATTTGATTATACGAAAAGAGAACTCTTGCAGACCTTGCAAGAGTTCTTTTCGTTTATAATTTATACGTTCCGGGCAGGGAACAGATGTTTCTGGTGTCAAGTATTACTTTACCCTTCAGCCTGTCCATATTTTCTTTGATTTCGTTATGACCGACCATAATGGCAACCAGGTCGGCTGAATCAAGGAAGGAATCAAGAGCGTGATGTTGATTTGGCACAATGTCCTTTTCTATATAAGGGTCGTAAACCTGAACAAGTCCGCCCGATAGCATTTCATCCATGTGTTCGAGCATCTGCAAGGTAGGACTTTCACGCACATCGTCAACATTTTCTTTATATGTAAGCCCATAAAGACCGACGCGCTTGACATCCTTAAGTCCGGTTTCTTTCATAATCTCACTAATGCGGTGAATTACAAAACGGGGCATACTGTCATTGATTTTTCGCGCGGCGAGAATGATGTTGGCAAGCCCCGGATAGTCGCCTACGAGGAACCACGGATCGACCGAGATACAGTGACCGCCGACACCGGGACCGGGGGACAGAATATTCACGCGCGGGTGCATATTTGCAATGCGGATGATTTCGTAAACGTCCATATTGTCGCTTCGGCAAATTTTTGCAAGCTCGTTAGCGAATGCAATATTTATGTCGCGGTAGGTATTTTCCACGACTTTGCTCATTTCCGCCGTCTTGATGTCAGTAACAACTATTTCACCCTGGCAGAAGGAAGCATAAAGTGATTTTATTTTTTCGCCGATATTTCTGTCGTCAGCGCCGATGGTGCGGTTATTATGCAGTAGCTCATGCACCATATTCCCCGGAATGATGCGCTCCGGGGCGTGAACAAGGTTGATGTCCTGTCCAATAATAAAACCGGCAGTCTCAATTTCCGGACGAACATATTTATCAATCGTACCGGGCGAAACTGTTGATTCAATCACAATGGTTGCGCCCTTCGGACACACGTCAAGAATTTTTCTGACAGCATCGTTTACGTAAGAAGCATCAATTTTCTTGTCATTTTTATCATACGGGGTAGGAACGGAAACAATGTATGTATCCGTTACCTGATATTCGGTGGTGAATTTGATTCCTGCCTCAAGTGCCGCATTAAATAACTCGTCCAGACCCTTTTCTTTAAAGGTTGTCTTGCCGGCATTAAGTGTTGCAACAAGCTCTTTATTAAAGTCTGTGCCAATCACTTCGATGCCGTGGGAAGCCATCATAAGAGCCGTGGGCAGTCCGATGTAGCCAAGTCCTATTACATTTATCATAATGTTCTCCTGCCTTTATATATCATTGTTTTTAAATCTTAAACCATAGGTTTATACAGCAGTCATTTTTTTATCCTTTTGTCCTGAGCTTACCCGCTAAAGCGGATAGAATTGTTCTGGTCGCATCAATGACCAATTTCCGTTCAAAGATAACATTTGCGACGGCAATTACCGTTGCAATCCCCCAAAGTACAGGTCGGTCCATCGTCACGAGGATGCACATGGCAATCAGCGCGATGAACATAGTAATATTTCTCCAGACCACAAAATCATACTCAAGAATCTTTCTTGTATTTACAAGTCTGAACAGGAACATGACAAGATATGAAAAGGCGGTCGCAATCGCTGCTCCCAACGCGCCGATGCGTGGAATCAACACAAAGTTCATGGCTATATTTGAAAGTGCGCCGGTGATTGTGGTAACCGACAACATTTTTGTTTTTTTCGCAGACGTATAGACTGTTCCGAGAAAAGATGCCTGTGTGTTGAAAACATTGGCGATAATCAGTGTCGGCACATATTTCCATGCCATGAAGAAGTCCTTTGAATACAGAAAACTTCCGAACAACTTGGATGTTATAATAAGCCCTGTCGCAACAAGGAAATTTAGCGAAATAAAACGGGAGAAAACATCTCCAAACAGATTTTTCACATCCTTTCTCTCAAAGCAGTCAACTGCCGAGAGCTGCCATGCGCTCATGAAGAAACCGGTCACGGTCATTACAATGGTTGGAATCTTGTAAGAAACAGAATATATTCCGACCTCCGACACTGATGTGTAATAATTCAACATATACTTGTCCGATGAATTTGATATCCACCAGCTTATACTGTTCGGAATAATCGGCAGAGAGTAAATCAGCATTTTGCGGTACAAAGTGCTGTCAAGTTTCCAGGGGAAACTGATATAGCGATAGGCCCTTGCCCCGAAAAACATAAACAGCGTTGTCGTAAGGTGACCCATAATTGAGGCAAGCAGATAACCGTGAACACCGATTTTAAGCCATAAAAGAAAAATAAGGTTAAAGGCAATGACAATCAGGGTATTTATAATGCCTGCAATGGCGTAAATCTTAACCTTTTCGATACCCTTTACAAAATAGGACGTTATCGTATGTAAACCGTAACAGAGGAAGTACATAAGAAAATAGATAAGGTAGGGACCGATGGTCGTCCGATAAATGAGCGGTGATGAGAGAAGCACTAAAACAAATCCCGCAAGGACTGTGAAAATGCCACCCGAATAAATCGTATTGCGGTCAGATCCCTTATCCAATGCAAAGCGCATAATAGCCTCGCTGATGGCTATTGAAGCGAACGGATAGAGAAGTGCCGTTGTTGTGGATATAAGATCGGACACCCCGTAATCCGCCGTCGAAAGAATTGAGGTATAAAAGGGTATAAACAGCATTCCAAGCAGACTGGAGCCAAAGCTTCCTATGGCAAACAGACTGGTGTTGGATAATATTTTTTTATACTCACTTTTCATTTTTTGCCGTCCTATTCTCATGAAGGTCTTTCATAAATTCCCTGAAGGATTCGTAATATTCTGCCTCTTTTGCTATCGCCGCGGCTATTTCCCTCTTGGGAGGATCGCTTAAAAGACGTCTTGCAACTGTGCCTATCTCTTCCACATCCCGCTGGCCATATTCGCTTTTGCCTCTGTGGTAAAAACCCGGCAAATCAAGGCGGTCATACAGCTCATGAAGCTTTGTGTGCTGTTTTTCAGTCTCGGGCAGGTAATCGAAGGACAAAACGGGCGTGTTATTTACAAGTGAAAGCATTGTACCGTGGAAAAATGTCGTAAAGGTAAGATTACATAGTCCGAAAACCGTTGCCCATTCCAGCACAGGGAGATCTGCCAGATACACATCGGCATTCTTGCTCGGTACATAAACTCCAACATACTGAACTTCCGATTTGAAAATTTTCCGTGCCAGCTTCCAAAGCTTTTCGTTTCCCATAATGCAGAGGACAGGTTTATTAAAGTCAATCCCGGCATTAATCATTTTTTCACGCACACGTTCACAGTATTCATCAAGAGAGCCTATGTTCAAAAATGTGGTGGGGTCACAGTTATGATAATAGGGGCTTTTGGGACAAATATTTTTGACAATGTATTCAGTTGCGGAATCCCGTAGCCCGATATATGAAAATTTCTCTATTGCATTTTTAAGCCATTGTTGATCTTCTTTACGAAGCTGAGCATAATCGTCCGTCCCGGCTGATGCTGCAAAGCAGGCCTTTACAGCCCCGAAATCACCATACAGGTAGTAGGGGCTGGGCAAAGGAACGGTGGACCATTTCCACACACAGTCGCTACCAACAATAATTATGTCATAAGTTCCGAAGATTGCTTTGCGGAATTCCTCCGGGTCATCCTGACGATATGAGGTTTTCGATAACGGCAGACAATCCATCGAATTCTGAAACGATTTATATCTTTTCTTTAATAAAAAATAATGGGATGGCGAAAGTATAAGCTCTATAAACTTTGCCAGGAAAGCCTTTAATTTGCCAAGTATGGATAAATTCCGTTTGGTATTACCAAACAGAAAGTGCGCGAGAGTCGGCTTGTATGAAGCAATTCGCCAAGTTGGGGAATAATCTATTACTTCCACGGTGTCATCGGGAAAATCCTTTTGTAACCGTTTCACAAGCGCATAGCACTGGGTAACGGCACCGTAATTGATTGCCCGGTGAAATGTCAGAATTCCGATTTTCAAAGTATGTTCCTCCATATTGTAATAATATATTCTCGTTTATCTTTCGCCAATTTCTAACTTCCGGATCTATAATCACGGAAATGGTCTTGATTTTTTTCTATTTAAGAAAACTGATGAAAACACGATAGTTGGTATTATTTTTATACTGGCTTCAGTTTATCTGCCAAAGCACCAAAAACATTTTTCTATTTCACAGCTCACTTATTCCGTACTGTGTGTCATCCATTATATTTGCCACACCAAAAAGTTATGCAAAGATTTAACATAGGCTACCCTTTAATTTTCCTGTATTAGTGATTTCTCTATCTCAATCAATTTTCTAAATTCATTTTCCCAATTTATTTCCTGTGACAGCTTGATTGCATTTTCTGCACAGGTTTTATATAAATCTTTGTCCGTGTAAAGCCTTATTACAGCTTCCGCAAAAGTTTTTGGTGTATTGTCGCGGAGAATAATGCCAAAACCGTATTTATTGTTGAGATAGCGGTGCTCGGGAATGTCTGACATAATGACAGGCAGACCGGCAGAGGCATATTCAAACAGTTTATTTGAAACCGAAAGCTTGAAATTAAGACATATTGCTTCGGTTATTGCAACACCTACCATGGAAGCAGACGCGCTCGGAATCAGTTCACCCACCAAAACAGGTGGATAAAAGCGGAAATTTCCGCCAAGCTCCGCTACACGGTCACGAAGTGGTTTTTCAAGCCGACCCATTCCCCTTATAGCAAGCCTTATTTCAGGATAATCCTTTAACAATGGAATTGATTCCACCATAATGTCATATCCGCGCCCCTCATAAAAACCACCGTGATTTAATACCTCAAAGCCCTCATTTTTCTCTGTGCCTATAAATTGTTCGGATTTCAGAGAGCAGTTGGTAACAACGAGGGGAGTCGGGATTTTATATTTCTTTGCAAAATAGTCGGCTGCGGCATGACTTACGCATACCATTTTGTCCACCTTTGTCACAAGCTTTTTTTCTGTATGTTCAAGATATATGTAATAAGGCATATTTCTTGCAGAGGTATAGCTTTCAATAAATATTTCATGGGAATCGTATATTAGCTTGCAACCGAGTTTTTTTGCCGATTTATACGCCGGAATTAAGGCGTTAAGGTCATTGGCGTGAATAATATCCGGATTTGTCTCGATGATTGCGTCACGAACAACGCTGTTCCGAAGCATTTCTCTTTTCAATTTGCCGAACGCAGAATTCTGTTTGCCGTCATAGTTACTGTTAATTTTTACAATATTGACAGAACAGGGGATTTCTGCTACTTTCTTTTCATCATATCGACTGCATTTTAAACCTACACAACAAACGTCTATGCCTTCATTTTTATATTCTATGATTTGCTTTCTCACCCGCGGATCATACCAAATAGAGTTTAAAACAACAACGCAAACTTTCATATTTATCTTCCTTATCACCAATATGCCGGACCATCCACCATTTTATCGGCATCTTTTACTTTATATTGTGTTGCACGAACCCATTGCTCATTATACAAATCAACAATATCGGGTCTCGATTCCTCCCACCTTGCTCCTTTAATACCAAAAATCAGCTGCAACATTCCACCAAGTACAATGGCCTTTTTCCCTTGTTTTTTCATACGGGCAGCCAACGGAACTGCGTAAGAACCGCAAGCCAGCAAGGCTACATCATATTCCTTACATTTGCATTCTTCCCAAAGGCCATCTAAAGCTTGTGTCCAATTTTCAAAATTGTCGGGAACGGTATCGCCTGACGACTGAACGGCCTGTACAACTTCCAGATTGAATTCAGGGAGAATATGAGGATTGCTAAATAGTTTATCGCGTTTTTGGTATTGCGAAATAATAAGATCGGAAAAAGGGTGAACCACCAATACACGCTTCCCGCGCAAAGCCATTGTCCATGGATTTTCGAAAGAAAACGGTTCAAGTGCTCTCATTTTATAAAGAACGGCTTCTTTTGGGATATATTGATTTATCAAATATTCTTCCATTAAAACGTCTTCCCAATAGGCGCTTGAATCGGCTTCCTTTAAAGCTTGTGTATAATGATCTGCGAAGGACAAGTATGTCTCTTCCGTTGCCGGAAAAACGCCCGGGCCGCTTTTTGCCTTTTTCAATGCAGCAGGTGATATACGATCAATTATCTTCTTAGTGTATAACTCAGAGATAAAACAGGCGACCAGCTCGCTGTTGCCATATCGGCAACTGAAAAAAGGTTTATCGTCTGAAATTCGTTCCTTCAAATAATTATTATACTCATCATTGCGGAGAAAATCTCTATGCAAAGCCCTTGCAGGCTGCTTTTTTTTGAAAAGGCGATTCTTTTTCGTTATTTTCAGCCTGGCTATTTTTGCAAAGTTGTAAATATAAAATTCCCAGAAAAGCTTCGGGTGTTTTATCATTTTTAACGGGTTTTTTATCATGCTTATATACATTTGTTTAATCATCCTCCGCGTTTAAAAAAACTTTTATATTCTCAAATCTGTCCGCGTTATCTTTAAGCCATGCCGTCCCTTTGTTCCACCATTTTATTTTAAGTAGTTTTTCTATCTCATCCTGCTCAAATCTATATCGGAGCACCCTTGCAGGGACCCCGCCGACAATCGAGTATGGCTCCACATCCTTTGTTACCACAGCTCCTGCCGCAACAACTGCCCCGTCACCGATTGTTATACCGTCGTAAATTATCGCTGAATCGCCTATCCATACATCATTGCCGATGTTTACGGCAGGCTTTAACTCATCGTACTTGTTCTCATTTACAAAAGTAAGTCCGCATTGCCTTTTAGTTGAAAAAAAGGCCGGGTGGACAGATACCCAATCTCTTGTCGGATGACTTCCGCAAACAGTTACGACCCGCGGGGCAATGCAAGAAAAGCGACCGATATTTGCATAAATAGCGCAGTGGTCTCCGATATAAGAGGCAAATCCCATATTGCCGAAAAATGCTGTATCATTGCCGATTCTGTTACAGCCTTCAAAGTTGCAGTTTAGGGACAGCAATACGTTTTTGCGAAACTTTACATTTTTTTTGAAATACTTTATTTGCAGATATTTCTTTTTGAGAAAGAATTTTATATTCATCTGTAATCACCTTTCTGCCTTTTTATAAATATTGACAACGAAAGATAAGACTGTAAAGGGCAGCGTCAAGCAATATTACTTTTCAAGAGCAGTATGAAGAATGTCTGAAATGTTGGACGCGGAATATTTCTCATATATTTTTTTAACGTCCAGGGGCGAAACATTGCTTTTGCCATATGCAGTAATAAATTTACCAAGTGAATCGGAATCTGACTTTATATTATTTGACGTCGTTGACTGCCACTGACAAGGATATTTGTCAAGAATCTCATTTGTCGACCCAGTCGAATTAAAAAACACAATCGGTTTGCAGACGGAAATACATTCAAACACTTTGCTTGGCAGAAAATCGGAAATTGTGTTACCGACTCCGACCATTACGTCCGCATCATTATAAATTGCCTTGATTTTGTCATAAGGTACTGTCGGGTGAATAATTATATTTTTGCTTTTTTCCGCATATTTGCCGACAACATCTTCACAGCCCCTGCTGAAAAGATGAAGCTTGATTTTTTTATCGGAAAGCAAGAAAAATGTCTGAAGCATTTTTTCGGGGTTGCGTATATCTTTATAGAAGCTGCCCGCATATACGCAGTTTATATCATCCGTCCGGAAAAATTTCTCCTGAGATTCGTTTACACTGAACTCAGGAAGCATATATGGAAGCGGTTTGCAATTACCATGACCTGAATACAACTCACCGCGGGTTTTATACACTTCCTCGGAAAGCAGCAGCGAATCCGACTTTAGAAGGGTTTTTCTTTCGGTTTTTATCATTTTTTTAAGCGGATACAAAAACGGTCTGATTCTGTTGACCGCAGAATAGGGGTCCACTGTGTAGGCGCACCAACGTACATCCTGATGCACATCCTTGAAATCCATGGCCGCAAAATGTGCGGCAAGCGGTGAGCAAATCGAAAGGACCGCGTCTATCGGATGATGCTTATGTAAATCAGACAGCTTTTTATACGCACATGCACGAAACCATGAAAGATTGCCGAGATATCTTGTTTTAATTTGTATTGCTCCGAGCGTATGCAGTGCTTTTTTTCTGAATCCTGTTGATCCTTTCTCTGCAGACATCCGTCTGCCCGCAAGCGTATGTATACGGATTCCATCCTGAACGGTGATGTTTTCACTTTCCGTATTATCCGAAATGCAGATAACATCAATATCATAGGCGTCCGATAATAAATCGACAAACCGCTTTGCACATAAACCTGTGGGAGATGGATTGGGATAATATATTCCGCAAAGAACCGCAAGATGTTTTTTCATTAAATCAAATCATCCTTTTCAGGTGTTTTATATGCGCGTTGAAGCCTGTGCGTCCGTATGTTTTCTTCATCCATTCTTTATCTGGGAAGAACATATCAAACAGTCCATGGAGGTCGCTTCTGTCATCGCACATCATATCAATTCTCATTATTTTCAGTTTTGAAGGCTCCGCTCTCAAACACTTTTGTTTGCTGTCATAAACCGATTTCACCAGTCTTTGTGAGCGCCTGCCGGCATCAGAAATAATCGCCGGAATATCTGTTTTGACAAGCATGTTGGAAACAGAGGCGGACACCGCGGCACGAACTCTTGTATTGTCGGCGGCACACCATCCGGCAATAGACTCAAAATCTAAATTAAGCTTTGCCATATTATATATATCAATATAAAGACGGGTATCGGGAGCGCGGCAAAAGCTGTGAAGTGATATATGCATCAAACAGATATACATCAGCGCTTCGGGCGGAGCGAGCTTAATCTTGGTTTCACCGTAGTTATGTAACCTGTCCCAATCAATAAAATTATCGGCTTTGATGAAACACGGAAGCTTCAGCCTTGCCAACGGGTAAAAGTCAACGCTGAAATAAAAGCCTTCCGGCAATCCTCGTGACGCACTCGGGAAAAATTCCGACGCTATGTGATTTTTCAAGGCATATCTTTCCTTGATTTCACAGCCGATAGACTTCATTGCAGCATATATTTTTTCTTTTTCACTGTAATCGGCATAGTTATCAACGTCCCCCGAGGAGAAAAGCCCTATATCACTGTTGCTTGACAAAAGTGCACCGAAATTTTCGGAAACAAACATTTTTTTTACGCCGTTTGCTTCCAGTGCCGCGTATGCTTCGTCCAAAAAGGCAAGCAGGGCATTATTTCTGTCAGCAAATTGTTGGAAAATATCGTTCCAATAGTCGCTGTCGCATCCAAGCGCCGAAAGCGTTTTTGCTGCAAACGGGAGGATTTTTTTCTTTGATACATGCTTATATATTTCATCTCGCCCCATTTCGGAATAGACCTTTTTCACAAAGGATTTTTCCTCTCCCAAAATGCGGTCGCCGCAAATCATCAAAACAAAAAATCTGTTTATTGGTTCCATATTTTCCTCACCCCTCTTCTGCTATGCCAAGTAAATTTATCATACTTTTCGCAAATACATCGAATATCTGCGCTCCCCAATCTTCCGGCAGTTCAAGCATATCATCAAGGTAATAGATAATATCCTCAAGCAGCACAGTATTTTTCATAACAGAAAAAGGCTCTCTGTCCTTACCATCCTCGCAGAGCAGCATAAGCGCCGGATCGGGACATTCCAAAAGCTGTTGCCACCCGTATGCACGGCGAAGGGAGTAGTTCAAAACGGAGCTGTCATACCATATACTGCGCACACCCGCAGTTTCCCAATCATAAATGTAAGTTTTCCCTGATGAATCCACCCAGATATTTCCGCCTTGAAAATCCCCGTGTCCCATGCAAAGCGGAACGGTTTTCCCTCGAGATACCGCTTCAGCGGCAATTTTGGCGGCTCTGATGAGCTCTTTCCCATATTTGATTTTCTTTTGCTTTATTGCGGCTGAAATATTTTCTTCAATATGTGTAAGTAAACGCGCGGCATACTCGTCGGCATTCACATAAGAGCGGGTGTCGTTGGCAAGAAGACGGATCCCGTCCATAGCATCCTGCATACCCTTTTGATACAATTTATTATCTCTGGTGCGTGCGAGAGGATGACCGGATAAAATAGGTTCACGGAACCATCTGTCGCCGTATTCCGATAGCGGAATCATAAAATCATATGAATATTTAAGCCTGAAATCAAGCTGATTTTTAAAGTATTTATTGGAAAACCCCGATTTTATAATACAATCGACATTTCCGGAATCATAATCAAAGAAACGGATAGAACGGTTTTGCGGGTAAATAAATGCATTTTTCCCCAATATTCCTTTGTTAATGTAGCAGAATTTTGTCATACCGACGAACGGCAGAGCCCAGACGCCCATAGCGGCAGTATGGCCGATTACGTATTTCAGCAATCCGCCACGGATATTATATTCATTATTGAGAAATGTCAGAAGTCCGCGCGGGGAAGGAAAGGGTGCAACAAAACCGAATTTTTCGTTGATAATCAGCTTTTCACTTCCGACAAAAGAGTTATATGAAAATGAGGCATCACTGCCACATACCAAGCTGAAATACTGATTTACGGTGTCGCTGAGTATAGTGTAGAAATCCTCGCGGCAAACCATTTCGTTAATTCTCATAATCTGATACCAATCGCTTCCTTGACAAGAGTGTGAGGCTCATCAATATTTTTCTGAATGTTACAATCAATATTAAAACCTCCTCATCAACAGATATTCTGTCAGCATTTTGATTTTTGAGAAAACATTTGAGGCTTTATGCTCTGTAAAGCGGGAAATATGCCGATTCACGGTCAAAATCCTTGTCTTCGGCAGCTCTTAAGCTGACCATTTCATCGTAAATTTTCCGGTCAAATATTGATTTCCCTATATAAAACGGAACATCGGGAGAGTCTGTGAAGCTGCGCTTATACTTATATATTCCGTCATCCTTGCGGTAACCTCCGCCAAGCACGAATATTTCCCGTCCCGTTTCATTGCACCACTTAATTATTGCGTCCTTCAAAAAATCGTTGGGACGCACCGAGTAAGCGCTCTCGACCGTTCCTCCGAGAAAGGAATAGGCGTATTTATCCGAGAATAACACAAGCTCGGTAGATATAACCGAATCATCCTTTATCACGTGAAAGTACATGAAATTCTGAGGAATTCGGCGGGCTATGTCCTCGAAATACCCGCGTTTGAAGTAATAGTATTGCTTTGCATTATTCCGTTCCATTGTCCCATAATAAATGCGTAGAAAGTCATCAAGGCGGGAGAGGTCGTTTTCTACAATCATTTCAAGACCATTACTCTGAGCTTTTTTTACATTTTTTCGCACCTTATGCTCATATCTCATCCAAATATCATCGTAAGCACCGGTTGTGTTGACAACCACATTGTCAAGCATTCTTTGGGTTTCGCCGTAATAATTTTCTCTGAAATCGACATTATCAAATAAATGAAAACGAATAAATTCGCAAATTATATTATGCTCTGAGCAATATTCTGCAAATGCCTTGCGGTAAGCTTCCATAAGCTTTAAAATATCCGTGCATTCAAGAATAATCGGGCCGCCGTAGCCATACGGAGTTACAATATCATAATATGTTTTGCCTCCCAAACTCCATTTAATTTCCCGAAGTATAAACGTGTGCTGAATTTTTCCGTGCTCACATTCAAGGAAAAAGGTATCGCTTGCACCGTCAATATTCTCATAAAGCTTTGCATATTCGTGATTAAAGAAAAAATCCAACGTCTCAACAGCCATTTGCTTTTAACAACCTTTCATTCACGGTTTTCAAATTCAGTAATAAGAGAAACAATTCTTTTCATATCGTCGGCCGTATATCTCTGGTCGCATATCAATGACAATTCCTGTTCATATAACCCTTTTGCGTCCGACGGGATATTGTGCAAATCGGACAGAGGCCAATGCGTCGGGCAATATACGCCGTTTTCAATCAAATATTTTTTCAAGGCATCGCGCCGCCCGCCGTTTACTAATACGGGAACGAACAGAGGAACATCCCCTTGCCTCATTTTCGGGAACAAAGGCGTTACAATCCTTGATTCGGACAAATTATTTAATAACACGGCGGCATTTTCCCGACGTGTTTTTGAATGGTTCATTAAAGTGGCAGCGGTAATAATTGACTCATTGTCTGCCGGATAATCTGCGTAATCTTTTTCAAGCAGTTCTTCCGCCCTGTTAAATAACTCAAGAAAGTGCTTGTCTGTTATTTCACCGTTTATGTATGATGATTTAAGTGCATAAGCGCGTTTGCGCAAGCTTATATACTTTTCGTTTGTTGCAGGTAGACAAGCTCCGACACGAAACTTTCTTTCCGATTTGCAGGCGACAGCCGCCCCTGCGACTGCACCCCACTTTCTGAAACTTGCAAAGCAGTAATCGGACTTTTGCTGCTGCAGGTTTTCCGAAAGCAAGGAATGCGTCAAATCACGAATCACGATTGTATCAGAAATATTAAGCGGCGCATAACCGTTAAAACCAAAATAGTCCAATACAAGTGTTACATCATGCTTTATATTAATAGTGCGGATATGTAAGCTTTTGTTTTCAAACACCACAGGGTAAAAATCAACTTTTAAACCATGACGAATAAAGGGTTCAATCATCGTGTGGCA
>Ga0172382_10009158_pt1 | contig 13582 bp, 11 predicted proteins | sample Leawel138RmetaG_FD_122245 | JGI IMG/M metagenome (GOLD analysis project Ga0172382, IMG submission 122245) | Leachate microbial communities from a municipal landfill in Southern Ontario, Canada - Leachate well 138R metaG | ecosystem: Engineered > Solid waste > Landfill > Unclassified | place...
GGCGTGGCCTTCATTAGCGTGAAAAGCCGCGACAAGCCCAAGGCCGTTGAAGTCGCGCGCGGTCTGGTCAACCTGGGGTTCACCATTGTGGCCACACGTGGTACGGCTGCCGCTATTTCCGAAGCCGGTATTCCGGTCCAGGTCGTCAACAAGGTCACCGAAGGGCGTCCTCACATTGTCGACATGGTCAAGAATCAGGAAATTGCCCTGGTCATCAACACCGTCGAAGAGCGTCGCAATGCCATTGCCGATTCCCGTCATATCCGTACGGTTGCTCTGGCCTCTCGTGTTACGTTCTTCACGACCATCGCTGGCGCACGTGCGGCAGTAGAGGGCCTGCAGTATTTGCGTCAAGGTAGCGGGCTAAAAGTCTACAGCCTGCAAAACATGCATGCCTGATCAAGGCTGATACGTCGCATGCAGCGCGTATTCATTACCGGGGCGAGCAGCGGCATTGGTGCCGCGCTTGCCCGTTTTTATGCGGCGCGGGGTTATCAGCTGGGTCTGGTCGGGCGTCGCGAAGCTGCCTTGCATGAATTGGCCGAGGCCTTGCCGGGCCAGCATCATGTGTATGCGCTTGATGTGACAGACCGCGATGCCTTGCATGCAGCAGCTGCGGCTTTTCTGGCGTTGGGCCCTGTTGATATCGTCATCGCCTCTGCCGGTATCAGTGTCGGCACGTTAACTGAAGCGAGCGAAGATTTCGACGTGTTCCAGCGCATCATGCAAACCAATGTGATGGCAACGGTGTCAACGTTCGAGCCCTTTGTTGGTGCCATGAAGTCAACCGGACGCGGTACGCTGGTGGGTGTGGCTAGTGTGGCCGCTGTGCGTGGCTTGCCGGGGGCGGGGGCGTACAGTGCATCCAAGGCGGCGGTTCGCAACTACTGCGAAAGCCTGCGGGTGGAATTGCACGGTACCGGTGTGAAGGTGGTGACACTGGCCCCCGGTTTCATCCGTACCCCCATGACGGCAAAGAACCCCTATAAAATGCCGTTTCTCATGCCGGTTGATCAGTTTGCCCGTCAGGCGGTCAAGGCGATAGACCGGGGTACGTCGTATACGGTGATTCCGTGGCAAATGGGTTGGGTCGCTCGCTTGTTGCGTTGTGTTCCTGACGTGCTGTACGACCGTGTTGCAGCAAAACGCGAACGCAAGCCACGACAGTCAGGCTGACGTTTCGACCACGCCTTCAACGTAAAACCACTGCCCGTCTTCCCTGACGAAGTCACTGAGCTCGGTCATGCGAAATGCTTTGCCGCCGTCGCGATAGCGTGCGGTGAAGCGCACCTGGGCATGGGTCTCATCAATAACCTCAAAGGTATGCACGCATAGCCCAAGCCATTTGGTGGCGTGCGGTGTATCGGGTGTGGCCAGCATCAAACTGGCGGGCCGTGTTGAGGCGTGCCAGGTGGCGCTGACATAATCGGCGTTCCCCAAGGTGTAGGCCGTGTAGCGGGACCGCATCAGATGCAGGGCGTCCGGTGCGTCAGTGTTGTGACTGATGTAGCGGCCGCAACACGCTTCATAGGGTGTTCCTGTGGGCAGCCCTCCGCACGGGCAGGGCAAGGTCGATGTTTTTTTCTTCATGGTTGTTGGGGTGAATCTTGTTGCCGATGTCGTGCGGTGACCGTAAACTTGCGCCTGCAAAAGGGAAGCACTCTGTTCACCAACAACTTCAAGAAGGCATATCAATGTCAAATTCATATTTTCCGCAATGGCGTCAGGTTAACCCTGATCAGCATGGCGGTGTGGTTCAGCCCGACGAACGCCTGTCGTGGCCACAAAACGTGGCTATGGGTGCGCAGCACGTTGTGGCGATGTTCGGCTCGACAATTCTGGCCCCTTTGTTAATGGGGTTTGATGCGAATGTAGCTATTTTAATGTCCGGGATCGGGACACTGATTTTCTTCCTGTTTGTGGGTGGCCGGGTGCCCAGCTATCTGGGATCCAGTTTTGCCTTTATTGGTGGTGTTATTGCCGTGACGGGCTACGCGGGCGGCGGTGCAAACGCCAATATCGGGGTTGCACTGGGGGCCATAATTGTCTGTGGTCTGGTCTATACCCTGATCGGGTTGCTGGTCTGGTGGCTTAATGCACGTTCGGCGAACGGGTCTGACTGGATTGAAGCCTGGATGCCTCCAGTCGTTACGGGTGCCATCGTGGCCGTAATCGGCCTGAATCTGGCACCGATCGCGGCCAAAGGCGCCATGGGCGGGTCAACCTTCGAGGCCGTGATGGCATTGATTACCGTGCTGTGTGTGGGTGGGGTGGCCGTGTATACGCGCGGCGTAACCCAGCGCCTGCTGATCCTGGTGGGGTTGATTCTGGCCTGCGTCATCTATGCGGTCTTGACCAACGGTTTCGGGTTGGGCAAACCCATGGACTTCAGCGGTATCTCGCAGGCGGCATGGTTCGGCTTGCCAACGTTTGCCAGCCCCGTTTTCAACGCCAGCGCCATGACGGTGATTGTTCCTGTGGCCATTATTCTGGTCGCCGAAAACCTCGGGCATATCAAGGCGGTCAGCGCCATGACTGGGCAGAACCTTGACAAATATCTGGGCAGGGCTTTTGTGGGCGACGGCGTGGCCACGATGGTTTCCGGTTCGGTGGGCGGTACTGGTGTAACGACCTATGCCGAAAATATTGGCGTCATGACGGTGACACGCATTTATTCGTCACTGGTGTTTGTGGTGGCCGCGTTCATCGCCATCTTTTTGGGTTTTTCACCCAAGTTTGGTGCCTTGATCCAGTTGATTCCGGGCCCTGTACTGGGCGGTATGTCGATTGTTGTGTTTGGCCTGATTGCCATTGCCGGTGCGCGAATCTGGGTCGTCAACCAGGTTGACTTCAGTGATAACCGCAATCTTATCGTTGCTGCAGTTACGCTGGTGCTGGGTGCCGGCAACTTCTCCATCGAGCTGGGCGCCTTCCGTCTTGACGGAATCGGTACTGCAACGTTCGGCGCGATCATACTCTACGCGCTGCTGCGTCGCTCCAAGGGTAGTGCGGTATAAAACACAAAAAACGCAAGGGCTTGCTTTTTAAGTCAAATTTGCCGACAATACCTGCAGATCCCCGGTTGTCATCGACCGGGGATTTGCTTTGAACCTTTCAAATCAAGTGGTTTACCAATCGGGCGCTCCTTTGGGGGCGTCTTTTTTACTTTTTATTTCAGGAAGCATTATGTCTGCGATCCCGTTAACGGTAAGTGGCGTTGAGCGCTTGCAAAAAGAATTACATCGGCTGAAAACAGTCGAGCGCCCCGAGATCATTAACGCAATTGCCGAGGCGCGTGCACAGGGCGATTTGTCTGAAAATGCCGAATACGATGCGGCGCGCGAGCGCCAGGCGTTTGTTGAAGGCCGTATCCAGGAACTGGAAGGTACGCTGTCCAATGCCCAGGTTATCAATCCGGCTGAGCTTGATGCCGAAGGCAAGGCTGTTTTCGGTGCCACGGTGGAAATCGAGGACCTTGAGTCTGGCAACCGTGTGTCTTACCAGATTGTGGGTGATCTTGAAGCGGATATCCGTGAAAACCGTATTTCGGTGTCCAGCCCCGTTGCACGCGCCCTGATCGGCAAAGGCGAAGGCGATGTCGTTGAAGTCAAGGCGCCTGCAGGCGTTCGCGAATACGAAATTCTGTCGATCAGTTACGTCTGAAACCGGCGCCACGCCATGGCGCCAATCAGGTCAATGTAAGCCCGTGCAAACAAAGTGTGCCGGGCTTTTGTTTTTTAACGTGGTTTCGTTGTTGAACGGCGTGCCCCGGCCTTGAGCGACAAGGCGCTGCCTGACCGACGAGGAATGCCATGCCCGGCACTACCTGAAGCAGGACGGCCAGTCGACGGTTTGGCAAGGGCGCGGGCCGCCGCTGTACCGGCCTCGCGCCTTGCTTTGGGCGCAGCATTTTGAAGGCGCTCGGTTTTGCGCGCAGCACGTTCAGCAATGGATGCCTTGCGTGTCAGTGCACCACCGGTGGCGGCCAGTTTTTTCGGCGTGTGGGGTTCGGTAGGTTTTCGAACGGCCCGTGTGGCAAATTCGGCGTTTTGTTCGGCAACAACCTGTTTGGCGTCCGGGCGGAACAAAATAAGCGTTTTACCAAGATGGTGAACGGGTGCGCACGACAATTCGTTGCACAGTTGTTCAAGCATGGCGTCACGTTCGTCGCGTTCTGCACCACCAACTTTCACTTTGATCAGTTGGTGCGCGTTAAGATTACGGTTGATTTCGGCAATGACCGATTCGGTCAGGCCCTTGTCGCCAACCAGGACGACGGGGCGTAACGGGTGGGCGCGCGCACGGAGTGCGGCGCGTTCTTGCGAAGTAATGTCTAGTTTGGGCATATTTGAATTGTACGGGAATGGCCAAGAAAAAATTCTCAAAAGAGTGGGTTCAGCAGCACATAAATGACCCCTATGTGAAAATGGCGCAACAAAAGGGCTATCGGGCCCGTGCGGCGTTCAAGCTCATGGAAATTCTCGATGCTGAAAAGCTGTTGCGCAAAGGTGACATCGTTGTCGATCTGGGCGCAGCCCCAGGCAGTTGGTCGCAGGTCGTGCGCGAGCGCCTGGTGGGGCCAGGCGGTGTTATCGAGGGTCGTGTCATTGCTCTTGACCTGCTGCCCATGGAACCCATCGCCGGTGTCGAGTTTTTTCAGGGTGATTTTCGCAACGACGATATCCTGCATCAGCTTGAAGCGCGTTTGCAGGGTGAAAAAGTCGACCTTGTAATTTCCGATATGGCCCCCAACTTGTCTGGTGTGGGGGCTGCCGATTCAGCTCGTATTCAGCATGTATGCGATTTGGCGTTAGAATTTTCGGTAAATCACCTTAAGCCCGATGGCGCACTTATCGTCAAAGCGTTCCATGGCAGCGGGTTTTCGCAAATAGTCGAGTCATTCAAACGGCATTTTGTCAGGGTGGTTGAACGCAAGCCCAAGGCATCCCGGGACAAGTCATCTGAAACTTTTTTAATCGGGCGGCGTCTCAAGTCTTGAGCCACAAATTGTTGGTTAACGGGTTAGAATGACCGTTGATCTTTTCCCCGGTCATCGCGCAATGTGGTACCGGAAGCCGCAGTTCTCAGGAGGTTGGCGTTGAACAACTCGTTTTCCAAAGTAGCGATCTGGATGGTGATTGCGCTTGTGCTTTTTACTGTGTTCAAGCAGTTCGATGGCCGGCCAACCACTACCGATTCCGTTACCTATACCCAATTTATGGATGAGGCTCGTGCGGGTCGCATTTCCAAGGTTGAAATTCAGGGCGACACCCTGTTTGTCACCCCCGATTCCGGCCGGCCTTACAGCCTGACCTCACCGGGTGACCTCTGGATGGTGCCCGAACTCGTCAAGTCGGGCGTTCAGGTTTCGGGTAAAGCCCGCGAAGAACCTTCTTTCCTGGCCAGCGTTTTCATTTCCTGGTTCCCCATGCTGTTGCTTATCGGTGTATGGGTGTTTTTCATGCGCCAGATGCAGGGCGGTGGCAAGGGCGGGGCGTTCAGTTTTGGCAAGTCACGCGCACGCATGCTCGACGAAAACACCAATAACATCACCTTTGCCGATGTGGCAGGCTGCGATGAGGCCAAAGAAGACGTCAAGGAACTGGTTGACTTCTTGCGTGACCCTACCAAGTTTCAGCGTCTTGGCGGCCGCATTCCGCGTGGTGTGTTGCTGGTCGGTAACCCCGGTACCGGTAAAACCCTGCTGGCCAAAGCCATTGCCGGCGAAGCCAAAGTACCGTTTTTCAGCATTTCGGGCTCCGACTTCGTTGAGATGTTCGTGGGTGTCGGCGCGGCTCGCGTGCGCGATATGTTCGAAAATGCCAAGAAGCAGGCGCCCTGCATTATTTTCATCGACGAAATCGACGCTGTCGGTCGTCAGCGTGGTGCAGGTCTGGGGGGCGGTAACGACGAACGCGAACAAACCCTGAATCAATTGCTGGTCGAAATGGACGGTTTTGAAACCGGGCAGGGCGTTATTGTCATTGCAGCCACCAACCGTCCCGACGTGCTCGACCCGGCATTGCTGCGCCCCGGCCGCTTCGACCGTCAGGTTGTGGTGGGTCTGCCCGATATCCGCGGGCGCGAGCAAATCCTTAAAGTTCACATGCGCAAGGTGCCCCTGGCCTCTAATGTCGATGCCAACGTTCTTGCGCGTGGCACACCTGGTTTTTCCGGTGCCGACCTGGCCAACCTCGTCAACGAGGCCGCCTTGTTCGCTGCCCGTCGCAGTGGCCGCACGGTTGACATGCAAGACTTTGAAAAGGCAAAAGATAAAATCATCATGGGCGCCGAGCGTCGTGGTCTGGTCATGCCCGAAGAAGAGCGTCGCAATACGGCTTACCATGAATCCGGCCATGCCCTGGTGGCACAGTGTCTGCCCAAAACAGACCCTGTCCATAAGGTCACCATTATCCCCCGTGGCCGTGCCCTCGGGGTTACCATGCAGTTGCCGGAAGGCGATCGCTACAGCATGGACAAAGAGCGTTTGCTCAACATGATTTCCGTGTTGTTTGGTGGCCGTATTGCCGAAGAAGTGTTCATGAACCAGATGACCACAGGCGCATCCAACGACTTCGAGCGTGCAACCACAATTGCCCGCGACATCGTTACCCGTTACGGCATGACCGACACCCTTGGACCAATGGTTTACGCTGAAAACGAGGGCGAGGTGTTCCTGGGGCGCAGCGTCACCAAAACCACGCACATGTCCGAGTCCACCATGCAGAAGGTCGACCAGGAAATCCGTGCCATCATCGACCGTCAGTACACGGTTGCCCGCGACATCATCGAAGGCAATCGCGACAAGATGGAAGCCATGGCCAAGGCCCTGCTCGAATGGGAAACCATTGACGCCGACCAGATCAACGACATCATGGAAGGTCGTCCTCCACGTCCTCCCAAAGATTTTGACGACATTTCTCCGTCATCCGGTGGGTCGTCGTCGGGTAATGCGCCTGCAGAAGGCAACGCCGCTGCCACTGAAAAAGGCAAGGGCGACGCAGGTACGGCGGCAACCCCCGTTTAACTTTTTCAGGTCAGGGCTGTTGCTTCAATGACTCAAGCTCTCCGGTGCGGGCGCTTCGAACTTGTGTTCGAGCGCCCGTTGCTCATGGGTATCCTTAACGTTACCCCCGATTCTTTTTCCGATGGCGCTTTGCATTTCGCCACCGACGATGCCATTGCGCATGCGCGCCAGATGGTGGCCGATGGTGCCGACATTATCGATATAGGCGCCGAATCTACCCGCCCGGGTGCGCGGCCTGTCGAGGCCGACGAAGAGCTGGCCCGGCTACTGCCTGTTATCGAAGCCTTGCGCCCGCTGAACGTGCCCTTGTCGGTTGATACCTTCAAGCCCGAGGTCATGCGCCGCGTCATAGATGCCGGGGTCGACATGATCAACGACGTCTACGGGTTTCGCTGGCCGGGCGCCATAGAGGCCGTGGCCGACAGCACGTGCGGGTTGTGTGTCATGCACATGCAGGGTGAGCCGCGAACCATGCAGCAGGCACCGGTTTATAGTGATGTGGTACGAGAGGTTCGCGACTTCCTGCAGGCGCGTGTCCAGGCACTGCTGGCGGCAGGGGTTGATCCTGCCCGGATTCTGCTGGATCCGGGATTCGGCTTCGGCAAAACGGCGGTGCACAATTATCAGTTGCTGGGTGGCCTGCAGCATTTACAATTCGGTAATTACCCTTGGTTGGTGGCGCTTTCACGTAAAAGCATGATTGGCCATGTTACCGGGCGCCCCGCACCCGAGCGTCAGGGTGGCAGCATTGCCGGTGCGCTGGCAGGTATTGCGCGTGGTGCGGCCATGGTAAGGGTTCACGACGTGGCCCTGACCTACGACGCCATCAAGGTCTGGCAGGCAACAGAAAACGGAATACAAGAATGAGTCAGCGTAACTATTTTGGTACCGATGGTATCCGCGGTACGGTCGGCGGTGCAACCATTAACCCCGAGTTTGCCCTTCGTCTGGGGTATGCGGCCGGCAGGGTGCTGGCCCGCCACCATACCCACGGACGTGACCGCCCAACGGTGGTTATTGGCAAAGATACGCGTATTTCTGGCTATATGCTCGAATCGGCCCTCGAGGCTGGGCTGTCGGCAGCCGGTGTTGATGTATTGCTGGCTGGCCCCGTGCCTACGCCGGCCGTTGCTTACCTGACCCGTGCCTTGCGTCTGACTGCCGGCATTGTCATCAGCGCCTCGCACAATCCATACTACGATAACGGCATCAAGTTCTTTTCGTCACAAGGCATGAAACTGGCCGACGAAATTGAAACCGAAATCGAGGCGGCACTCGAAGAGCCCTTGGGGTGTGTGGCGTCTGACGCTCTTGGGCGTGCCCGTCGTATCGACGATGCGGCCGGGCGCTACATCGAGTTTTGCAAAAGCACTTTTCCCAACGAGCTTGATCTGTCAGGCATGAAAATCGTTGTCGACGCGGCTCACGGCGCGGCCTACCACATTGCTCCTCACGTTTTTCGTGAACTGGGTGCCGAGGTCATTGCCATTGGCTGCCAGCCTGATGGTTTCAACATCAATGAAGGCGTCGGTGCCTTGCACCCTGAAAACCTTGCTGAAACGGTCAAGGCTCATGGTGCCGATCTGGGCGTTGCTCTTGATGGCGATGCCGATCGTCTGCAAATGGTTGACCAGCATGGCCGTGTTTACAACGGCGACGAGCTGTTGTATGTCATTGTCAATGGCCGCGCGCATAGTGCACCGGTCAGTGGTGTTGTCGGTACGCTCATGACCAATTTCGGTTTCGAAAAACGCATGCAGGCCCTGGGTATCGGCTTTGCCCGCGCCAATGTAGGTGATCGCTATGTGCTCGAGCTCATGCTGCAGAAGGGTTGGCTTTATGGCGGCGAAAGTTCGGGGCACTTGCTTTGTCTTGATTGCCACAGCACCGGTGACGGGATCATTGCAGCCCTGCAGGTACTTACCGCCTTGCGTCGTTCGGGGCAGACATTGCCCGACCTGGTCGCCGACCTGAAAATGTACCCGCAGAAAATGGTGAATGTACCGCTGGCACCCGGTGTTCAATGGCAGAGCCACGATGGTCTTATACGTGCCCGTCAGGCGGTAGAGGCAAGGTTGGGGGCTTCGGGGCGGGTGCTGATCAGGGCATCGGGCACCGAGCCCAAGTTGCGCCTGATGGTCGAAGCTGAGGACGCTGACCTGGCCGAGCAATGTGTGCGAGAATTGGTGGCTGTCAATTTAACAAAGCAGTAATGTTAATGGCGAATACTTGAAACATTAAGCCCTCATAATCGCTGCATGTTTTTGGAGTGATGTCTATGCTAGAGCTCGTTCGTGTCAATGCAAACGCCGAAACCGCCGCAGTATGGTCAAGCGCACCGTCTGAAGGTCTGATCATGGGGCTTGCGCGCACCAATGAAGAACTTGAGGCCATCCAGCGCTTGCGCTTCAAGGTATTCACAGAAGAAATGAATGCCGTGTTTCCTGATGCCGCCGATGGGCTCGATGCCGATCGCTACGATCCATGGTGCGAACATGTCATGGTTAAAGAAGCCAGCTCGGGCCGTGTTGTCGGAACCTACCGTTTTCTTTCACCGGCCAACGCAGGCAAGGCGGGTGGTTATTACTCTGAATCTGAATTCGACATTGCGTCGTTGCAGGCGTATCGCAGCAATATGGCTGAAGTTGGCCGCTCGTGCATCCATGCCGATTACCGCAACGGTTCCGTCATCATGCTGTTGTGGTCGGGTATAGCCACCTTGATGAAGCAGCAAGGCTTGCGTTATGTTCTGGGCTGTGCAAGTGTCAGCTTGCGTGACGATGGTGTTACCGCTGCCGAGGTCTGGCGTTCGGCACGCAAAGCCTTGCAGTCAAACCCGCATGTGCCTCGCGTAATTCCACGCCATTCGTACCCTGTAGAGCGTCTTGACAGCGAACTGCCCGCGCGCGTCCCGCCCCTGATCAAGGGTTACCTGAAACTGGGGGCTACAATTTGCGGTGAGCCCGCCTGGGACCCCGACTTCAATACCGCTGATTTCCCGGTCTTGCTCGACATGACGCGCATGGACGAGCGTTATCGCAAGCACTTTGGCCTGGTCTGACTGGTTTTTTGGCCCCGCTCATCACGGGGCCATTTTGTGTGCTGGCTGACCTAAACGCTTTTTATACTGACGTTAAAGCCTGCCTTGACCCATTCGTCAACTTCGTTTTCAAGCGAGAATGCCGTCAGTGCGTGCTCTTGCATCCAGGCCTGGTTAACCATTACTGTCATGCGGCCGTTGCTCAGTGCCAGCTGCAGGGGCAGTTTGGGCAGGTTTTTGCGTCGGCGCATCAGTACCACCGATAAGCGCAAGCACATCAGGGCGGCCCAATAGGCTTTCGACAGTTTCTTGACCTTTGACTTTGCCAGCTTGCCCAGGTGCCCAAGGGCAAGCCACGACAGAATCGCCTGCTCGTCATTTGAAAAGCCCGGCATGTCGGCGTGTTGCAAGATGTAGGCACTGTGGCTGTGGTAGCTATCGGCTGTAATTGAAAAGCCGATTTCATGCAGCTCGGCAGCCCAACCCAGCATCTTTTGCAATATTTCTTTTTCGTCGTTGTCAATTTCCAGTGGTTCAAACAATTTAAGGGTGGCCTGTTTGACCCGGGCAGCCTGATTGGCGTCTACATGGTAGCGACGCATGAATTGTTTTGAGGTTTCGTCACGCTTGTCGTGCTGCGATTCGCGGCCCAGCAGATCGTACAGTACGCCCATGCGCAGCGCGCCCTCGCCTGAACCCATGCTTTTTATTTTCAGTTCCTGGAAGGCTGCCAGCATGATGGCCAGCCCGCCCGCCAGAACGCCGGCCCGGGAGGCTTTCAGGCCGGGTAGTTCGCCTGCTTTTGCCTCACCGTCGACGACCAGTTTCGCGCGAAGTTTTTCAAGGCCGTCCAGCGTGATCCCCTGGCGCGACATTTCGGCATCAGCCAGGATGGCGTACAACGCTTTGGCGGTTCCCGAAGACCCAAATGCGGCTTGCCAGCCCAGTTTGCGAAACCGTTTGGAAATCGTTTCAATTTCACGGCGTGCGGTAAGGACGGCCTTGTCCATGCGCGCCGTAGTGACTTTTCCGTCAGGAAAGAAGCGCTGTGTGTAGCTGACGCAGCCCATTAGCAGTGATGACAATTGCAGCGGTTCAAAACCGCGTCCGATGATGAACTCGGTTGAGCCTCCACCAATATCCATGACAAGGCGCCGGTCATTGGAGGGGGGCAGTTCGTTGGCAACACCGGTGAAAATAAGCCGGGCTTCTTCCTGGCCGGCAATAATTTCAATCGGGAAGCCCAAGGCTTCTTCTGCCAGAGGCAATAACACGTCGACATTCTTTGCAACCCTGAACGTGCTGGTTGCCACGGCCCGGACATGTTCTGGGTCAAACCCTTTGAGGCGTTCACCATAGCGCTTGAGAACCGCCACAGCGCGTGCGATCGAGGCATCGTCCAGGTTGTTGTCGGCATCCAGCCCTGCAGCCAGTTGCACGCTTTCTTTCAGGCGATCAACGGCGTAAATGTGCGCAATGTCGTCTTGTTGAACGACTCTGCCGATTGAGAGACGGAAACTGTTTGAGCCGAGGTCAACGGCGGCGAGCAGGTGATCCATTAGGAAGACGCTAAAAAGGAGATGATTGCCGGATTATAAATTCAGAAGACCCTTGTTCTACCGCAAAAAGAGCGTAATTCATCCCTTGTAAGAGAATGTTTAGGTTGTCATAATCTTGAAAACAAAATGACGTATAAGTGCGCTTGCCCCCTGTGTAACCTGGATTCCCTATGCCCTCGATTGTTCCGTCTAACGGCGGTCAGCCTACGCTGCTGAACCGCGAATTGTCTTTGATCAAGTTCAACGAACGTGTGTTGGCCATGGCTGATAACGCCGCAACGCCATTGCTTGAACGCCTGCGGTATGTGTGTATTGTCAGCTCAAATCTCGACGAGTTCTTTGAAATACGCATTTCAAGCATCAAAGAACAAATGGCACGCAACCCGCATTTTCTGGGCCCCGATGGCTACACCCCTACAGAGGCTTTCGAACGCATTCAGGTGGCCGCGCGTGCCCTGATTGACCGTCAGTACAGCCTGCTTACCGAAGAGATCTTGCCGGTCCTGGCCAAGGAAGGCATTGGTCTTTCAGACTCATCCCAGTGGTCCGACGAGCAGCGTACCTGGGCGCATGGCGTGTTCATGCGTGATGTCATGCCCCTGTTGACACCCATTGGCCTTGACCCGGCCCACCCGTTCCCGCGGGTCTTTAACAAAAGTCTCAATTTCATTGTCTCGCTTTCGGGCGAAGATGCCTTCCGCCGCCAGGGGCAAATTGCCATTGTTCAGGCCCCCAGGGCCTTGCCGCGGGTTATGCGCGTGCCTGAAGAAATCGCCGGCATGCCGAATGGCTTCATTTTGCTCTCGACCCTGATTTCAGAATTTGTCGGCGAATTGTTCCCCGGCCTTGAGGTGGGGGGGTGTTACCAATGGCGGGTTACCCGTAACAGTGACCTGTTCGTTGACGAGGAAGAGATCACCAACCTGCGTCTTGCGCTGCAAGGCGAGTTGTCGCAGCGTAACTTTGGTGCAGCGGTCCGTCTGGAAGTCGATCACGTCATGCCGCAAAAGCTCATCAGCTTTCTGCAGCAAGAGTTCCAGCTCGAGCCGCGTGATACCTACCGCGTCAATGGTCCGGTCAACCTGTCGCGCCTGATGCAAGTCTGCAATTCTGTCAGCCGGCCCGATCTGGTATTCCCCGAATTCCGGCCCAAGGTGCCCGAGCCGTTTGCCAGTCTGGCCAACGATTCGGCAGCCATCTTTGATGCCATCAGTGTCAAAGATTATTTGCTGCACCATCCTTACCAGTCGTTCCAGCCGGTGCTTGATTTTCTGATTTCTGCTGCGCGCGACCCCGATGTTGTTGCGATCAAGCAAACCATTTATCGCACCGGCGAAGATTCCGAACTGATGGCGGTATTGCTGGCGGCAGCCAAGGCAGGCAAAGAGGTTACTGTTGTTGTCGAGCTCATGGCGCGTTTCGACGAACAAACCAACATCAACTGGGCAGCGCGGCTTGAAGAAGTTGGTGCGCATGTCAGTTACGGGGTTGTCGGGCATAAAACCCACGCCAAAATGGCGCTGGTGCTGCGTCGCGAAAATGGTCAGATCAAGCGCTATGGCCACCTGGGTACGGGCAATTACCACGTACGCACCTCGCGTCTTTACACTGATTTCGGTTTGCTTACGGCGAACCAGCGCATGTGCGAAGACATGGACAAGGTGTTCTCGCTGCTGACGGGTCTGGGTGCGCGCCGGCCGCTCAAGCTGTTGTTGCAGTCGCCGTTCACTTTGCACGAAACCGTGGTCAACTTCATCCGTCAGGAAGCAGAAAATGCCAAGGCCGGCAAGAAAGCTCGCGTTATGGCCAAAATGAATTCGCTGCTTGAACCCAAGGTTATCGAAGCGCTTTATGAAGCCAGCCAGGCCGGTGTGAAGGTTGATCTGGTCATTCGCGGTGCCTGCGCCTTGCGTGCCGGGGTGCCGGGGTTGTCTGAAAACATCCGGCTGCGCTCTA
>Ga0172382_10009159_pt1 | contig 13582 bp, 11 predicted proteins | sample Leawel138RmetaG_FD_122245 | JGI IMG/M metagenome (GOLD analysis project Ga0172382, IMG submission 122245) | Leachate microbial communities from a municipal landfill in Southern Ontario, Canada - Leachate well 138R metaG | ecosystem: Engineered > Solid waste > Landfill > Unclassified | place...
GATGCCCCGATCGAACTCCGGGCGCACGGCATGCGTCCGACCGGGCACGAGCCCACAGACCTCACCATGGCGGACGACCAGCTCCCCATCCTTGAACACGTAGGCGGGCCTGCCGAACATGGCTTCCCGGTCCGACAGATCGTCATACACGGCGATGTCGGCCCATGCACCCGGCGCCAGGTGACCGCGGTCCTGCAGTCCCAGAATACGGGCAGGGCCGGAGCGGGTCATGATGGCAATTTCGTAGAGGGAATAGTCCCGGCGCAGGCCGGCAAGGCGGGAGTGCGCGGCCACATCGGGATGGATCCGCTTGAGTTGATCTTCACGGAAGCTGTGATCCATGAGCAGGCGAATGAGGTGCGGGTAGCTCGTGAACGGGGCGCCGTTGGGGTGGTCCGTGGTCAGGAACACCCGCCACGGGTCGTCAATCATCAGGAACAGCTCGAGACCGATCGCCCACTGCATGGCGTTGACGAAATTCTGGTCCCGATACCGAAACGGGACTACGCCGCAACCGGCCTCACATTCGATATCGGTGCAAATCCACTTGCGTGGGTGCGCATGCCGGTGATTGGCATGCTGATGCATGGTGTCGGCGGATATCGTCACCGTCTGGCCAAACATGATCTGGCCGATGTCTACGCTGATATTCTGGTTCCTGTTAACGGCCTCCGCGATCTCGGCGGCGGCCGATGAGAAGCCTCTGTCACCTTCCGTGCCATAGCTGTGGAACTGCACGTGCGTGATATGCAGCGGCAGGCCTTCGGCGGCAGCCATCGTTTCCAGGGTGGTCCGGTAGTTGCCGGGAACACCGAGATTGCTCGCATGGATGTGCAGTGGATGAGGCACCCCGAGTTCGTGCAGCGCGCGACTCAGCCGTTGCACGATCTGTCGCGGCGTAACCTCGTAGTAGGGATTTCTCTCGTCTACGTCGAGTTTCCGCTGATTGAATTTGAAGGCGTTGATACCGCCAGGGTTGACAGCCTTTATGCCGACGCATTGCGTGGCGTGGAGTGTCCATGCCACGTAGTCGTTGATGGCCTCCTGGTCGGCGCCATCGGAGAGCATGCGCAGCAGAAAGTCATCATTGCCGAGGATCGCGTAGCCACCGGTGTCCAGGAGCAGTGTATCGGCCATCTCCATGTGGGATTGGCGTGCATTGATCGGCAGTACCGCGGGCTCGAAGGCGGCCGTATAACCCATTTCCGCGTAGCGATATCCCGTAAGCAGCGTCGTTGGCGTGGCGTGACTGCAACCGGAGCGTAACAGTCCGTGCCGTTCACTGGGGTTCTCGCGGCAGAACTCGGGCAGGAGTGTACGGGCGATGTTGACCTTGCCACCGCCGATGTGCGTGTGGATGTCGATACCGCCAGACATGACCACCTTGCCGCGCAGATCGTAGACGGTGCATTTCTCGTCACCGCTCACCGGCGCTTCTATGATGCGGCCAGCGCGTATATAAAGGTCACGGACCTGGCCATCGATGCCGTTCGTGGGATCGTAGACCGTACCGGACTGGAGCTTTATGAGCATGGTCATCCTTGAAGATGGTTACAGCATCTCCGTGATCCGGCTTACCACCGTATGGACATCCGGCAGGTCACACGAGCGCAGCTTTTTGAGTGGCAGTGTGGCCACACCATCGCACCGGTAGATATGCCCTTCATGATCGATGCCGGGGGTTGCAACCGGAATGAAAACCTTCGGATCACGGTCCAGCTGCATCGATGCCCGTCCGAGTACGATGGTGGGAAGTTCACCCGCGGGTGGCAGGCGGTCGGCAGCGTAGGCCGATACCCAAAGTAGCAGATCGACGTGCTTCGCGGCGAGCAGCCGGGCAGCGCTGTATCGATGCAGGTCATACTCCGGGTGTCCGGTGGCGAGATTGACCCGCGTCGCATAGCCGGTCTGCCAGGTGCATACCTGCGCAAAGGTATGGTCACCATTGTTGCCGCCCAGTGGCAGGGCGGCACTCCGGGTCTTTTTGTTGAGATCACGGGACAGATTGCAGATCGTCTGTATCGTCAGATCGGCATGCGGGAAGTCCAGATCGCCGGCCACCCAGGTGAAGACGCTGTAGACCGACTGACGCAACCGGTCCGCCAGCTGCTGCAGGTCGGCCATCGGGATCCCGTCGGTGGGGGTCAGGCGGTCAGTATTACCATTTAGAATGGCGCGCAGGGTGGTTGCCACATTCACCAGATTCTGCGGTGCACTGGGGATGCGCACCACCTGTGACGGGTCTACCCCGGCGGGTAGCGGTTCATCCCCGATCAGATACAGGCGCCGGTTGGCGGTGGAATTGTCGAACAGTGTATCGACGTTCGAAAAACACCGTTCGTAGAATCGTGGCAGGCCGCTGCCGATACCCGCGCCGAAGACGACCAGCGTGTCGACCCGGTTGCGGACTTCAGTGAGCGTCGTGGTGATCCAGCCGTTGTCCTGAACCGCGGCGAGATTGGTCGCCATGGCGTCACTGTTCATGTGATCCAGAATGGCGCCGATCCGGTCGGCCATGCGGGTGAGGGCGCGCGCACCATTGACGTCCGTGCCGAGTCCGGCAAACAGCGGCAGACGGGATTGCCGCAACAGGTCCGCGGCGTAGGCGATCGCCTCGTCCAGTGTGCAGGTATCGCCCTGGATCGTCGCTTGTCTGGCCAGTGCCGTGGCTGGCGGCAGGGGCGCGCCGAAGCCACGGCGACTCAGTTCGCAGCCATTGGCGACCACGTCGACCCTGCACCCTCGGGCCGTCAGTGTCAGGTCATCGCAACACAAGCCGCAGAAAGGGCACGCGACGTTCTCGAACCGGGTCTCGTTGGCCGTATTCATTTCCGACATAGGTCTCTGCGAGCGATGGTTCATTTCCAGAGCAGGGAAGCGGTTATGGAAAGAAATTGTCCGCCGGGCGCAAGGGTGTTCTCAGCATCGTGCACGTACAGTGCGGCAGCACAGACCATGCCAATTGAAGAGGGCTGGTAGTAGACCGTCTATGGCAGCAGTGCGAATGCCCGGGCGCGGACGATCCGACACGGTGGTGTGTCTTTTCAGAGACGGTGTCCCATCACGAGCGGGCAGAACTGCTACACCGGTATCGTGCGCCCTGTGACAGAGTGTCCCGTTTGTGTGGCATCCATGGTGCCCGTGACGGTTGAGGGCCCCTGAACCCGGTCACTTCTCACTTGGCATGCGGGTTGCTCTATGGCTCGTATGAGCACTGAACCTGCCGACGTGACCCGTTGGAGAACCGTCCGCGTGCAAGCACCCGGGCGCCTCCATGTGGGCTTTCTCGACCTCAATGGGAATCTGGGGAGACGGTTCGGCAGTATCGGTCTGACACTCGATGGAATCGCTACCGAGATCGAGGCCCGCCCGGCGAAGACGCTCGAATACGAAGGCCCGGAGGCCTCGCGGGCGCGTGTCATGACCCACGCGGCCGCGCTGATCAAGCGGCTTGGGCTGCCGCAGGGCGTCGCCATCCGGGTCGTGCGGGCGATTCCGGATCATGTTGGTCTGGGTTCCGGCACCCAGCTGGTACTCGCGCTGGGGAGTGCGCTGGCCGGTCTCTACGGGCTGGGGCTCGATGCGCGCGGAATCGCTGCCGCGGGCCAGCGTGGGGTGCGCTCGGGTATCGGCATCGGGGCGTTCGAGCAGGGTGGTTTCATCATCGATGGCGGCCGCGGCAGCGGTGATCAGCCACCGCCGATCATTCTGCGTCAGGATTTTCCGGCCGAGTGGCGGGTTCTCCTGATCTTCGATCGGCACGCCTCCGGCATGCACGGTCCCCAGGAGGTGCAGGCCTTCCGGGATTTGCCCGAGTTTCCCGCCCGGGAGGCCGAACGCCTGTGCCGGTTGATGCTGTTGCAGGCCCTGCCGGCGCTGGCCGAACGGGATTGCCAGGTATTCGGGGCCGCCATCGGTGAACTGCAACGGACGGTGGGTGACCATTTTTCTGCTGCCCAGTCAGGGCGGTTTTCCAGTCCCCGGGTCGCCGCTGCCCTGGCCTGGCTGGAGGCCGAAGGCGTGTCCGGGATCGGTCAGAGTTCCTGGGGGCCGACCGGCTTTGCCATTGTGGGGAGTGCCGCAGAGGCAGCGTCCTTGCTGGAGGCAGCCCGCAGGCGTTACCCGGCGACCCTGTCGCTGCATTTCGAGGTCGTCGCAGCGCGTAATACGGGTGGTTCCATCGTCACGTTCGACGCGGCCCGACTACGGAAGAACACACTGGTATCCGTGTAACCGACGCTGCCATGGGGAAAGAATCGATGGAAAAACCACTGCTGTTACACATGATCACGCCGGGAAAGAACGTCAGTCCCTTCGACGTGAACATGGCCTACGACGCCGGCTGGGATGCCCTCATCCCGTATACCGGTGTAGAGACGTCGGAGGTCACATCGCTGGTGCAGGATGCCATATTCTCCCGTGGCCCAAAGGGGGTACGTCGTACGGGTATGTTCATCGGTGGGCGCGACACCGGTGTGGCCATGGATATGCTGGAGGCTGCCCGGGACGCAATGGTGCCCCCCTTCGAGATCTCCGTATTTGCGGATCCGAGCGGTGCATTCACCACGTCGGCCGCCCTGGTCGCGACGGTCGAGAAACAATTGCGTACCCATCATGGTGTGGAGTTGCAGGGTCAACGGGCGCTGGTGTTCGGCGGGACCGGCCCGGTAGGGATTGCGACTTCTGTGCTGGCGGCACGCGTGGGCGCGCACGTCACCATCGTGAGCCATTCCGGACAGGGTCCCGCAGCGGAGGCGGCGCACGTCTGCAGCACGCGCTACGGAGTCCAGGCCGAGGCGGCGGATGGCAGTTCCGATGCCCTCAAGGTGGAGCTGATGAAGCGCGCCGATGTCATCTTTGGTGCGGCGGCGGCCGGGGTGCAGATTCTCACCTTGGAGCAGCTGCGGTCCTCCCACGATCTCAAGCTGGTCGGCGACCTGAATGCCGTTCCGCCCCTGGGTGTCGAGGGCGTCGAGCTCTTTCACAATGGCGATCCGCTTGCCGGACTGGAGCAGGTGCGTGGCGTTGGTGCGCTCGCCGTCGGCAATGTGAAATATCACGTCCAGCAGGCGTTGTTCCGGCTGATGGTGGAGTCGGACAAGCCGCTGTTTCTCGATTTTCAGGACGCCTTCGAGGTTGCTCGCAGCCATGTCGCGGATAGCTGATCACAGCCTGATCGCCGCGTTGTCTGGGCGCGTACTGGCCCAGTCGGCAGCGATCGAGCGGACACGTGTCGGTGTGCTGGATTGTTTCGCCGATCAGGATACAAGGCGCTATGCGGCCACCTGTGTCCGGGTGGCGGGCACGGTCGATGGCGGCGTCATGCGCTTCGATACCACGGCCCTGCTTGCAACCGCAGCGGACCTGTTTCCCGCATCGCAGTGGCCATGCCTGGTGTATGGCGCCGGCTTCGAGCCGTGTCCCGACACACTGGAGCAGCTCGCAGAGCAGCGGGAGTTGCTCGGCAATGAACCGGATGTGCTTCGACGGATCACCGATCCGGTGAGGTTTTTTGCGTTGCTTGACGAGCTTGCGATTCCGCACCCGAGCGTCCGTACGGATCGCCCTGCGGACCCCGACGGATGGCTGGCGAAGCGTGTGGGGGCCAGCGGTGGCGCGCACGTGGCAGCGGCCGGGACGGTGCGTGATCAGAGCGGTTGCTATTATCAGAGACAGGTGGCCGGTGAGCTTGTGTCCGTGTTGTTTGTGGCCAATGGGCGGGACATCGCCGTGATCGGCTTCAATTCACTATTTACAGCGGGACGCGTGGGATCGAATCGCAACGCCTACGGCGGGGCCATAAGCCGGATGCCTGTAGGCCGGCAGTTGCGTGCTGCGGTGATGGACATGCTCCAGGGGCTGCAGGAGCGACTCCACCTGCGTGGTCTGAATGGTGTCGATTTGATCGTGACCGACACGGGTCCTGTGGTCCTGGAGCTCAATGCCAGGCCGACTGCGACGGTGGATCTCTATGACCAGGGCAGTAAGACCGGCTTGTTGCAACAACATATCGAGGCGTGCCGCGGCGGCACGCTGCGCCGCCAGTCGACGACCGGCCCCATGTGGGCCCATGCAGTGGTCAGGGCGAACCATGCGGTACAGATTTCGCAACCTGTGCAATGGCCTTCGTGGTGCAGTGATATCCCGGCGGACCTGACCGAATTCCAGCCCGGAGAACCGATATGCACAGTGCTGGCCGTCAGTGATGGCCTGGGGCGCAGTCGGCAGCGGCTGTCGGAAAGAAGTGGTCGCGTCCTGCGGGCCCTGGCGTGCGGCGGAGGCGCCCGCGCGTGGCGGCGGGCACCTGCACACCTGGCGCGTAGCGGAGTTGCTCCGGCGGTGGGTGCGCTATGAAGCCGAGCGTCAATGCCCATGCCAACCGACTGGTGGCGGCGCTGCGCGCGGACGCGCTGTCGCTGCGGTTGAGCGAAGTGCGTCTCGACAACGGCTGCCTGCTGATCGATGCCGGTATCGCCGTGCCGGGAGGGCTGGAGGCGGGGCGGCGGATTGCCGAGATCTGCATGGGCGGACTCGGTCGTGTCGGTGTGGGTGCCGCGGGTAACGATGGGACGTGGCCCGTACGGCTCAACGTCCACAGCTGTAATCCCGTACTCGCCTGCCTGGCCAGTCAATATGCGGGCTGGTCTCTGGCTCACGGCAAGGGCAAGGAGGGTTTCCACGCCCTCGGCTCGGGACCGGGACGTGCCCTGGCACGCAAGGAGGATCTCTTCGGTGAGCTCGACTACCAGGACGAGGCCGACGAAACCTGTCTCGTATTGGAGGTTTCCAAGCAACCGCCGGTCGAGCTCACGAGCAAGATTGCGGCCGCTTGCGGTGTGGCACCGGAGCGGCTGACGCTCCTGTTGACCCCGACCCAGAGTCTGGCCGGGACCACGCAAGTAGTCGCCAGGGTACTCGAGGTGGCATTGCACAAGGCGCACAGCCTGGGCTTTCCGCTCCAGGACATCATCGACGGTATGGGCAGCGCGCCGCTGCCACCACCATCACCGGATTTCGTGGTTGCCATGGGGCGTACGAATGACGCCATTCTGTATGCCGGTCACGTACAGCTCTACGTCCGGGGAAGCGACGCGGCGGCAAGAGACCTGGCGGAACGGATGCCGAGCTCTGCATCACGCGATTATGGTCGCCCGTTCGCCGAGGTATTCAAGGACTATGACTATGACTTCTTCGAGATAGACCCGCTGTTGTTCAGCCCCGCGCAGGTGACGGTGTCCTGCCTGGATAGCGGCAGGAGCTACCACGCCGGCAATTTCGATCCGGACGTGCTGGAGAGATCGTTCGGAGGCGCCCCGTGACATTCAACATCGCACTCATCAGCGACGATCCCGGGTGGCACGGGGCACGCCTGCAGGCGGCGTTCGCCGAGCGGGATTGCGAACTCGTGGTCGTCTCGCTGGCAGATTGCGGCCTGGCAGCCGGGGACGCGCGGCCGGGGCCGATCCTGCCGGGTTTCGAGCACAGGTTGCCGGACGGTGTATTCGTACGCGGTATTTCAGGCGGCACGCTGGAAGAGGTCATCCTGCGACTCGATGTGCTGCATGGGCTGCAGCTCCTGGGGGTCCCGGTATACAACAGCGGTCGCGCGATCGAAAGAAGCGTCGACAAGGGGATGACCAGCCTTCTCCTGTCCAGGGCAGGTGTACGGACGCCACCGACCTGGGTGGTGGCAAATCCGGACCTGGCGCGGGATATCCTGCGCAGGGAGTGTGCGGCCGGACACCAGCTGGTCATGAAACCGCTGTTCGGCTCGCAGGGAAAGGGGGTGGTGCGGGTCGGTGGAACGGACGATCTCCCGGATGTCGCTGCGTACAACGGTGTCTACTATATGCAGCGTTACATCGAAGGGTGTGGTTACGACTGGCGCGTGTTCGTGATCAATGGCCGTGCAGTGGCCGCAATGAAACGGCATGGAGGCGGCTGGATTCACAATGTCGCTCAAGGTGCACGCTGCAGTACGGAACGTGCGGAGGGTGAATTGGCGGCGATTGCCGAAGCGGCCGTTGCGGCGCTGGAGATGGATTACGCGGGCGTCGATCTGGTTCTGGATGAGACAGGTGCGTTTTCGGTGCTGGAGGTCAATGGGATACCCGCCTGGAAGGGCCTGCAGGAGACAACCGAGACGGACATGGCTCATGCCCTGGTCGATGACTTCTGTTCACGTTATCTGCTGAACGGCGGGTTGCGGGTGATATCCGCATGAACACGGTGCGACGGCAGCATGACAGCGGCATGGCCCGGCGGTGCGTGGAGGACGCGGTATTGTTCGCGTGTATCGCCGAGGTCGGTGCGCTCAAGCCGGGCAATGTCAGCGTCTACGGTGCGGGGCATGGTATGCGCGTGGATGACTTCGTTGTCAGCGCCTCGGCGGCCTCCGCCGCGCTCTCGAGGCCGGCCGAGCGCGTCGGTGAACGGATTTTGCGTGCCATTCAGGCGACCCGGCACGTCGTCAGGATGAACACGAATCTCGGTATCGTCCTTCTGTGCGCGCCGCTGGTACACGCAGTGTTCCACGCCACCTCCCGGGTGTCATTGCGTGACGCGCTCGCAGACGTGCTGACGACATTGGACGACACAGATGCCTGTCTGGCCTACCGGGCGATCAGACTGGCTGAGCCCGGCGGTATGGGGAGCGTCGGTGACCACGACCTGTCCGAGGCGGAGCCGCAAGTATCCCTGCTCGAGGCGATGCGCGCGGCGCAGGGGCGCGACCGCATAGCCTATCAATATGCCCATGGCTTCCGGGATATTTTTGATGATCTGCTGCCCCGTTATCACACCGCCCTGGCGCATTGGGGCCGGCAGGAATGGGCGATCGCGGCGACGTATATCGATACGTTGTCGTCCATCCCGGATTCGCACATCGTCCGGCGGCATGGCCACGATGTCGCGCGTGCTGTGTGTCGCCGGGCGCGCTGCGTGGGGCTGGAATTGAGCCGGCATCACACTGGCGAGGCATCGACCAACGCATTATTGGAATTCGATGCAGAGCTCAAACGTCGGGGCGTGAATCCCGGGACAACGGCGGATCTGATCGTCGCCACCCTCACGCTATGGAGGCTCGAGAAGACGCTACCTGCTTCAACTGTTCTGTTCGACCACGGGGAAGGAAATGGCTCAGGTTGCTATTCCTCGACCGTTCTTTCAAGAAGCAACCTGCAATAAGGAGACGAAGTAATGGCAAAGATAAACAAAGTGATGGTAGGTGAGGCCCTGGTGGGTGATGGTAACGAGGTCGCTCATATCGACCTGATCATCGGCCCACGTAACAGTGCCGCGGAGACGGCGTTCTGTCAGACGCTGACCAACCAGAAGGAAGGGGTCAATGGCCTTCTGGCCGTGGTGACGCCGAATCTGATGGTGAAACCGGCGACGGTCATGTTCAACAAGGTCACGATCAAGGGTGCCAAGCAGGCAGTGCAGATGTTCGGGCCGGCGCAGCGTGGCGTCGCCATGGCCGTCGCCGATTGTGTGGAAGACGGCACCATCCCGATGGCTGAGGCGGAAGATCTGTTCATTTGTGTGGGTGTCTTCATCCATTGGCTCGCAGAGGACGATGCCAAGATCCAGGACTTCAATTACGAGGCCACGAAGCTGTCGATCAAGCGTGCGGTCTTGGGTGAGCCCAATGTGGCTGACGTCGTCAAGCAGAAGGATAGCACCAGCCATCCCTTTGCGGCGCACGCCTAGCAGGAAGCTGGATGTTGCCCCGGATCGCCGGGGCAGCGTCAGTTATCGCGGAGAACCGGTCAAAAGCCGACAATATGGAGGCTTCCGCTATGGAATGTCTGGAATGCGGCGAGCGCACCGCCCGCCTGGAAAACGATCATTTGCTGCAGTGTTCCGGGCTGACGCTGCATGAATATGCGTTACGCCACCAACTGCCGCTCGACATGCTTCTGGCTGCGGATCAAGTCAATGTTCCGGATTCGGAAGGCAACTATCCGCGCGTGCGCCGACACCCTTCCGAGAGGGCGAGGGCCGTCCTGCAGGCGACCCGGGTAGCCGGTATCCAGCGGGAAGAGGACGGCTTCGCCGTCGTTCCGGGCGAGATCCGTCGGCTCGACCTGCTCTTGTGGTGTCTGCAACACCTCGAAGACTATGGGTTTGTGTTCCGGCAGGAATACCGCTTCAATACGTCCACCAACCGTGTCGTCTCGTTCAGCCGCCTCAAGACGCTGCGAAGCAATCTGCTTGGATCCGCAGCCGCATCGCTGTCACTGGCCCCGCCACCGGACTTCTGCCTCATGCTCGCCGTCTGCGTGGCGCTGACCGGGGAAATGCAGGAGGGGTATCTTTTCATCCATGTCGGTAATGAGGCCGATGCCAGAGAGATCCGTACCACGCTGAGGCGCAATGAGCAGATCGATGTGTTGATCCTGGAGGCTACGGCGGGGAGCGAGGGCGCGATGCTGCGTTGCCGTACATTGGACGACAGTACCCGCCTCACCGATTATCTGCGCCGACATCTCGAGGAGTTGCCCGGGGTATGGGAGCGTCTGCACGATGACACGCCGGTCGTCAGTGTCGTCAAGGAACTGGTGTTCGACTCGGCACATTTCATCACCGATCATCCAGCCAAGTGCTCGAACCAGCACGGAGGGCGATATACGCTGCAGGTGCGGGTGCGCGGTCGGGTGGATCCGGAGACCGGTTGTGTGATCGACTATGGCTATCTGAAGCGCGTCGTAACCCGCCACGTCGTGGACCTGTTCGATCACCACCATCTCAATTATGTCGCCCCCGAACTTGCCTGGCGCTCCACCACCGAGATGCTCTGCATCTACATCTGGGAACGGCTGATCGATTATCTGCCGGGCCTGGAAGAGCTGCGGCTGTTCGAGACGCAGCAGTCATGGTGTCACTATCGGGGGCCGACACTGGCTGAATTCCAGCAGCGCGGGAGCGAGGCGCTGCTGCATTATTTCACTGCCTTGGATGGCCGATCATCGGCCCTGCGCGCGGGCTTGGGCGGTGCTGCAAAACCGGCCCTGTCCGTCGTGGCCTAGGCACCTGTCGGACCTGGGCCCGACAGGCCCCTAAGGTACGAAGGGCATCGTGTGGCTATCGATGGCCCCGCTGTGCAGTGCACTGGCCAGTAAGGCGCCAGCCAGGCCCAGCGCCTGCAGTCGGTGCAGGTCGTCGGCATGCCGTACGCCACCGGCCGCGTACAGGTTGTGCTGGGGATTGCCGATCTTCAGGCGCTGCAGGCGATCAAAGTCGGGGCCGGCATGGTGCCCGACGTGATCAAGGCTCATGACGATGACGCGGGCCGGCCACAGCGAGGGTGACACGGTATCATCGGCGCCGCCCAGAAGGCGGCCCTGCCGATAGTCGAGCGACAGGATGTAGTCGTCCTGCTGGCCCACGAGCGCCGCCAGCAGGCCGGGACCGATGGTCTCGCTGCCGAGGACGGCGGTACCGATCTGCAGTGATTGCCAGCGGAGCAACTGGTCCATGGTCGCGAACCCGGCATCGACCCACAACTCGATCTGCGGGAAACGACCGGCGAGCTCCGCGATCACGGGCGTCTGGTCGTCCCGGCCGCAGAGGGCATCCAGATCGGCGATATAGAGACGCGTGAAGGGATGAACACGTAGAAAGCCGGCGATGATCTCGGTGGGCAGATCGGAGTCGCTCAATACGCTGCGAATGGCGGGATAGCTGCGCCGATCGCCGCCCGTTGCGTGTACCACGCGGCCGCCGGCGAGATCGATCACTGGGATTACTGGTAGCAGAGGCAGGGTGCTCCGATGCGGATATTTGTTGTCGAATATATCACGGGCGGTGGTTTGATCGGGCAGGAATGGCCGCCTGGCATCGGGGTCGAGGCGCAGCTCATGGTGGATGCCCTGTTGCGTGATCTCGCTGACCTGCCCGGCATCGAGTTGCTGGTCAGCCGTGACCCACGTCTCGCGGCACCGGCGGTCGACTGCCCGGTATTCGAGCCACGCGCCGATCAGGATATCTGGGATCAATGGGCCGCCTGCATTCACAGCTGCGATGCGGTCTGGCCCATCATGCCGGAAACGGGTGGATTGTTGCACAGGGTCGGCGAGTTGGTCGAGTCGGCGGGTCGGGTGCTGTTGAGCAGTCACCCGGAGGCCGTGGCGATAGCGGGCTCCAAGCGGCATACCGCGCAGCGGCTCGATGTGGCCGGTATCGATGTCGTAGCGACCTTCGATTCACCGGATGACATGCCGGAGACAGGCGCACGCTGGATCATCAAGCCCGACGACGGTGTCGGCTGCGAAGGCCTCCGGATATTCGCTTCTCCTGCCGGGCTGCGCCACTACTTTGCAGGCTGTGATCGGACCAGCAGGCCCGTCGTGCAGCCCTTCATCGAAGGGGAACCGCTCAGCCTCTCGCTGTTGTGCCGCCATGGGGAGGCGAGCGTCCTGTGTGTCAATGCCCAACAGTTTCTAGAGAATGATGGGCGACTCCATCTGTGTGCCATCCGGGTCAATATCGACCTGGCATCCGAAGAAGAACGCTTCACACGCTTGGCAACCGCAATCGCCCGGGCCTTGCCCGGCCTGTGGGGATATGTCGGCGTCGATGTGATCCATACGCGGGACGACAGGCTGCTGGTGGTGGAGATCAATCCGCGGCTGACGACATCCTACGTGGCGCTGCGGACTGCGGTGCGACAGAATGTGGCGGCACTGGTACTCTCCCTGCTGGACCCGGGGACACCTCTACCGGTCTGCGAGCGGCTGCGCACGGTGACCGTCGCGCTCAGTGAGGACCTTGCGCATGTCGCATGAAACCGTGATCGGATGGGATGTGGGCGGTGCGCATGTAAAGGCCGCCTGCCTGAGTACCAGTGGGAACGTGCTTGCCGTCAAGCAGGTGGCATGCCCGCTGTGGCAGGGCGGTGATCATCTCGGACACGCGGTCCGGAAGGTGATGGCGACCTTTCCGGGTGGGCACGCCGTCCACGCCGTGACCATGACCGGAGAACTCGTGGATCTGTTCGAGTCGCGGGTCGAGGGTGTGCGCTTCATCGTCGAGCGACTCTCCGCACTGCTGTCGCCGACGCGCCCCCGGATTTTTGCCGGCAGTGAGGGCTTTGTGGAGCCGCCCCTGGCGCCCACCGTGGAGCATCTGGTCGCCTCCAGTAACTGGCTTGCCAGTGCCACTCTGGTTGCCCGGCGGCTGCCCGCGGGCGTGTTCATCGATGTGGGCAGTACCACGACGGATATCATCGTGTTCAAAGGCGGCAAACCCACCGTGTGCGGTAGCACGGACCATGCACGGTTATGCTCGGGGGAACTGGTCTATACGGGGGTGGTACGGACACCGCTGATGGCTGTCGCTTCGGGGGTACACTATGAAGGTAGCTGGGTGCCGCTGATGGCCGAACATTTCGCGACCATGGCGGATGTCTACCGCGTGACGGGTGAACTGCCGGCCCACGCCGACCTCCACCCCACATCCGATGGCCGCCCCAAGACCGTTCACGCCAGCGTGCGCCGTATCGCGCGCATGCTGGGCCTGGATCTGGAGGACGGCCGTGACCTCGACTGCTGGGGCGAAGTGGCGCGTCGTTTCTCTGCCA
>Ga0172382_10009160_pt1 | contig 13582 bp, 13 predicted proteins | sample Leawel138RmetaG_FD_122245 | JGI IMG/M metagenome (GOLD analysis project Ga0172382, IMG submission 122245) | Leachate microbial communities from a municipal landfill in Southern Ontario, Canada - Leachate well 138R metaG | ecosystem: Engineered > Solid waste > Landfill > Unclassified | place...
ATAAATGCTTTTGAATTTAAGCGGGAACGGACATCGAAGTCTGTTCCCGCTTTTTTAATAAAATTTGTTCTATTCCTTGAGGGGCTATTAATTTTGGCAGAAATTTCTTTGCAGAAGCAGCGTAAAAAAGTGTCTGAATTGTCCACATGAGACAAAACAGGCAATGTTTTTTAGAAATACATTTTTATAATTGTCCGGTTTAAAAAAGTTGTCAAATATCGCACGTGCGTTCGGATGATAACTTTTTTAATTTATTTTATTTTAAGTCCGGATATGATCGATTTTTAAAATCCAATTAAATTATTTCAACGCCTTGAGAAGACTTTCTCCGTTCATCTCCTCGGGCTTTTTTATACCCATAAGATCCAGCACGGTGGGCGCTACATCACTCAAAAGACCATGGATTTCGTTCCGGCTTTTGGCTATGTCAGATTCCGTTTTTTCCCTGTGATTATCTCCGGTGACGAACCAGAGGGGAACCGGATTGGTGGAGTGTTCCGTTACTGCTTGTCCCGTGTAAGGGTTTATCATTTCTTCCGCATTTCCGTGGTCGGCGGTTATTAGCAAGCATCCTCCGGCTTGAAGCACTTTGGGAACGAGGATGGATAGGCTTTTGTCTATGCACCGGACTGCTGTGATTGCTGCCTCCATATTTCCCGTATGCCCGATCATGTCGGCATTGGCGTAGTTCATCAATACGAAGTCATATTTTTTTAACTCGATGCTTTCCAAGGCTTTTTGGGTGACTTTGGCCGCGCTCATTTCGGGCTCTTCATCATATTTGGAAACTGAAGGGGAAGGCACGAGAATCCTATCTTCCCCCGGCCAAGCATCTTCTTTTCCTCCATTAAAGAAATATGTCACATGGGCGTATTTTTCGGTTTCTGCGATGCGAAGTTGTTTCTTGTTGTTTTTGCTGAGTATTTCTCCCAGTCCATTGGTCGTTTTTTCCGGAGGAAAAACTACGAAGGCTGGCAGGTCTTTTTCGTATTCCGTCATAGTGGCGAAATATACCTTGATTTTCTTTATATTTTTTATTTTATTGAATTCCGGAACAACGAAAGCCTTCGTTATCTGGCGAGCCCTATCTTCCCGAAAGTTGAAAAAAATAACCGAATCGTTGTCCCTTATTATCCCAACAGGCTGGCCGTTTTTTTCCACTACTCCCGGCTCCATATATTCGTCGGTGATGTTCTTTTTATAAGACGCTTCCATATAAGCGACGGGGTCGCTTGTTTTTTCTCCTGCTCCTTCCGTAAGCATGCGGTAAGCCTTCTCGGTCCTGTCCCAATTATTATTTCTGTCCATAGCCCAGTTTCTTCCGCAAACGCTGGCTATTTCTCCGATTTCCGCTTCGCTTATTTTCTTTTGGATCTTTTTTACAGTCTCAGTGCCTGATTTCGGAGGAGAATCTCTTCCGTCGGTAAATAGATGAAAAAAGACATTTTTTATCTTTTGAGACTTGGCCATCTCGATAAGCGCAAAAAAGTGATCCATGGATGAGTGCACCGAGCCTTCCCCTACCAGTCCCATTATATGGAGAGCGCTGTTGTTTTTATGGACGTTTTCCATGGCGGAAAGGAGAATTTTATTGGCAAAAAAACTCCTATCTTGGATTGACAGGGTTATTCTGGGAAGGTTTTGGTATATTATTTTTCCGCTTCCCAATATGGTGTGTCCGACTTCGCTGTTCCCCGGCTCTCCCCAAGGTATGCCTGCGGATATCCCCGAGGCTTGAAGGGAAATGAGGGGGTAATTCCTGTCCAATTTGTCTATTGTCGGCAGGACGGCTTTTTTTATCGCATTTCCTTCTTCGCTTTCGCTGACTCCCCATCCGTCCAAAATCACTAAAAAAATCGGCTTGTGCATATTTTTTGTTTGTTATTTTTTTCTTTGTTTTTTAAGGATTGCAGTCAGATATATTTTAACACTTTTATTTTCCTTTGACAAAAGTCTTTTGTTGTAATATTATTTTTATGAGTAATTAATAATAATATTTTATCTGTTTACTCGTTTAATAGCTTTATAAAATTGAACTTTTTATAATAAATTTTTTGTTGAGAATGGAATATAAACTTGTTTTGATTTTTGAAAAAAGAATAAGATTTTGTATCGGAATAACAGGAAATTGATTTTCCTTAGAAGTTATTTTGATGCAATATCCAAGCTATTTAAACAAGAAACATGACTAATTGCGTCGTATGGAAATAAATTTGGCGTTTATAGCCATTGGAATGATAATGCTTACATTGGGAGCGGTAGCCGGATATTATACTAGGCAGTCTATAGCTAGAAAACAGCTTTCTACTGCGGAAGGAAAAGCCAATAGCATTTTGGAAGAAGCTAATCAAAAGTACAAAGAAGAAACTCTTGAAGCGAAGAAAAAGGCTGTCAAAATACTTGAAGAGGCCAAGAAGAAAGAAGAAGAAAGAGAAAATCAGATAAGACAGATGGAAAAAAGGCTGGAAAGAAGAGAGGAAATGTTGGATAAGAAAATGGAAGAGCTGGATAAGGGTCGGGATTTGCTCGAGAAGAAAGTTGTGGATGTCAAAAAAATAAGAAAGGAAGCCGAATCCATAAAGAACAAAGAAATGGCTCGTCTGGAAAAAATTGCCGGATTGAGCAAAGATCAAGCTAAAAAAGTTTTATTGCAGCTCACGGAAGAGAATTGCAAAAGCGATTTGGTCGAAAGAATAAAGAAGATGGAGAATCAAGGGGCGGATGAGCTGAAGAAAAAAGCCCAAGGGATAATAGCCCAGGCTATCCAAAAATACGCCGGTTCTCATTCGGCGGAAATGACGACCTCGACCGTGTCCATTCCTTCGGATGAAATAAAAGGAAAAATCATCGGTCGGGAAGGAAGAAACATAAAAACTTTGGAGAGACTCACCGGAGTGGAGATAATAGTCGATGATACTCCGGAAACCATAGTCGTTTCCAGTTTTGATCCGGTCAGAAGAGAAATCGCCAAAATGGCCTTGAACAAGCTGATCGAGGACGGGAGGATCCATCCGACACGGATAGAAGAAGCGGTCGAATATGCGAAAGGAGAAATAGACAATAAGATAAAAGAAGCCGGCGAAGCGGCGGTATATGACATTGGAATTGCCGGATTGGAACCCAAGCTGGTGTATCTTATAGGAAGGTTGAGATACAGGACCAGTTTCGGGCAGAATGTGCTTATCCATTCGATGGAAGTCGCGCATCTGGCCGGAGCTTTGGCGGAGGAACTGGGAGCGGATGTTGCTGTGGCCAAAAAGGCGGGTCTCCTGCATGATATCGGCAAAGCGGTTGATCATGAAATTCAGGGCACTCATGTTAAGATCGGAATTAAAATATTGGAGAAATTCAATATTGACAAGGAAGTTATCGATGCCATGAAATCTCATCACGAAGAATATCCTTTCGGAACAGCGGAATCTTTCATAGTGGCGGCGGCGGATGCTATTTCTGCCGGGCGTCCAGGCGCCAGAAAGGACACTCTCGAGCAGTATTTGAAGAGAATAGAGGAGCTTGAGGAAATCGTTAATTCTTTCGAGGCGGTAGAAAAAAGTTATGCCATCCAGGCAGGAAGAGAGATAAGGGTTTTCGTCGATTCGGAAAAATTGGATGACTACGGATCAATAAAGCTTGCCAGAGAAATTGCCGATAAGATTGAAGAAGATCTGAAATATCCGGGAGAGATAAAAGTTAATGTTTTGAGGGAAACCAGATCAATAGAGTTTGCTAGATAGCGTTTTTCCTTTTATATTGTGGATAAAATGCTTGCATTGTTTGGAATTAAGGTAGTAGACTTATCTAGAAGAAGGAAAAATTTAATTTCGCAAAAAGAAAGGAGGTGTATGGAAAATGAAAAACATTAACAAAGGGGAATTGATAGACGCAGTTGCGGCAAAGACTGACATGTCGAAAAAAGATGTCAGTTCAGTCTTGGAAGCTACTTTGGATAAAGTGACTGAAGAGATCAGAAAAGGAAACAAGGTCACCATTACCGGATTCGGAACATTCAAAACAAGCAAGAGATCTGCCAGGCAGGGAAGAAATCCTCAAACTGGTGAGACTATCCAAATCGCAGCTTCCACTGTACCTAAATTTTCAGCGGGTAAAGCGCTTAAGGATGCTGTTAAATAAAAATAAAAAGATAGCTTCAAAATCTCGTTCGCCTAGGCGAACGAGATTTTGTTATAGATTAAAATTTTCCGAGGAGCAAAGATTGACGCGTTTGCTATTGATGAAAATGTGAGTGTATTGTATAATTTAAGTGCTGAAAAACTTTTTTAAAATTAAAACAAAAAACAGCTATGTTGAACCTGCCTTTTCTTTTCGGAAAAAATAATTTTTTAGGTATTGATTTCGGAACTTCTTCGATAAAGATTGTCGAGCTTACCTATAAGGATGAAAACACCCATCTTATAAATTATGGGTGGGTCAATATGCCGACCAGGACCAAGACCAACGAATTGGAAGCTAAGACTAGGGAAAAAGATGACGCTCAGATCGTGTCTTCTCTCAAAAAACTTCTTGATAAGATGGACATCCAGAGCAACTCCGCCAATATATCCATCGGATCTTATCGGGGGCTCACTGCTTTGATAAAAGTCAATAAGGTCGATGATGATGATGTGGCTGAAATAATAAAAGCGGAAGCCGGCAAACATATTCCAGTTTCTTTGGACGAAGTCTATCTCAGCTGGGATATCGTTTCCAAAAATATTCCCAAAAAAAGCTTTCTGATTTCCGGCGACAGAGAAAGGGACGAATTGGAAGGGAAAAAAGAAAGCGCCGAGGTTCTTCTCGTAGCGGCGCCCAAAGAAGATGTGCGGAGATTCGAAGGAATTGTTTCCGAAGTCGATCTGAAAGTTGATTCTTTGGAGCTGGATATTTTTTCATCGGTGAGATCTCTCTTGGGCAATGATTTGGGGGTTTTTCTGATAGTGGATGTGGGAGCCAGGGTGACTAATCTAGTTTTGGTGGAAAAAGGCATCGTGAGGGTAAATAGGAATATAAACATCGGCGGAGACGAAATTACCAAAAACATTTCTTCCGGCCTGAACGTATCATGGGAAAGAGCGGAGAGTTTTAAAAAGAAAAATGATTATCTTTCCAATGAAGGCAAACAGATGGTTTCTCCGGTCTTGGAAGTGATAGCCAAAGAAGCCAATCGGATAATAAGCGCTTATTTTGCGGAAGGCCAGAAGAACAAGATTGACAGCGTCATCCTGGTTGGAGGAGGAGCTGGAATAAACAAGATCGACGCACTTTTTGCTGAAATACTGGGCACCCGGGTCTCTATCGGTGATCCTTGGCAGAAGATAACGATAGAAAACGAAAAAATAAAAAATAATTCAAAGATGATTTCCAGGTCTCTGGCGGTCGCCACGGGGTTGGCTCTCAAGGGCGTGGATAATTATAAGCGTAAGGAATAGGAACTATAAAAACCTTTGAATTATTTATAAATATGTTATAATAATATAAAATAATCTTTCAAAACAAGAAATAAAATTTTTTAAAATAATTATTAAACACAAACAAAATGGTTGACGTAAATCTTCATCAAGCCGCCGAAAAGGAGTTGAGAATAAAAAGAAGCGTTCCTTTTTTCAAGACCAGTCCTTTTATTTCTTTTTCTCTGTTGGCGATAGTATTGATATTATATGGCGGAACGATCCTTTATCAGAAAGTTTTGGAAAGCAAAAGTGCTGAGTTGGCTCAGGCGAAGGAGCAGGAGCTTAAGACGATTAATGCTGATGCCGCCAATGAAGCGATTGATTTTCAAAATAGGCTCGATTCCTCTCTGAAAAACCTGGAAAAAAAAGTCAGCCCTAAAGATACTCTTGACGCTCTGGAAAGCATGATGGTCAAGGGAGTGTTTTTGAACAGCTTGGTCAATAATACGGATAGCAATAAGATGGAAATCGAAGCTGTTTCGGACGGATTTAAAACGACTGCCAGCCAGATGCTCAGTTTTAAAAAAAGCGACATCTTTACTGATGTGAGGATAAACGAATCCGGCCGGGACGAAAATGGCCGAGTGGTCTTTTCTATGGAAGCCGATCTTAAAAAATAATTTTTTAGAATAAAAATAAAAATATGAAAATAAAATTTATATTAATGCCGGCAGCCATAGTGGCTTCAATCATAATAATGATATGGCATGTCTGGCCCGCATGGTTCGATAAGAGTTTGGACAACAGCGTGGCTTCGCTGAATGAAGACATAAAGGCTCAGGAAGAAGAGATTGCGAAAATAAAAAATAAGAAAAACAACATTGAGAAGTTGTCGCAGACTTTGAGAAGCGATATCTCCAATAAGGATCTTGTTTTTTCCTATTATCCCTTCATAAAGAAAGATGAGGACATAGTGAACAAGATAAATCATATCGCTTTTGGATCAGGAGTTTTTGTAACCGGAATCAATGTCGAGTATGGAAAAATAGACAGCAAAAAGGACGACTCGGAAAAAATACTGGCCATTCCTGCCGATAAAAGCGACAGCGCTAAAGGAACCGATATAGAAAAAGCTATCTTATCCGCCGGAAAAACGGAAAAAACTCCGGGATTTCTTACTGCTAGCATAGGAGTCTATGGAGACTATCCTCAGATAAAGAATTTTCTCCATTCGCTTTATCTGACTGAATTTCTCAATAATATAAGATTGTTTGATATTCACAGAAGCAATTCCGGCGCTGCCGGAGATTCGTCAGCCGGAAAGCTGGAAGCTGAGATAACGGTAAGCTTCGGATATCTGTCTAAGATGGAGGAAAAAAATCCTGATGTTATCATAAACAATCCCTTGTTCTCTTCCAGCAGTTTTAATCTGGGAGCATTGAATGAAAAAAGAGAACTGATGTCCGAAAAATATCCCAATAGCGAAATGGGCGAAATCGGTACGGTTGACCTTTTCGTTCCCTAAATAAATCTTTCAATTCTCTTGATAATTATTAACGTTCTGTCGTAGTGGTTTTTACGAATTTTATTGCGTATACATATATAAACAAAAATGCCTGAAAAAAAGATAAAAAAAAATGAAAAAAGAGAAGAATTGAAGGAGCTGGCTGAAGAATTAGGGGTTGGCTTTTTGGAAAAAGCTCCCGAAAGTGTCGACAGAAAAACTGTTAAAATAATCCCGGAGGAAGTGGGCAAGAAATATGGGATGGTTTCTTTCGCCAGGGAAGGGAAAAATATAGTCAAAGTTGTGATGTCTGATCCTCAGAATGTGGAAGCCAGAAATATCCTAGGTTTTTTGGCGGAGAGGAATAAAGTCGAATTTGATGTTTCGATAGCGCCTCCGGATGTGATAAAGGAGATATTGGGCAAATATCATTCGGCGGAAAAAGCGGTAGAGGATGTGATGCTTTCCTTCCAAGATTCGGTAAAAGAAAGGGAGGAAGCGAGCAAAAAAAGAAAAAAAGTAGATTCCAATATAATTATCCAAGACGCTCCGGTTTCCAAGTTGGTAAAGGTAATAATCAATCACGCCATAGAAGGCGAGGCGAGCGATATCCATATCGAGCCCATAGACAACGAGTACAGAGTGAGATACAGGGTTGACGGCATGCTCCATTCCACTCTGGTTCTGCCCAAGAGCGTCGGAATGGCGGCCATATCCCATATAAAAATATTATCCAATTTAAAAATAGATGAAACGAGAAAGCCCCAGGATGGAAGGTTTAAGGCGAACGATGAAAATATTATCACTTCCGAAGGAGTGGATTTCCGCGTGTCGACTCTGCCCGTGATAGAAGGAGAAAAAGTGGCTATGAGGGTGCTCACCAAGGATGACCGGGTTTTTGACCTTAAAAAGCTCGGACTTATGGGAAAGAATTTCGATGTGCTCAATAAAAAGATCAAAGAGCCGAACGGAATCATACTTAATACCGGGCCGACCGGATCGGGAAAATCCACCACGCTTTATTCTTTTTTGCGCATTATCAATAAGGAAGAGAGAAACATTGTCACCTTGGAAGACCCGATAGAATATTCGCTGGAGGGGATAAATCAGAGCCAGATCAATCCGGCTATCGGTTATACTTTTGCCAGCGGATTGAGATCCATATTGAGGCAGGATCCCAATGTCATAATGATAGGGGAGATCCGCGATAATGAAACGGCTGAACTGGCGATACACGCTTCTCTTACGGGTCATTTGGTTTTCTCCACTCTGCATACCAATAACGCCATAAGCGCCATTCCGAGGCTTATCGATATGGGAATCGAGCCCTTTCTGCTTTCCTCTTCTTTGAGCGCGGTGGCCGCCCAAAGGCTTGTAAGAAGGCTTTGCGATAATTGCAAGAAAGAGATAAAGCTGCCGGAGAAAGTCTATGCCACAGCAAGAGAGGCTTTGGAAACTATAGACAATGAGGAGCTGAAAAAATACGATATCGATGGGCCGTTGGATCTGGACAATCTGAAATTCTATACCAAAACTGGTTGCGAGGAATGCGGCAACACCGGATACAAGGGACGATTGGCCATTTTTGAATGCGTTGACGTGGATAACGATTTGAAAGAAGTTATTACGGAAAAAAATGAGATTCTTCTCAAAAAAGTCGCCCAAAAACAAAATATGCTCACCATGCGCCAAGACGGTTTTTTGAAAGCGGCAAAGGGATTGACTTCGGTTTCGGAGGTTGAGAGAATGACGGAAGGGACGATGTCGGTGGGCGAACTGGAAGATGATATAGGATGAGGAAATGTCGTAAAAAATAACAGAATAATAATTAATCAAAGGGACAAAAACAAATTAACAAAGAGGTTTCTTCTCAAGGATAAAGCAATATTTGTGTTTCAATGTTAAATTGTTTCTTGTTAAGTTGATAAAAATATGGAAGAAAAAAGCAATGAAAACAAAGAAATAAACATCTTATTGGCGGAAGACGATGAATTTATAAGGGATATTTACAGCCGTATTTTTACAATGAACGGATATAATGTTATAATTGCCAATAACGGGATAGAAGCGATGGAAAAACTGGAGAAGAACGCTCCCGATCTGATACTTCTGGATATAATGATGCCTTATATGAATGGCAAGGAAGTTTTTAAAAAGATAAAAGCCAGCGACAAGCTAAAAAATATTCCGGTGGTTTTCCTGACCAATGTTTCCGCCCAGGACGATATAGAGCAGGAACTTTTGGAACAGGCCGACAAATATCTGATAAAAGCCCATTTTACCCCCAAAGAAGTCATAGAAGAAGTCACTCCTCTTATAAATAAAAATAAAAAAATTTAAAAATAAAAATTTAATCCTGCCGAAGTGAAGAGCTTAAAATGATCAAGAAAGACAGGATAAAAAAATAAAAACAAAAAAATGGCTGACACATTGCATGCGGAACAGAAGTTAAAAAGTTTTTTGTTGACGGTTGCCCAGCAGAATGCCTCGGATCTCCATCTGGTTGTCGGACGCTATCCGACTATCAGGGTGGACGGGCGCCTTATCCCTCTTACTGAGGAGGAAGTCCTGACTCCCGAAAAGACAAAAGATTTCAGCAAAGTGCTTCTGACGGAAAAAGACGAAAAAGAGCTTCTCGAAAAAGGGCAGTCGAATTTTTCTTATGATTTCGAAGGCAAAGCTCGCTTTAGGACCAGCGTTTATTTCCAGCAGGGAAAATTGAGCGTAGCGATGCGTCTTATCCAGACAAAAATCAGGACGCTTGAAGAATTGGAAATAAATCCGAGCCTTTATGATTTTGCCCAGCACGGCCAGGGATTGGTTTTGGTCACCGGACCGGTGGGGCACGGAAAATCCACCACTTTGGCGGCCATCATCGATTATATCAATCATAATTTTGACAAGCACATAATGACTATCGAAGATCCGATCGAATATATATATCAGCAGGACCGCTGTCTCATAAACCAGCGGGAAGTCGGGCACGATACGGAGAGTTTCGCTCTGGGACTGAGGGGAATATTCAGAGAAGACGTCAACGTGCTTCTTATCGGAGAAATGAGAGATCTCGATACCATTGCGACCACCATGACGGCCGCAGAAACCGGACATCTGATCTTTGCCACCCTTCACACCAATAACTGCGCCCAGACGGTGGACAGGATCGTGGATGTTTTTCCGGCCCATCAGCAGAACCAGATCAGGGCGCAATTAGCCAATGTCCTTCTGGGAGTCGTATCCCAACGGCTTATTCCAAAAATCGGGGGAGGAAGGACGCCGGCGGTGGAAATAATGATAAAGAATCACGCAGTGGGGAACCTGATCAGAGAAAACAAATCCTATCAGATCGATTCGATCATAGAGACAAGCCTCAAGGAGGGAATGGTTTCGCTCGACAGGGCGTTGAGCCAATTGGTAAAAAATGGTATAATTTCCATAGAAGATGCCTTTACCTATACGAACAACAAGGAATATCTAAAAACAATAATAAAAAATAAATAAAAATTTTTATGAGGTTCACATTTAAAGCCAAGGATCTCAAAGGCAAAGTCCGCAAGGGAGTCATCAACGCGGTCGATCGGGAATTGGCGGTCCAGATCCTTAGGGAGAACAAGCTTAATCCGATATCCGTCGAGAAGGAAACAGGAGATTCTTTCCTGAATCAATATTTCAGCAAGACTTGGGAGAGGGTTGACAAGAAAGATCTAGTGGTCTTTTTCCGCCAGTTCCACGCCCTTATCGGATCCAAAGTTCCGGTGGTTTATTCTTTGCGGGCCATCGCTGATCAGTCCGAGCATAGGTATTTGAGCAGCGCCGTCAAAGATGTCGCCAATGACGTCGAGGACGGAACAACTCTTTCTTCGGCGATGAAAAAATATCCGGATGTGTTCCCCAACGTTTCCACCAGCGTCATCGAGGCGGGAGAAATTTCCGGAAATCTGGAAGAAGCCATAGAATATGTGGCCAAAAACACCGAGAAAAATTACAGGACGACAGCCAAGATAAAAGGCGCCTTGATCTATCCGGCTTTTGTGACCGCCGTTGCCATCGTGGTCGGGTTTTTCAGCGTGACATTTATCGTTCCCAAATTGACTCAAGTGATCGAAGACATCAACGCGGAAGTTCCTTGGCACACCCAGCTCATAATCAACATAGGGAATTTCATGGAAAGCTACTGGTGGGCGGTGCTTATCGTCATATTCGGAGCCGTGATAGGAATGTTTTATTATATGAAAACCGAGTCAGGAAAGAAAGAATGGGACAAGATCCAGCTCGATCTGCCTGTTTTCGGCAAGCTTCTCAGATATCTCTATATCACGAGATTTACCAGCAATCTCACCGTGCTTCTGGAAGGAGGAGTGCCGATCGTCCAGTCTCTTGAAACCGTGAGCCGTGTGGTCAACAACAGCGTTTATCAGGGGATAATACTGCGTTGCGGGGACGAAGTAAAGACCGGAGGAACCATAAGCAGCGTCCTGACGCAGTCGGAATATATACCGGGGATAGTGGCCAAGATGGTCAAAGTGGGGGAAGAGACCGGAAAGATAACCGAATCGCTTGATAATGTGGGGAAATTCTACGAGCAGGAAATGGACGAGATGATAAAGAATATGTCGTCTCTCATCGAGCCGATATTGATAATCGGTCTGGGAATCGCAGTGGCCATCATGGCGTTTTCGATAATCCTGCCGATTTATGGAATAGTTCAGCAATTCTAATTAAGTAGAAAGTAGAAAGTAGAAAGTAGAAAGTAGAAAGCAGTAGTAGGTAGATGAAAAATAAAATTGAAAAGTTTACGGATTTGATAGCTTGGAAAGAAAACCATGAATTGACATTAATAGTTTATGATGTAACGAAAAAATTTCCGGAAGAAGAAAAATTTGGATTAACCAACCAGATGAGACGATGTGCCGTTTCGATTACCTCAAATGTTGCCGAGGGATTTAGCAGAAGTACGCCCAAAGATAAGAATAGTTTTTTCTTTAGGGCGTTAGGGTCGGTGACCGAGCTCCAGAATCAATTGCTATTAAGCAAGGATTTAAAATATATAAACGACGAGGATTTTCAGGTTTGCGCAGAAAAATCAGTCAGAGCTCACAAATTGATAAACGGTTTGATCAAAAGCAACAACAAGAGAGTAGCAAGTAAAAAGTAAAAAACATAAACTTAACATTTGCTACATTTTAATAGTAAAAATTAAATAAGTATAAATTAGGGACGTGGGATAGAATATAACATATTCTGCTTTCTACATACTACTTTATACTTACTACTTTATATGGAGGGAGGTGAAATGGAATGAAAAAAGGTTTTACATTGATCGAGCTTTTGATCGTTATCGCGATTATCGGTATTTTGGCTTCCATTGTGTTGGTGAGCTTGAATAGTGCGAGGGCAAAAGCTAGGGACGCAGAATTTAAGTCAGCCGTTTCTAGCGCAGTTGCTGGATGGGTAATATATTGTGATGATACAGTCAATCAAACTGCACCAGCAGATCCTCCAGCTGCTACTATAACAGCTGCCTGTACTGATGGTCTCCCTTCGGGAACTGCTGTTCCGACCGAAACTAACCTTAATTGTGAGGGTGCAACTTTTGATGAGACTGGAGTAACGGAATGGACCGGATGTTAATTATTTCAAATTTATTTTGAAAATTTTTATACTTGCCGGTATGCATATGCGTCGGCAAGTAAATAAAGTTTATAGTAAATAATAATTTATTATCCAGTTTGGTTTTTAAATGAAAAATAAAAAAGCTTTTACAATAATAGAAATATTGATAATTGTTCTCATAATAGGACTTTTAGCTTCTATAATTTTAGCTATGGGAATAGCGCGGGGGCGTGATCGGGCGGCGATAAATTCTTATAAGACCACGATGAATAGTGTCAAGACTGCTATGGAAATATGCGGGGAAAATATAGCGGTAGGAGGTGGTATCTCTCCGGGAAGCCAGATTTGTAGTCCAGGTGTTTATGAATCACTTAGATATCCAGATATGGAAGATGCTAAATGCGGAGATGATTTTACTTTTTCTGCGGCTGTCGATGGAGATGGAGACTGGGCCGTTTCTACAGATCAAGACTGCAAGGGCTGCAGATTGGTTTGCGATATATACGGTTGCGTAGCATGGACAGGAACCGATTGCAATTAGCTTGATTTTAATTTTGATAAGACAAATAAGAATTAGCGCGAAATAAATTACAGTATTTAGGAAATAGAATTTTAAAGATTATCATTTTCCACTTTCCTTATTTCATCTTCCAACTTATACTTTCTACCTCCTACTTTCTACTTACTACTTAATATAATTATGTTGATAATATTTTTCATCGCGGGGCTTATTGTGGGGAGCTTTTTGAATGTGATAATCTATCGCTTGCGGATAATGGAAAACATTATGGGGCGCTCGTATTGCCCGCACTGCAAGCACAAGATCCATTGGTTCGACAATATTCCTCTTCTGAGCTTCATCCTTCTGGGCGCCAAATGCCGAGCTTGCAAGGGGGACATCTCCTGGCAGTATCCTTTGGTGGAATTTTTAAGCGGTTTAATTTTTCTTTTCACGGCGAAATATTTTTTGATTGTCGGAAACCCCGCGTCTTATTGGGAGACTTTTTTCTACTTGGCGATCTTTTCTCTGCTTCTCGTCCTTATGGCCTATGACTGGAAATTTATGGAAGTGCCGATG
>Ga0172382_10009162_pt1 | contig 13581 bp, 14 predicted proteins | sample Leawel138RmetaG_FD_122245 | JGI IMG/M metagenome (GOLD analysis project Ga0172382, IMG submission 122245) | Leachate microbial communities from a municipal landfill in Southern Ontario, Canada - Leachate well 138R metaG | ecosystem: Engineered > Solid waste > Landfill > Unclassified | place...
AGTGTGACTTCCATGGATCCTCTCCTGCGTCAGAACCGGAACCGGACCATCCGAAACACGGTGAAGATGCCGACCGCCAGAAGTCCCCCCAGAACGGCCATGCCGGGCAGGAACAGGGGGTCATCGGCGACATCGCGGAAGTGCGATGGGTTGGCGACATTGACGACCCCGGCGACCACGAACGGCATGGCCGACAGGATCCAGGCCGACAGCTTGCCCTCGGCCGAAATCGCGCGGATCTTGCGCACCATCTTGATGCGATCGCGGATGACGATGGACAGGCCGCCCAGCACCTCGGCCAGATTGCCGCCGGCCTGATGTTGGATGTTGATGGCGACCACCATGAAATCGACCTCGGATGCGCCAATGCGCCGCGAGAGGTTGTCCAGCGCCTCGCGCAGGTCCAGGCCATAGGTCATTTCGTCCACCACGATGCCGATTTCCGTGCCGATGGGGTCGGACATCTGCTCGGACACCAGCTTAAGCGCGGCGCTCACCGGATGGCCGGCGCGCAGGGATCGGACCGCCATGTCCAGGGCATCAGGCAGTTGCTCATTGAACCGCTTGGTGCGGCGGGTGCGGTGGACCCGCAACAGAATGAGCGGCCCGCCCACGGCGATGACGGTGGCAATGACCGCGGAACTGATCGGCTCGACATTGCGGACCACGGCCAGCAAGAGCCACAGGACCCCCGCGCCGACCAGCATCGCCAGGACCAGCGTCAGTGCCGACATGCCCAGGCCCGCCTGACCGATCAGCGTATCGAGACGCCCCAGCGGGCCGTTGCCGCCTTCGGGCCGCTCGGTGCGCCTCAGCTTGTGCATGACCTCTTGAGCGGTGTGGCCGCCCAGGCGCATGCGCATGCGGCGGTTGATCGCCTTGCGGCGGCTCTGGTCGCCGCCGAGCAGCATGAACAGCCCCTCGACGGCCAGCAGGACGGCCAGGAACAAGGCGCCGTAGAGGATGTGGATGGTGTCGATCATGGCCGCGCCTCCGGCTACTTGAGCGGCTTGTCGGGCGAGAACAACTCGGGGTCCAACTCGATGCCGCGCGCCTTCAACTCGGGCAGGAAGCCCGGACGGATGCCGGTCGCCCAGTAATGGCCGTGGATGGTGCCGTCGGCGTCGGTATGGTCGCGGCGATACTGGAAGACCTCCTGCATGGTCACGATGTCGCCTTCCATGCCGACGATTTCGTGGATGCTGGTCATGCGGCGGCGGCCATCGCTCATGCGCTCCAACTGGATGATGACGTCGATGGCCGAGGCGATCTGCGCGCGAATTGTCTTGAGCGGCAGGTCCATGCCGGTCATGCCGATCATCTGCTCCAGGCGCGACACGGCGTCGCGGCAGGTGTTGGCGTGGACCGTGGTCATCGACCCGTCGTGGCCGGTGTTCATGGCCTGGAGCATGTCGAACGCTTCCGACCCGCGGCACTCGCCGACGATGATGCGGTCGGGGCGCATGCGCAGGGCGTTCTTGAGCAACTCGCGCTGGGCAATCTCGCCTTTGCCTTCGATGTTGGGCGGGCGGGTTTCCATGCGCGCCACATGCGGCTGCTGAAGCTGAAGTTCGGCCGCGTCCTCGATGGTGACAATGCGCTCGGCCCCGTCGATGAACCGGCTCATGGCGTTGAGCATGGTGGTCTTGCCCGACCCGGTGCCGCCGGAAATCAGAACGTTCAGCCGCCCGCGCACCACCGACTTGAGGAGGTCGGCCATCTGCGGCGTCAGGGCGCCGATCTCGACCAGCTTTTCCAGGTGCAGCGGCTTCTTGGAGAACTTGCGGATGGACAGCAGCGGACCGTCGATGGCAATCGGCGCGCCGACCGCGTTGACGCGCGACCCGTCGGCCAGCCGGGCATCGACCAGCGGCTGGCTTTCGTCGATACGCCGCCCGATGGCCGACACGATTTTATTGATGATGCGCAGAAGGTGGCGGTTGTCCTTGAATTTGACCGAGGTCAGTTCCAGCTTTCCGCCGCGTTCGACGTAAACGCTGTTGGCGGTGTTGACCAGGATATCGCTGACCGACGGGTCCTTGAGCAACGGCTCGATCGGCCCTAGGCCCAGCAACTCGTCGAGGATGTCATCGACCAGTTGGGCGCGTTCCTGGGTGTTCATGGCGACCGGGTCGGCGGCCAGGATGTCGCGCAGCATCTCGCCCACCTCGATGCGAAACTGTTCGGGCGGCAGCTTGTCGATGATCTGAAGGTTCATCGTCTCCAGCAGCTTTTGATGGAGGCTGACCTTCAGGGCGATGTAGTCGGCCTTCGACCCGGCCTGTTCGGCACCGGACAGCAGGCTGTCCTCGTCGGACAGCGGGGCGGTGTCGAGCGGCGCGATGGCCTCGGCCACGTCGGCGAACCGGCTTGACGGAGCAGTGGCGGACGCCGTGGCGCGACGGGACAGGATGCGGTCGAACATCATGAAACTCCTTAAGCGGTCTGGCGCGCGGTTTGGGTGGCGGCGGCCAGGGCGGCGGCCAATTCCTCCAGGCGTTTGAGGGTCTTGCGGCCTTGCCGGGTTTCGTGGAGCGACGCCCCGGAATCGATGGCCTCGGAGACCGATTTGAAATCGCTCGGGATGAAGTGCTTCAGGGTTCGGTCCAGCGCCTTTTCGGCCTCTTTGACCAAGCCATCGCCGAACAGGCTGCGTTCATAGCGGTTGACCGCGATCACCAGGGGCAGGTGGCCCAGCCCTTCCTGGCGCAGGGTATCGATCTGGCGCGACGAGTGGTGGATGCCCGGCACCGTCATTTGAGTGACCAGCAGCACCGCATCCGACGCCGCCAGCACCGCCCGCGTCCACGCGGTCCAGGCGTGGGGCAGTTCGATCACGGTATGGCTCCAGGCCTGCCGGGCGCATCGCACCAAACGGTCGGCGGTGGCTGCCGTGACCATGTCCAGCGGGGCCATCTCGACCGGCGCCGGAAGAACCTGGAGGCCGCTGCGGTGCCGACTGGAGGCGCTCGCCACCAGTTCGGCGTCCAGACGGTCGCTGGCCTTGAGGATGTCGAGCATGGTCAGGCGCGGTTCGAGATCGAGGTGCAATCCGGCCGAACCGAACTGCAAATCCAGGTCGATCAGGCCCGCCCGTTGGCCTTCCGGCGCCTGACGGGCCAGGGCGCTTGCGACGTGGACGGCAATGGTGGTCGCCCCGCTGCCGCCGCACGCCTTGAGCACGGCGATGACTTTGCCGTGTTCAGCGTCCTTGCGGCGGGGCGTTGTGGGACGGCCACCGCCGCGCTGGGCCGAGGCCACGGCGGCCAGCAGGTCGCCCCGACGCAACGGCAGCAGAACCACATCCGCAATGCCCAGATGCATCATGCGGCGCAGCCCGGCCAGGGACGTCTCGCCGGTCAGGGCGATGATTGGCTGCACCCCGCTGCGGGTGGCGGCGAGGGCCTCCAGGGCGCGCATCTGGTTGCTGTCTTCGAGGTCGATTTCGACCAGCAGGATGTCTGCCCGCAGGTCGTCGGGCAGGATGCTGTCCGGCGCTGCCAAGGGCTGAACACGGGCGTCGCACTGCACATGGCGTTCGTCGGCCAAGGCGTCGAAAACGGCATCGCGGGTGGCGATGCTTTTGACCAAGGCCGTGATGGTCAAGGTGGTGGTCGAAGACAGCGCGGTCATGAAAGTTGCCCCTTTGTCTTACTCGATCTCGGAACGCGTGCTGATTGCCTCGACTTCCTTGACCGTGTCGGTGTTGTAGCGGCCCAAGGCGATGGCCGTGCGCTGGCCGCTGTAGTCGGGCGGAACGTCGACGCGGGCCGGGTTCGGGTTGACCACGTGCATGGCCATGTTGTGCTGAACCGCGTTGCCGAACGACGGGTGCAGGGTGGCCCGGTCCTGTGGTTCGCAGGCGGCGGTCAAGACCGGCGCGGCGGCGGCGATCAGGACCAGGAGGGCGCGAGAAACCTTGGTCATGGCATGTGTCCTCGTCATTTCAGGATGTGGCCGTAGGCCCCGCTGATACCGCCCTCGGACCGCGCGCCGAGGACCTCGACCGCTTGGCGGTCGGTCGGCACGGTAAGGGTGGAGGGCGTGCCTTCGATGCGGCCCAACAGGAAGAAGTCGGTCTCGGATGGCGGAACGAAGGTGTCGGTCGGTGCGGCCAACATGCCGGCCGCCACCGGCTGGACCAGACGCGGGGTGACGATGATGACCAGCTCGGTTTCGTTGCGGCTGAATTCCGAAGACCGGAACAGCGCGCCGAGCACCGGCACGTCGCCCAGCCCCGGCACCTGCCGGATGGTGTCGGAGAAGTCGCTTTGCAGCAGGCCGGCGATGGCGAAGCTCTGGCCGTCGCGCAGTTCCACCGTCGTCTCGGCCCGCCGCGTGGACAGGCCGGGAATGGTGGTGCCGAGCAGCGTGACCGTGTTGGTGGGATCGATCTGGCTGACCTCCGGGGCGACCCGCAGGTTGATGAGGTCGTCGTCCAGCACCGTCGGGGTGAAGGCCAGGCTGACGCCGAACTGCTTCCATTCCACGGTCAGGGTGGCGACGTTGTCGTCGGCATCCTGGGCCACCGGCACCGGGAACTCGCCACCGGCCAGGAACGTCGCGGTGTCGCCGGACAAGGCGATCAGGTTCGGTTCGGCCAGGACCTTCAAGGCGCCCTTTTCCTCCAGGGCGTCGATCAGCAGATCGACCGTGAACTCGTTGGCCGTGATGTTCCACAGCGCGCCCAGGAACCGCGTGGGATCGAGCGACTCCAGCGCCGTCACCACGATGTCGCCGCCGGTGATAGTCGGCTTGATGCCCAGTTCGCGGGCCAGCGAGCGCCGCACTTCGGCCACCCGCACCGACACCATGACTTGCTGACTGCCCGACACGGTCATCAGGTTGGTGACGGCATCGGGGGCGAAGCGGTTGGCGACCTGAAGCGCCCGGTCGAGCTGACGCGACGACGACACCACGCCGGACAGCACCAGCCCGCCGTTGACACCGCGGACCTCGATCGACTCGGACGGCATGATGTCGTGCAGGCGGTTGCGCAAGCCCGCCGCGTCGTGGGTGACGTTCAGGTCAACCACCGCCAAAAGCCGCCGGTTGGCGCCATAGATGGTCAGGTTGGTCGCCCCGATCTGCTTTCCGAGCACATAGATCGCGCGGTCGCTGATCGGCAGGACGTCGGCAATTTCGGGGTTGCCGACCATGATGTCGCGGAACGGCTGATCGACGCGCAGGACTTGCGACTTGCCGACCGGCAGGGCCATTTCACCGGCCTGCGCCGAGGTGTCGAGCGACAAAGTGGTGCCGGGCGGCGCCGGTTGGGCGGCGGCCGGCCCGGCGGGAAGGAGGGCCAAGACAACGGCGGCAAGGACCGTCGCGCCATGGCGCGCCCAGAAGCGGGTGCAAGGGGGGGAGGCGGGGATGGTCATGGTGTCCTCTCTCTCGGCAACCGGGGAGCACCCCCCGGAGGCGTGAACCGAAACTGGGAACCGGGAAGGGTCAGTAGGCAGGCAGCAACGGCGTGGGCTGCGCCTCGGAGGTGTTGGCCAGGGCATCGAGGTCGGTCGAGGCAGGGGCGGGCGCGCGCGCCGTGCGGACCGCCCCGCGTTCCGGGATGACCTGTTGGTTGCTGGTCGTCAGGCCGCGCACCACGCGGACTGCCACTCCCGGATCGCGATAAACCCGGATGGGGGCTGGTTCCGCCTTGGGCTCGGGCGTATTGACCTCTCCAAAGCGGAGATCCTTGAGGGTCACGCTGCGCTGGGCCACTGCTTCGGTGTTCAGCGTGTTGCGCAGCGAAAGACTGAGCGTACCCACGGTGGACGCCAAGGTCAGCTTCTGCGCCTGTTCCGGGGTGACTTCCAGGGTGACGGCGCGGGCGACCTGGGGTTTGTCGCGCTTTTCGTTGGCGTCCTGATCGACGCCGAGAACCTGGACGCTTTGCAGCAGGATGTCGGTGATCGGGTTGTCCCGCTCAGGCTCGCGCGTCACCAGAACGTCGACCCGGTCGCCGGGCAGGACGAATCCCGCCACGCCGTGCACGTCGTTGACGCGGATGGTCATGGCGCGCATGTCGTCAGAAATCACCGACGACAGCGAAGCGCGCCCGCCAAAACCCGACACCTTGCTGGTCAGCAAAGGTTCATTGGCTTCAATGGATCGCAGCACGACGCGTGGCTCGGTTTCGCGGATAACCTCGTCCAGGGCGGCAAAGGTGCCCTCGGGGCGACTGTCGGCGGGCCATTCAACGACGCGGAGGTTTTCAGCGGAGAGCTGGCTGCCGAAGTGCAGGGGCACGCGGGCAACGACCACGGTCGTAGTTTTCAGGGCAGGTTGAACCTCGCCCGTTCGGACATTCCCTTCCAGCCACGTCCGGGCCAGGAACACCGACGCTCCGCCAAGAAATATGGCAAGCGCAAGGACGACGAAGGATCGGAGGCGCATGGAACCGGCTCCCGGTTGAGCGAAAAACTGAAGGGACGCGTGGAACCCGGCACCAGCCTTTGGCGCCGGGTTCCGGTGCGGGCGTGGTTAGCCTTGGACCGGCGTCAGCGCCGTTTCGATGTCGCCCCAGACGTCATCGACGAGACCGCCGACGGTGGTGATCGTCAGGATTGCGATGATGCTGACCAGCGCGGCGAGCAGCGTGTATTCGATCATCGTCGCGCCGTCCTCGTCATTCTTGAGGGCGTGGGCAAAGGTGAGAAACTGGCTCATGACTAGACTCCATCGTGTTGTGGGGGATTTAATGAGAGAGATGAGTTCAGCATGGTTTTTGTGCCGGCTGTTTCCGCAGCGGGTACGCTTGAAATGCTGCCATGCAAGATTGTCTCTCGCAAACGGTCGAAGGGGTTAAACGCGCAGTAATGTGGCATTTTCTTCTATGGCAGAAGGGGTGCGCTGGCGCCTAAGTTATAGTTTGTTCTGGATTAACTCTTTGCATGGCGCTCCACTACTTGGGTGTAGAAGCCGCTATCCATTAGGGGTGGAGCACGGTTCAGTAGTGATCGTTTTTGGTTGTTTTATGCTGATAGGGTCGCGGAGGGTGTCTTGACGCGGCAGCGGGTTGGGCCATTTTTTCGGCAGCATGTCCGTGTCCCGCCCGCGTTGGAGGTTCCTCATGTCAACATCCCGGCAGCTCATGACCCGTGAAGACGTGACGACCGTGATCGGTCCGCTGGAGGACGACAGCATCGCTGCAATCCTCGCCTGCGGTGCGACGCAAGATGAACTGGTCGAAGCTTGGACCTGGGCGACAAGCGACCCTGAACCACTGGTTGCGTCCGGCAAATCGCTCGGCGGGCGCGTGGCGACCCTTTACGAGATCATTGTCGCGGATCAGGAGGGGGCAGAGGAGTGGACGCCATGATTGGTCTGCGTTCGGACTGATTAGCCTTCGCAACTTCTTGCCCGTGTGTTAGGGTTTTCTCATATACGGTTGAAGAACCATGCCGCGCCTAACGCGGCCAAGGAGGAAACCCATGGACGTCACTGTTAACGGGAAGACCATTGAATTGAGCGAGGCCGGGTGGTTGCTGGACTTGGCCGAATGGACTCCTGCCTTGGCCGAAGTCATTGCGCGCGAAGTCGAAAAAGTCGAGCTGACCCCCGAGCATTGGGACATCATCAACGAAACCCGCACCTATTACGACGAGTTCGGCACGGTGCCGGAACAGCGCGTGTTTCTAAAGCTGATGAAAGAAAAGTACGGGCCCGAGCGGGCGACCCAACAGTACTTCTATCGGCTGTTTCCCTATGGCCTGATCAAGTCCGCAAACAAGATCGGAGGGTTGCCTCGTCCCAAGGGCTGTAGCTGATCCCCATTTTATTCCAGCGTTGGACCGTACCAGCGGGCGACTCTGCCGCCGCGAAGGCGGGCTTCGATAATGCCGCCTTCGCGGCGCCAGTCACTCAGCGAATCCGAGAGGCACGCCGGGCACAGAAGCGCTTGGCGCACCGGCGGAGGAGTGCAGGCGTCTTCGCTCGTCGGGCTGGACAGCTCCACATGGGTCAAAAGTTCCGTGTTGCCGCACTCGCTGCATGACCCTGCAGGCGGGGGCGGCGATTCAGTTTCAGTTGGCAAAGCCACACTCTCATCCACGGGCTGCTTAGGGAGCTTAGAGTGGTGCGGCGACACCTCGTTTGCCATCCTGCAATTGGTGTACGCGTAGGCGAAAAAGACCGGTTTTTCGCGTGGCTGTACCTGTTGGGCCACATATCTCCCCTCCGCGCGACCACTGCGGCGGCGGAAATCAGGCGCAAATAGATGCTCGCTGCATGGAGTAGGGGCCGTGGCATGTTTCAGCCCCGGTTGACGCCGCCGCGTGGCTGGCCTAGCCTTAACGGAGTGTTCCACGAGGACCCTGTCGGCGCGGCTCGGCAGGGTCTTTGTCATCCTGGAAGGACCTGTCGCCATGAACCGCAATGAAATCGCTCGCGTGCAGGACTACCTGCGTCGCACCTTCGGCACCGACCGTCTGACGGTGGTGGCGCCCAAACGCTCTGGCCAGCCGGTGGAAGTCATGGCCGGTGACGAGTTCATTGGCGTGCTGTACCGCGACGAGGAAGACGGCGAAGTCAGCTATCAGCTCCAGGTCACTATCCTCGACATCGACCTGCCGCCCGCCGCTCCGGCGGCGTGACCGGGGAACCAAGTCTGTCGCTCGCCGTTGGTGTCCCACGGGATCACCCATGGGATTGGCGCGATGTTCAGGATGATTGGAAATTTGATGTTGTTGCGCGCTGTTTGGCGCATGTTCCGGGGGCGTCAGCGCCGGTGACGGTTCCGTCCGGGCGCCCCCGCACCCTGAGGGCGCCATGGGCACCATTCGCGTAACCCCGACCATCTCTATTGACGAGGACGAACTCGACGAAACGTTCGTCCGGGCGTCGGGGCCGGGCGGTCAGAACGTCAACAAGGTCTCGACTGCCGTGCAGTTGCGGTTCGATGCCCGCCGTTCGCCCAACCTGCCCGATGATGTGCGCTCCCGGCTGGAGACGCTGGCCGGATCGCGGCTGACCAACGATGGCATCATCATCATCATGGCCGACCGCTATCGGTCCCAGGAGCGCAACCGCGAGGATGCCAAGGAGCGCCTGATCGACCTCATCCGCGACGCCGCCCACCGCCCCCGCACCCGCCGCCCGACCAAGCCCACCAAAGGCTCCAAGGTCCGTCGCCTGGATGCCAAAAAGCAGCGCGGCGCCATCAAGGGTTTGCGGGGGAATCCGGTCACGGACTAGCGCGTTGGATGTTGTGAGGCGGCACGCCTCCCGATAGGATGCCGCACGGCATTCATCAGGGGGAATTCACCATGCTTCAGGGGTTTCGCAACCTGCCCAACGGCATTTCCGTCCGGCCTGCGCGGTCGGGCGACAAGGCGTTCCTGCGCAAGCTCTATCGGTCCTCGCGCACCGATCTGGAGGCGTTGAACCTGGAGCCCGACCTGTTCCAGAGCATCCTGGACATGCAGGAACGGGCGCGCGAGATCGGCCAAGGCACCAACCACCCGAACGGCTTCGAGTTCGTTCTGGAGAAACTGGGCGATCCGGTCGGCCGCCTCGCCGTGGCCCCGGAGCCTGACGGAATGCGCATCGTCGATCTGACCTTCATCCCGGCGCTGCGCAACCAGGGCCTGGGAACGGCGGTGATCGCCGCCTTGCAACAGGCTGCCGCCGTGATGCGTGGCAAGCTGGTGTGCATGGCGCTGTGCACCAATCCGCAGCTTCGCACCACCTTGGCATTGTTGGGCTTCCAGGTGGTCAGCGTGAACGACGTGGCGGAACTGTTGGTGTGGACGCCGGGCACGCCTGCCAGCCCTGCGGCGAGCGTCTGAAGGCCAAAGAAGATTGGGGTCGGCCGAACCGGCGGCCGCCCCTTTGAATGCCCAGACGGAAAGGTGATCAGGATCACGGACGCATGGGGTACAGGCCCGTAATGCACATGCACGGGTTCATCACCATGTACGGCTGCATCACGCTGAACGGAGAGCTGCTGCCGGTGGGGTTGACGGTGATGTTGCCGGTGGCGGTCACCCCGCCCAGGGCAACCGTGGTTCCGGCGCTGCCGGCGGCGATGTAGTTGTCGTTCGGGTCACCGCCCGTATTGCCCACGGCCAGATAGTCGCCAGCTGCCGGAACCGCCTTCCCGCCGTTTTGGGTTGATGCACTGACGGTCACGCTGCCCGCCGCCATGGACGCGGTGTGATTGTGCTGCGGCATCTGAGCGATGCTCAGGGTATTCTGAGTGTTGCCAGAGAACTGGCCGACCTGGAACTGATGCATTCCAGTGGAATCGGTCAGGACGCCCTGGCCGATGACGGTGCGACCCTGCAAGTTGGGCAAATTGAACGACACCTGCCCGCTCCCGCCGTAGATGGTCCCGATCAACGAGTACAGGGCTTGGTTCTGGTTGACCTGAAGGGACTGGCCCGTGCACGTGTTGAAATACTCCGGGGCCCAGGCAAAGCCAAAAACCCCGATCATGCCCATATAATAATCCATCAAAAACCCCCTGAAAGTGCCGATCCTTGTGTCAGCGCAAGGCTGAAGATCCGGCATGGTTGAGCGGCGCCGAAATAGCCCCGCTCTAAGTGTGTGGCTGCGCGAGCGGACCTGTAAAGGAAAAAAATAAGTCGTTTACATTAGTTTTCACGCCAAATAAGAGTCCTAATGAGCGCGCCGTACCTTTGGGTTAATTCTCACCCACAAATAAGCTGGTAGTAGGCGGCTGGTTTGCCGCCGGGCAGCGGAACGATGCGGCTGATGGACAGGGGCGGAAAGTCCCCGGCGTCCGGGTGGCGCAGGATGTAGGCGCCCAAGCCGTCCAGGTGCGGTCCTTCCAGTGGGCCGCTGAAGATCAGGGAGAACGTCGTGCGCGGCGCGCCGGGCAGCGTGAACTGCGGTGTGGCAGTGGCCCGCTCCAAAACCAGGGGAACCGCCGCGTTTCCGGCGCCAATGGCGTCGAAGTGCTGTCCGACGTAGGGCATGAATGCCTCCACCGTTAGCGTGGCGACATCCGTGGGCGGCTTGGGAGATGCCGAGTCGTTCTCTGGCTGCTGCATTGGATTTCACTCTCGCGTAGCGGTACGTTTGGCCGCCAGAATGGCGCAAGTCGCCGAGCCACGCAATGCAAACAAAAGTAAACAGAGGGTCATTCAAGCCCGGTTAGCATGTATGCTGGCATCTGATAATGCCATTACAAAACAACCTGTTGACGAAATTGTACGGTTTGGAAGCGCGCCTGAACGGCGTTTACGGCCCCTTGTCTCGGGAGACAATAGGCCGTAAAAACCTTCAGGTTGCAGGAAAAGCGGTGCTACTTTTAGGTTCATGCGGCTTCCGTCGCGTTCGGGGATGGACGGAGGGTGCAGCCCTGCTTGACAGGGTCCACGGCCACACTAGACGCGGCAGGGGTTGATGCTGCGCCGGAAAAAGTTCGGGAGATCACGCCATGCGTTCGTCCACGCCGTTCCCCACCGCCCGCCGTCACGACGACGGCACGGCGTCTGCCCTGCCCAGCGAGCCGCTCGCCCATGCGCTGGAACAGCGTGTGATGCTGGACGCCGCGCTGGTGGCAACGGTGGTGGAAGGCACGGAGGCCGCCCCGCCGGTTCCCGAATCGGCCCCGGAGCCGGTCGATGCCCATGAAAGCGGCCTGGACGCCGACCTCGTGGCGGCGCTGACGACGGCCGCCCCGGCCGCGCGGACGGAGGTAGTGTTCATCAACGCGGGCATGGCCGACGCGGAAACCCTGATCGCCGGTGCGGCTGGCGCGGGCCGGGAGGTGGTCGTTCTTGAAACCGACCGCGACGGACTCCAGCAGATCGCGGACTATTTGGACGGGCGCGACCCGGTTGACGCCATTCATATCGTTGCCCACGGCGGCCAGAACGAGCAGCGGGTGGGCGGCACCATCCTGACCGGCACGACCATCAACGATCACGCGGACACGCTGGCCCGCATCGGTGGCAGCCTGACCGGGGAAGGGGACATTCTTCTCTATGGGTGCAGTGTCGCCCAGGGCGAGGCCGGTCGTCTGTTGGTGGACGACATCGCTCGCATCACCGGCGCCGACGTCGCGGCGTCCACCGATGCCACCGGCGCCGCCGCCAAGGGCGGCGACTGGGTGCTGGAGTACACGACCGGGGGCGTTGAGGCCGTGGCCGCGTTGGGCGCCGAGGCACGGGATGGCTACGGCTATCTTTTGAACACCACCTTGGCGGCGGGTGACATCGCCGTCCTTGGACTCAACTCAGATGATGCTTATCCGAGCCAACGGTGGGCCTTCGTGGCGCTTGCCGACATTAGTGCCGGCGCGACCATCCATTTCACAGATGCCAGCTTTGATGCGATGCTGAGTGGCAACCAATTCTTCGTTAATCTGCTCAACGAAGGGCACATGACTTGGACGGTGGGCAGCAATGTCGCGGCCGGAACCATGTTCGTTGTGACGAACAACAATGCTGGTGCTGCCACCATCGCAGACATAGGCGGTACGACCTATAGCGGTGTCAGCGGCTCCCTTGGTGGGTCCAGCGCCGGATTTCACTCCAATGGAGACCAGATTTTCGTCTACCAGGGAACGGCCGGTACGACCGTTGGGGCGGCGTTCATTTATGGTCTGAACACGGGACAGAATAGTGTCAGCTACCCCACCGAAGGGATGTGGATGGTGCCGGGGGCCGTTACACTCGGGCAGCTCTCGTCGGCGCCGCCCGGCCTTGCGGATGGGGTAAGCGCAGCCCTTCTAACTTCCCCGAGCGCCGCCGGTTCAATCGTGGATGGCGGGGCGTATGGCTTCGACAATATGAAGTACGTCGGCATCACGTCGGGGACCAAGGAGGCGCTGCTTGCGGCCATTGGCAACGCGCAGAACTGGGTTGGTGACAACGTCACGACCTATGACTTCGCCACGATCGGTAATTTCACGATCACGGTGCCCAACGCCGCCCCGACCATTACCGTCCCCAGCGTGCCGACCACCGTCCATGAGGACTCGACCGGCGTCGATATCGGCAACTTCGTCATTGCCGACACCGATGGTCACTCCCAGACCGTCACCGTGACGTCGGTCAACGGCACGGCGACCCTCGGCACTATCGCGGGCCTGGGTTCGCTGACCGGCAACGGCTCGGGGAGCATTTCATTCTCCGGCTCGGTCGCCGACGTGAACACTGCGCTCGCCAGCCTGACGTTCTCCCCCACCGCCAACCATACCGGCGCGGCGTCGGTCACTGTGGCGACCGATGACGGCAACGGCGGCACCGACAGCAAAGTCCTGAACTTCACCGTCAACGCCGGGCCGACGGTCAGCAGCATCGTGCGCACCGGCGGGGCGGGCGCCCTGACCAATGCCGATTCGCTGCAGTTCGACGTCACCTTCAGCGGCGCCGTCACAGGGGTCAGCACCGGGGATTTCGCCGTCACCGGCACGACCGCCACCGTCACCAACGTCGAGGCGGTCAGCGGCTCCGTCTACCGCGTCACCGTGTCGGGCGGCAACCTTGCGTCCTTCACCGGCGCCGTTGGCCTCACTCTGGTGGACGATGACTCGATCACCGCCGCCTTGGGCGCGCCGCTGGGTGGCGTCGGGACCTCCGGGGCGGGCGATGGCGGCTTCTCGGG
>Ga0172382_10009163_pt1 | contig 13580 bp, 10 predicted proteins | sample Leawel138RmetaG_FD_122245 | JGI IMG/M metagenome (GOLD analysis project Ga0172382, IMG submission 122245) | Leachate microbial communities from a municipal landfill in Southern Ontario, Canada - Leachate well 138R metaG | ecosystem: Engineered > Solid waste > Landfill > Unclassified | place...
AGGCCGCCAGCCTGGGAGCCCCGAGCGCTGGCTCGGGACGGGAAAGCCGTATTCTGTAATCTTGCAAACTAATTGCCAGATTACAATTGGAAGTTTGGTCGCATTCCAAATTCAGATTGATCAGTAGTTGTTTCGCGCAAATGTTATCAGGTCTTTTGTCACTTTTTTGACACACACCCCATCGCTATCAGGATCGAAATTGGGTGTGTACCAATATAGTTGAGGTTGTGGCGGGCGAAGTTGAATAAAATGTGACTGGTAGAAAATTCCGGTCTTTTTTGGCTGATTTCAGGCGCAATGGAATGTAAACTTTACAAAAAAGATGATTTACCGCACAATATCAGCATCTTTTCTTTATCAGAGAGAGAATTATGGAACCAGACAAAAATGCCGATCTTCCGCAAATCGGATATGAAGACAATCTTGGCAACTTTTCGCCCTGGGTCAATGCAGGCGTGGCACTGCTGCTGGGTGCGCTGGCCTTCATCGGCTACCTGATGGTTCTCTCACCGGGAGCCTTTCCCGGCGAACCGGCATCGCTCGTGGCCGGGGCGGTCGGAGTGAAACCAGTCCTGACGGCGCAGCATGTCGTCTGGCGCGGGCTCGTCGGCTGGATCGCCGACTGGTCGCGGGGCGGCATTATGCTGCGCGTCAATCTCTTCAGTGCCGTCTGTGGTGCCCTCAGCGTCGGGCTGATGTACCTGCTGACCACGAGTCTGCTCGGTCTGGCGCTTGACGACGAACAACTCGGCAACATCCCGACCTCGCAGCGCCATCTGGCACGTCGCATTGCCCGCACGGCGGCCATTTTCGGCGGCATCATCGCAGCGCTCACACTGGCTTTCAGCATCCCCTTCTGGATCGCTTCGACCCAGGCCTACTACCACGCCTTCTACGTCGCCTGGTTGCTCTTCACCGGCCTCTGCATCGCCCGTTTCGCCGAAAGCGACCATCTCGGCTGGGCTGTCGCGGCCGCTTTTCTGCACGGTGCCGGCATGACCCAGACCTCGGCCTTTGTGGCCTTCGCCCCGATTATCGGCCTGGCCATGCTCTACCTCCTCTGGTACAACCGGCGCATCTATCCGGCGGCACTGCTGGCCATCGCCGGGGCCGCCCTGCTCGGCATGAGCCTGATCTTCGTCAGTGCCCAAGTCTTCTACAAGTCCGACGGTTTCTGGCTGATGAACTACGGCGGTTTCTTCCAGATCATCCGCCACCTCTGGATCATGCTCGTGGGCGGCATCCGCGCCAGCCTGCCGCAGGTCGGCTGGTTGATCCTGCTCGGCCTGACGATTGTCCCCTGGATCGCCGCACTGATCACGGCCGCCCGGGCGCTCAACGGCGAGCGCGACTGGGGTTACGGCGTGCTCAATCTGGCTATCGCCATCGTCACAGTTGCAGTGCTGATCAATATCAAGGCCTCGCCCTGGCGCATCTTCGGTGTCGGCAACACCACGATCGTGCCCTACATGCTGACCGCCATGACGACCGGCTACCTCGCCTGCTACGCCTACCTGCTGCCGACGCATTTCTGGGGCATCGCCGACGAGAACGGTAAAAACCATCACACGCCGCTGCTCACCCGGCGGGTCATCATCGCCCTCATCGTCCTCTTCTGCTGCGGCACCACGATTGCGAACTATGGCAAAAGCAACCACCGCGGCACACGTTTCATCGCGCTCTATGCCGACCGCCTGCTCGACAATCTCGAAGGCCGCACCTGGCTGGCCACCAACGGAGCCATGGACGATGTGCTGCTGCTGCGCGCCCACGAACGCGGTATCGACCTCAACTGCCTCAACCTCTCGCAGGGCAACAGCCAGACTGCCATCCGTATCGCCAGCAGCAAGCTGCCGCATGTCCGTCTGCGCAACAGTGCCACGCTCGGCTTTGTGACGTTGCTGCAGGAGTGGATTTCATCCGATCTCGATGCCGGCAGCACCCTCGCCCTCGCCCTCGTGCCGGATCTCTGGTCGCTCGGCGACTACGAAATGCTGCCGCGTGGATTTGTCTTCCTCGGCATCAGCCGCGATGAACTCGAACAAGTTTCATGGGCCAAGGAGATCGAACACCACAACCTGCTCTGGGGCGAGCTCGAGGAAGCCTTTGCCGAAATCCCCGAGTCGGCGCCCGACTGGATCCACAACTGCCGCGACCGCATCGTGCGTCCCCACGCCAGCTTCATCGGCAACAACCTCGGTTATACGCTCGAACTCCTCGACAAGCCCGATCAGGCTTTCGCGGTTTACGACCGCGTCCATCAGTTCGACCCGGACAATGTCAGCGCCCTGCTGAACTGGTCTACGATGGTCTTCAACGGCCGGGCACCCGAGAAGAAGGACGATGTTTTCGCCGCCCTCGAAGGTCTCAACAAGCGCCTCGAAGGCACCCAGCTCCCGATCTGGTCGCTCTCGCGCGTCTTCGGCTATGTCAGCCGTCCCGAACAGTTTGCCCAACTGGGCTGGTCCTGGGCCGGTTCGGGTCAGCCGCGACTGGCGCTCAAGGCGCTCGAAAAGGCCGAAGAAGGCACCCCGGCCGAAAACCGCATCGCCCTCCAGTCGAGCATGGCACGCATCCACCTCCTGCAGGACCGGCCCGAGGAAACTGAGCGGGTGTACTACGACATGCTGATCGAGGATGCCGGCAACCGCGGCGCCCTGATGGGGCTCGTCCGCATCCAGGCCATGCGCGGCGACACAGCCAGCGCGCGCACGTTCCTCGAACGGGCCGAAAAGGCCGGTGTCCCGCGTGCCACCCTCATGATCGCCACTGCCCTGATCGCCCGCGTCGAGGGCAATGTTTCGCAGGCGCGCTCGATCCTGCAGGAGCAGGTCGATCTCGACCCGACCAATATCGAAGCCTGGAGCCACCTCTGTGCCTTGCTGACGGATGAAAAAGACATGCCGGCTCTCGAAGTGGCGGTCAAACGCCTCGAAGATGCCGCCGGTACCGATGCCTTCCCGACCCTGATCGCCCGCACGGGCCAGGCGATGGCCGAAAACAACCCGCGCGTCGCACGCGATTTCCTCAGCCGCGCCCAGCGCCTGCAGCCCCACGCCATCGCTCTGCTAGAACAGCTCCTGCTGCTCGACTACCAGCTCGTCGATAAAAATCTCGCGACCGAACATGCCCGCATGTTGCTGCGGCTCAACAGTGCCAACGGCACCGCCAACTACATCATGGGCTCGCTGGCGGCCGAACGGCGCGACTACGACAGTGCCGAGGATTACCTGCGCCGCTCGGTCGAGGCCGGTGAAACGGTCCAGAACCTCAACGACCTCGCCTTTGTCCTGCTGCGCCGCGACCAGGTCGCAGAAGCCGAGAAACGTGTTCTCCAGGCGCTCAAGCTGGACGATCAGGACTACTCCGCCTGGGATACTTTCGGCATGATCCGTGTCGCCAGAGGCGAATACGAAGAGGCCGAGGTGGCCTTCAACACCTCGCTCAAGCTCTTCTCCGAAGACCTCCGTGTCCACGTCCACCTGGCCGAGGCGCTCTTGCTTAAAAAGGAAACCAGCCGCGCCGCGGAAATCCTGCGCGGAGTCATCAAAGAAGTCGATACCCTGCCACGCGAGGACTGGGAGAAATTCGAAGAACTGCACCTCAAGATCCTCGGTACCAAGTACTCGCGGCGCGATAAATAGAACCCCTGCCATGTCCCAGTCACAAACCAACTCCGAAACTTTCCGCCGGGAACTGACCCGGTTGCTGGAAAACTCAAACAAGACCCTCGCTTTCACCGGTGCCGGTGTCTCGACCCTCTGCGGTATCCCCGACTTCCGCGGCACACATGGGATGTACCAGAGTCAGCCCGATGCCGAACGCATCTTTGACCTGACCTGGTTCCATCGCGACCCCTCGCTCTACTACCGTGGCTGTCGCGACCTGATCTACGGCACCAGCCAGATCGAACCCGGTCCGCTGCATCTGGCCCTCGCCCGGCTCGAAGAAGTCGGCCGCCTCGAAGCGGTCATCACGCAGAATATCGACATGCTGCACCAGAGGGCCGGTTCGGGGACTGTGATCGAGCTGCACGGCTCGGGACGCATCCATCGCTGCATCCGCTGCGGCCACCAGCTCGGGTTCGATGCCATTCTCAAGATGCTCGAAACGGTTGAGGTGCCGCTCTGTGCCTGTGGCGCACCCTACAAGCCGGACATCACTTTCTTCGGCGAATCCCTCCCCGAAGACGCCTTCCGCGATGCCTTCGATCTCGCCAGCGAGTGCGACCTGATGCTCGTGCTCGGTACCTCGCTCACCGTGCATCCCGCTGCCAGCGTTCCCGCGATCGCCAAACGCCACGGCGCCGCCATCGTCATCGTCAACGCCCAGCCCACTCCGCTCGACAGTGAGTGCAACCTGCGCTGGTACGACCTGGCCGAATTTGCCGAGTTCCTGATGGCGATAATTGAAACAAACAAATGGGCAACCGCCCGGACATAACATGACTTTGAAACATACTGCCGAAGAGCGACCCGACTGGGATACTTATTTCATGGATATCGCCCATGTGGTCAAACGTCGCGGCAACTGCTGCCGGCGCAAGGTGGCCGCCGTGGTCGTCAAGGAACGCCGCATTATCTCGACCGGCTACAACGGCACGCCGCGCGGCATTACCAACTGCTGCGATGGCGGCTGCGCCCGCTGCGCCAGCGAAGCTCCCTCCGGCACGGCACTGGGCGACTGCATCTGTTCACATGCCGAGGAAAACTCGATCACCCAGGCGGCCTACCACGGCATCAGTCTCAAGGATTCCACGATCTATGTGACCCTCAGCCCCTGCCTGACCTGCGCCAAGATGATCATCAACGCCGGGATCCGCGAGGTCGTGTACGACGAGGAGTATTGCTTCGGCGACCAGACCCGCGCCCTCTTCGCCGAGGCGGGGATCATCTGCCGCCGTCACCCGACGAGCTGATGCAAGGACTTGCGCATGGGAGAGCTAAATCTCCCGCAGTTTTGGGTCAGTCTTTGTCCGCTGTCTGTTCCGCGGCTTCGTCCGCCGCTCCGGGCGACTCTTCCGCCGGCAGTTCTTCCACATATTGCGGTGCCAGCAGGTTGCCGCGGCTGCGCAGACTGTCGGCCACTTCCACCGCCGGCAGGCGGCGCAGGTCGCCGCCATAGCGCTCCAGTGCCAGTGCGGCCGCCACACCGGCCGCTTCACCCGTCACGCCGCAGACCGGGATCGATCGCGTCACATCCCACACCGATGTCGCCGCCGATATGCAGCGCCCGGCCACGGCGAGGTTGGTCGTCTGCGGTGCCACCAGACAACGCAGCGGGATCGACCAGACCGGACCGGCCTTGCGCCAGTCGCTCATCAGACCCACCGCATCGTCAAACCAGCGGTGTTTGTCGGCATCGCGCAGGGAATAGCTGCCGACCAGCCGCCGCGTCATGCGCAAGCCGGGAAAGGTCGCCGCCTGGATCGGCTGAATCTCGACGCCGGGATTACGCTGACGCATTTCGGCCAGTCTGGCACGCAGCATCTCGCGCGTGCCCAGAATCTGTCCCGTCACATCCTCCGCCACGTCGCCACGGAAAAACGGCCCCTCGCCACCTTCACATGTGGCGTCGGGACAGAACTTTTTCGAGAGCACATGCAGCCGCAACGCTCCCTCCTGGAGTGTGTAAAACCAGCCGGCCAATACGTTTGAATCGAGTGACTCGGTCTCTTCGCCTGCCGCATGGCAGACATCCGCATCGCCGCTGGCGTCGATCACCATCCCCGCGGCAAGTGCCTGACGTCCGCTCTTGTTTTCAACAATCACATGCGTGATGCGTCCATCCTCACGCCGCACGCCCGCAAAACGTGTGTCGTACATCAGGGTGATACCGGCATCCACCGCCATCTTTTCGAGCGCCAGGAAAAATGCCGTCGGGTTGAAATCGACATAGTAGCGCTGCTTGCGCCGCTCGGCCGGATCGCCACCCGGCTGCCAGCAGGCGGGCAGCACGTCAAAGCGCGCCAGCCGATCCGCCTGCTGCGTCCCGGCCACCGAAAGCTTGAGCAGCTCCTCCGTCAACCCGGCCATCACCTGGCGCCCGCGGCCATCGCAGAGCGGCAGATAGACGATTACATTGCCCAGCGTCGCCAGCCCGCCCAGCGCGTAGAGTTTTTCGATCAGGCAGACGGGAACTCCACTGCGGGCGGCCGCCAGCGCCGCCGCCACACCGGCAATGCCGCCCCCGACCACGACAACGTCGAAATTTCCGCTGACAGGCAGGTCGCGAGCTGGTTCATGACACGAGTCAGGACTGTTCATGGCACCTCCAAATCTCAAGCGATTTTTATCCGATCGTTTCCGCTTCAGCGCAGTGGAATCGCCGCCAGCGGCCAGTGGCTGTCGCGCGGGACTTTGCCGCTCGGGAAACTGCAGACGGCTTGGCTGCCACGCAGCAAAGTAGCGGTTCCATTTTCACAGACGATGGTAAAATCCGTCTCCCGGTGACGCTCACGCATGATCGTCGCCAGAGTCAGAATCCGCTCCAGTCCATCGCCGCACCGGAAGTTGTGAACCTCGTCCGGCTGTGCCAGACGTCCCACCCCTTCAAAGATCGACTCGTTGGGCAGGCCGGCATATTGCGCAATTACGTCGGCATCCGACATTTCGGCCGTTTCCTCGACACAGACCGGATTGCGCTGCAGGGCTGCCACCAGAAACGGCAGCGGCTCGGTCGTGGCGAGGTCGCGGTAGGCATAAAAGGCAATCCGGCACATTTCGTTGCTTTCGCGCAGCGACTCGATCCGCGCAATTATTTCATCGCGACTCATCGAGGGTTGCAGGTCGAGCGGCGCGGTGCTGCGCGAGAGTTTCTTTTCCGCGATGTTGGGCAGGCGTGGCACGACATGGCAGAAGTTGATCAGGCGTTCGATCATTTCGGCCGTATTCAGGCAACCCCGCTCGGTATGCTTACGCAGACGCAACAGGTCTTCTTCCTTGTGGATATCGACCGGGTTTTCGCGCAGATAGTCCTCAAGATCGTTGAGCACAATGTCTTCCTTGCGGTGCTCGTGCTTGAACTCCGACTGGTCGATCTCCTCCAGCAGCTTGTCGCGTGTCTCGCTCGCGATACGGTATTTGCTGCCGGCTTCGTAGGCGAAAACCCTTTCGAGCGGGATGTAATGGTCACGCCCGTGGATCGACCAGCGGACCACGTAGCAGGAGCGTCCGTCGGGGGTCTGGCGCAGGAAGTTGGAGAGGATATCGACCGTCAGCTCGGTCGAAAGATAGGCTTTGAGTTTGCTGCTGAAGCGCTCGTAAGCTTCCGGCGCGATGTCGGCCTCGGGATAAAGCAGATGGATGCTGCCGCTTTCGTGCGCCACCAGCGTCACCCGCTCGTTCTCCAGTGCCCGCCTTGCCTGGGCCGAAAGCTCGGTACCGTTGAACCACATCGCCTTGGTCACGATGCGCCGGTTGTTGCAGAGAAAACCGTCGCCGATATCGACAAAATTCTGCGAGTGCAGCGGTGTTGCCATCAGAAAAATATCTTTCAGCGGTACGCCGATCACGACAAAGAGCGCCGCCGCATAGAGCGCCGCCAGCGAAACGCATTCCCCCGCACCGGTCGTATAGCCTTCCTTGTGACGAAAGGCCGTCATCGATTCGAGCGACTCGGTCTTCCAGTAGGGGATCGTGTCGCCGGTATATTTGTCGAGGCCGAAGTGCGTCCTGATGTCGATGTCGAAATAATATCGATCGCCCTCATAGCCGAAGAGTGCATTCGACTGAGCCAGCGCATCCCGGTCGACAAACTCCGAAAAGCGCGCCAGCTCCCGTGCCTGGGTTGTCAGGCCCCAGGTTTCGAGGTCGAGATTGAAGGCATAGTTGTCCATGATAAACTGGCGCAGCCGGTTGACGCGCGCCATCGGGCCGCGCCGCTCGATGCCCTTAAACCAGGGGTCATCGCGCCAGCTCCAGAGAATCGGCGACATGATGTTGGCCAGCACCAGACTGTAGGCCAGATCGGGGAAAACAAACACCTCCATGTCGGACATGCTGACGGCGGAGGATTTCTTCTGAAGATCACGGGGATCGGCAATGCTCGGGTCAAAATTGGTCTGATTCATGCCCCATATCCTAGCACATAACTTCCCTGCGGGCGAGAGCGGCAATCAACACAGACCAAGCTGGAGAGCGGCAGGCCATTGCCGCCGATGAAGAGGCTTCTTTATCCATTTTTCAAGTCGCCGTTTCATCCGGCGTCGATGGCGCGACACCCTCCAAAAATTCGATCCCTCTGGCATCCATATCTGCCTTTTCCCGGGGGCAGGGTGACACTTGCCCCTCCCTGGAGGATGGCACTACGGTCAGCGGCGGCTGAATTCGCAGCCGCAGAAATCCTGACGGTATAACCCGTATTTGCGGGTCAGTTCGAGGCTGCGCCGGAAGCCGTCGCGTTTCTTGAAGTCGCACTCGATAAAAGCCACCGCTAACTCGCCGCTATCGCTGTCAGCACCACCCGCTCCCGCGATTTCCTGCCCGGCGGCGAAAACCTGCGCCGAGCGCTTGTGCGGACTGACTGTCAGGGAGGAGGTAAATCCGCTGTAGCCCCGCTCCTGCGCCAGTTGCAGCACGCGCCGGAAGTTGTGGCGGAAGCAGGCCTCGCAGCGCCGCCCGCCTTCCCGCTCGGACTCGAGCCCGGCGATACTCTCAAGCCAGGCGGCATGGTCGTAATCCACCACCAGCAGCTCCACATCTTCCGCGGCAGCCAGTTGGCGCAACGCTTCGAGACGTTTTTCATACTCCGCAGCGTCGGCGAGATTGTCGTTGGCATAACAGAGCACCGGCTGATAGCCCCGGTGCCGCAACTCTTCGATACAGTGGGTGGCACAGGGGCCGCAACAGGCATGCAGGAGTAGCGGCGATGCGATCGCACCTGTGACGCTTGTCTCTGCTTTTTTCATGCCCCTCCCCTACTCGGCTACAAAAATAAAAGTCAGGATGGCAAAAGTGGTCTCGCGCAGAACATCCCCGTCGCTGGCATCGGATGCCGGGTCGGAGCCCCAGAATCCATGACCGGTGGCACCGTCTCGACGCTGCCGCGCAATTAAATCCGAGGCCAGGCGCTGCCGCCAATCGAGCGGATATTCCTCCTCGAAAAGAACCGCCGGCGGCAGCAGAGCGACAAAGCGTGCAATCCACCAGGCGTCCTCGGCCGATACGGGGGGCTTATGCGCCAGCCACTTCAGGTAAGCTCTGGCGGCGCGGCCGTCGGCTTCGGCTCCGCGCAAAATCCGCGCCAGACCGGCCTGTGCCACCTTGCCGGCGGCAGGATTGTCCAGCTTGGCAGCATGGGCAACCACGCCGCTCCACTCAAAGTCCTGTGCCGGATTGTCGCCTCCGCCACGCAGGATCAGGGCCACGATCAGATCGCAAGCTGCGAGTCTGCGGGGATCCGTCAGCGCGAGGCGACGTGCCACCCGGGCGACGAGGTCGGGTCGCTGATCCAGCAGCCGCAGCAGCAGACCCGCGTACGCCAGTTCGGCCACCTCAAGGTCGGCCAGCACAAGCTGCAAGTCTCGCTCCAGCCTCGTCACGGCGCCGGCGGCCGCCTTTTGCAAAACGGGATGCTGCCGCCAGGCTGCCGTGCCGTCGCAAAACGCCAGTGCCGGGGCCACGCTCAGGTGATCGGGCGCAAGCTGCCAGCGACCATCTTCAGTCTGACGCACCGCCAGGAACTGCTGCCCGCGGTAAATCGCCGCTTCCACCTCGTGGCGCACCGATTCGTGCAGCCGCCAAGCCTGGGTTTTGGGCACGGTCAGACTGCCCTGCGCCCGGAGAAGAGTTGCCGGGAGCAGAATCAACAGGGCGGCGAATGTTTTACGGCTTCTCACGGCATCTCAATACTGAAGATTTTCTGACACTCAAGGGTCTGGTTGAAAAGGTGGAACTCCGTCTGTGCGTGGTGGTGAAAGATAACTTGTGAGCGATGAGGTCTGATTTGTGCTGGCCGAAGTTGTAACTGCGGTTGCACCGGCCTCATGCCTTTAACACACCAATATGTTTTCATCCCCTCGGCGTGGACCGGGGACCCGCACCCGCCCGGAGTTCCCGGAGCAGTTTCCTACTCCAAATCGGTTTTCCAATTGGTCTCCTGAATCTCGATGTTCAGCTCCCGAATCTTCTTCGAGAGATCATCCAACTGCTTCTGCAGCTTCTTCACCTCAACACAGGCAACCCACTTGATCTCGGACATGCTGTACCTGTCTGGGTCTCGGATAGAAGAGTCGACCGCGTGCTGGATCAGCGAATGCTGCTGCGTCAGCTCATCGCGTTTGGCGATCGCCTCGGTCAGGGTGCGCCCATCCGGCAGCTTGTTCGAGCTGTTCGCGACGTTGATTTTGTGCACGAGCTGGCGCAACTCTTTGAGGGCGCCAAAAGCCTCCATCATCAGTTCTGCAGGATCTTCGTGCGGCTGATTTCCCTCCTGCACCACCGCATTCTTGCCAATGCGTTGGCGCAACGATTCGAGTTTCTTCTGAATACCGGCTCTGATTACAAGCGCTTCGGCGATTTTCACGGCACTCTCTTTAGTTAGTTCTTTCAGGTTATCAAAAAACACCGCCGTTGTCAATTTGCTGATCTGCCACCCAGAAAGAACGCCAGAAAGAAAGAGAAAGAGTTAACTCTCATAGTTTTGGGCTGCCAGCCAAACTTTCAATTTGTCTGAATTTTTTCTGTTGAAGGTGTAGCGGATTTTCTTGAGCGGATGATTAAAGTTAAACGTCAGCTTTTTTGCATCTGGCCTGGCGAGGGCTGCAACCATGGCATTGCGTGGCACGACAAAGGCGCGCATGAAAAAATCCCAATGGACAAAAAATGCCTGATCAGACATCAGTTGCACGCGACAATTGGTGCCGGTTGTCTTGACAACCAGCGGCTCACGTTTCAACTTTTTCCTTTTGATCGATTTCCAGGCCTGTTTGGTCGCGTTGATATCCTGAGCCGAGACGGTAGGAATCAGATCGCGGATGTGATTGAGCTTTTTATAGCTCTGAATCAGGGAGACTGCCACGAGCAACGGGATGACGAGTCCCCCCGGATCGAACTCGGCTCCCGCCATAGTGTTGAGCACCGTAACTGCCAGATTCCACAGAAATAGGAGGGTAGTAACAATGGTTTCCGCCAGCAATATCCCCAGACTCGGTTTCAGCAGAGCCTGAACTCCCGTGCCCAGCATCAAAATGCCCAGTATCAAAAGACCGACATTGATGGTGCTTGCCTGCATCGCGACTACTCCAATCGCGACATTTATCACACCCCAAATGATGCCCCCAATACCAAGACTTTTTATCATCCTGCGGGTGCTGACAGCCATAAGGATTTTGTTTTCATCGGAGTCGAACCAGGCATCATATTTCATGGCAACTTCCCTCTGAGATTGTCCCTGCTTAAAGAGCCTGCAAGGTTGGCCGTCGATCTTCTTACAGCCATGTCAATGGGTCAAGTTTTTTCGGCCAATGACCACCATGCCGTTTCGTGCGACGTTGACACTTCGACAGGCTCAGTGCTTGCAGCGGCGCAATGCTCTCCAATTTTTTCTGTTCCTCTGGCGGTTGTTTTCGCTTTTTATGGCGGTTCGCGAGGAAGCTCACCCTCCATTTTTCCAGCATCCCGTGCGGTTTTTCTGGAGGGCGGCAGGCTCTTGCCGCCGGAAGAAATCGCCATAAGATACGCCACCGGGAGGGACGACTGTCACGTCGTCCTGGGCAAGGTCAGGACTCTGCCACAGTCCACACAATTCCATGTGTTCATACACACGCTTTTTTTTTGACAATGATGTAAACTTGGCTTCGTTTCGCATGGAAGTATCCATCACACGCGAAGGGAAATACGATGAACCCACAGTGCAACAATCAAGGTGACACCACAATAAGCGGTCTGGAGCGGGTGGTTAACGTGTTTGCAGGCCGTTCGGTTGACAGACTGCCTGTGGGCGAGGATTTTTGGGGCGAAACTCTTGCCAAATGGAGAATGGAAGGGAATCTCGGCCAAGACGAATCTCCGACTGAACATTTTGAACTGGACTTAGACCGTGCGGGATTGGTCACCTGGTATGTCAATCCTGCCGACGGATGGACGGTTGTTGAGGAAGACGACGAGACGGTCACGATCACCGATCCCAATGGCGCGACGATACGAACCTGCAAAGGGCACGCGGGCGGCAGTGCTCATATCTCCTGCCGGGTGTACGACCGGGAAACGTGGGAGTCATTCGCCAAGCCGCATCTGTCGAAGCTGGATCCAACACGGATCCCCTTTGAAGCTTATCGCAAAGCACGAATGGCCAGTATGGCAGCCAACCGTCATTTTTCAAATGATGGGTTTGGCCCATTTGAGATGATGCACCGGTTGCTGGGACATGAGAACCTGTTGATGTCCATGGCACTTGAGCCTGAATGGGTCAGGGATATGGCGGACACCTACTGTGAGTTCAACATCCGGCATTGGGACGAGCTTTTCCGCCGTGAGGGACTGCCGCAGGCCACCTGGATTGCGGAAGATCTCGGCTATAAATTCAAGCCGTTCATGTCCAATGCGATGTTTGAGGAAATTTTCCTGCCGGGATATGCCCGAATGTTCGAATGGCTGCACGGGCGGGGGCTAAAAGTAATCCTGCACTCGTGCGGTTTTGTAGAACCGTTTCTTTCCCTGCTTTTCGAGGCTGGCCTGGATTGTCTTGAGGGCATGGAGGTGAAGGCCGGGATGGACCTGCCCACACTTTTCCGCACCTTTGGCGATCGGGTAGTCTGGTATGGCAATATTGACATTCGGACACTCGAGTCCAATGACTTGAGTCTTGTTGCGGCTGAGGTCAAAGCCAAGGTGGGTGCCGCAGTTTGTGCTGGTGCACGCTACATGGTTCATTCTGACCACTCGATCTCGCCCAAAGTCGAGTACAGTACCTACCGTGCATTCCTTGAGCGCGTTCGCAGGCCGCTCGGAACTATCAGGTCGCAGGTGCCCGGGTAATCTTGACGTAGCAAAACGCCAGCGGTGCCAGCGAGGTGCTGTGCCGGTCGGTCGCACCATCCTTGCGGCAGCCCCAGCCCAGACGGGCGGTGTCGAGTGTCCAGCAGACTGTTGTCGGCTGATCGGACATGTTGGCCAGCAGGACGAGAGCCTCATCCCCGTTCCAGTAAACCGCAGACCGAACAGATGCCACGGACATGCAAGCCGGACTCACCAGATGGCTGGCAAACATCTTGTATTGCGTGAAGTCAATCGTCCGCACGATCTGGTAAGCTTCAAGAAAATCCTCGGAGGGAAAATCTGTCGCTATGTGGCTGAGCAGGCAGTACAGCATGAACCGTCGCGGATCCTGCCGCTCGGGCCCGTCCCGCAGGACGAAATGTGAACAGGTCTTCATGAACTCAGCGCTGGGAGGGAACATCTCCGGCATCGGCTGCTCCGGCCGCGCCATTTCGTAAACAAGCACGACGTTCGCCAGGTTTTCCGCCATGATGAAGGGATCAAGGGAGTTGTGCAGGTACAGGATCCCGTCCTCCCCCACCCGTTCCCGCGCCCAGCCCAGCATGTCCATAAAGCCCTCAATGTCCCAGTGTGTGCAGGGTC
>Ga0172382_10009164_pt1 | contig 13579 bp, 10 predicted proteins | sample Leawel138RmetaG_FD_122245 | JGI IMG/M metagenome (GOLD analysis project Ga0172382, IMG submission 122245) | Leachate microbial communities from a municipal landfill in Southern Ontario, Canada - Leachate well 138R metaG | ecosystem: Engineered > Solid waste > Landfill > Unclassified | place...
CCGTCATTCTGAGCGTCAGCGAAGAATCCAGTCCGTGATTCTTAATAGATTAGGGATGCACAGGATGATGAAGATGAAAAAGGGATTAGGTTTTAGGGTTCAAAAAGGTTGCTAACTAACTGCGGATTAAAGAGTTGGAACACCGGATTCATCCGGTCGTAGGTGCCAGATTCATCTGGCACAATGTTCTTCCGACCACCCAACTCTGCCCACCAGCACCCAAACCCGCGCCCAGACCGTCATTCTGAGCGTCAGCGAAGAATCCAGGCCGTGATTCTTAATAGATTAGGGATGCACAGGATGATGAAGATGAAAAAGGGATTAGGTTTTAGGGTTCAAAAAGGTTGCTAACTAACTGCGGAATAAAGAGTTGGAACACCGGATTCATCCGGTCGTAGGTGCCAGATTCATCTGGCACAATGTACCTCTGACCACCCAACTCCGCCCACCAGCACCCAAACCCGCGCCAACCCGTCATTCTGAACGAAGTGAAGAATCCAGGCCGTGGAAAAAGGGCTTTTACTATCCATCCCTCTTCGCTCTTTAGGCAGAAAACCTGTGCCCATGAGTGTCATCCTGGAGCAACAGCGATAGGATCCAGTCCCTGCAGTTTTACAGGCCTTGTGCGCAGCAAAACGCTAAAACCCACAACCCCATTATATAGAACGAGTCCCTTGAAAAAGACCCGCAAAACCCTAAACCTTTGTGAACCTTATGCTTGCCTTTGAAACATAAGCGATACTAAGGGCGGCAACCAAGGGCGTACACTTAAAGTGTGCTTACGAGACCACATAAGCCCGCAATAGCGGTATTGTTCGAGCAGGCAGCCAATTCACATAGTCTGGTTTGCCAAAAGAACATTCCTTATCAATAAGGCCTGGATTCTTCGCTGACGCTCAGAATGACGGGCTGGTCTGGGTTTGGGAGGTGAAAAGGCGAGATGGAGACCTGGAGACGGGGAGACTGTACTTCAGTAGAAAGTAAAAAGTTGTCAGTTTTATGGCAGTATGCGCAGCGAAATCCCAAAACCTTAAAATCTGCGTTATCGGCGTAATCTGCGTGACACTCTATCCGCGTAAACCAAAAAACCCGGGAGACAAGCTCCCGGGTCCATTCTTATACCTGTATCGCCAGGAATCAGTTCTTGGCTTTCACATAGTAGAATTTCATGTCGGCTGGAGCCTGGGTCCACTCGGTTCCGGTCCAGTTTCCTTCCAGCAGTATGTAGCCGCTGTAAGGATCGTTGGAGCCATATATGTCGTAGGCGGTGGCGCCGGCAACGGGGTTCCAGTTGAGTTTGATGTTGTTTCCATCCTTGGTGATGGTGACCACAGGTGCTTCCAGTCCTTCCGTGTAGGCTTCGAAGTCGCTCAGGAAGCGCGGTGAGATCTGCATGGTTGCGTTGAATTGACCCGCCAGGCAGGTGATGTTCACAGGAACAGTATGCACCGCAGTGTTGGCATAGTCTGTATTGACGAAAGTGCGCATTACGGCGCTGCCGGAGGGGTCGGTGACATTGATGTTCTGGGCAGTGGCAGGATAACTTTGAAACACGGTGTCATCCACATTCACGTTCATCACCTTGATCAGCTTTGCCTGGTCGGCGCTGGTGAGGCTTGCCAGGGTGCGAACTTCGGGAACCACCACGTTGTTTGAGGAAGTGGCGGCGCCGGGGTCGGCTTTGGGCACAAACTGCAGGAGTCCCGAATACAAGGTCAGGGAACCGCTGATGCCGGTGATGCCGTCGTAGAGGTTGTAGGTGCTGGTGATAATTCCAGCCAAGTCATCAATGACGATGGCGGCGGTGGCGTCCTGGATATACTTGGTGTTGCGATTGGCGTTTTGATAGGTGAGCACAGCTTCTCCCACCAGGCGATAAATGTCACTGGTGTTTACAGGTTTAGTGCGCAGTTCGGCGATGTCCTGCACATCGATGGGGAAGTTGTAAACCTTTGTGGCAACCGTGCTTGAGATCATACCTTCCGCTGTGGCATACGCCTTCACCGTGGTGTTTTGAGAAACGTTGAAGGGAGCCAGATACAAAGCACCATTCTGGATGGGGTCGCTGCCGTCGGTGGTGTAGTAGATGTCGGCACCGTCAGTTGCACAGGTGATGCTGACGTTAAACGGGGCATAATAGGTGCCTGAATCAGGAGAAATCTCAGGCAGTTCCACCACTTCTTCACCGGGTGCGAAGATATGCCAGCCCAAATTGGTAATCGTATCAATCGGATACACGTCCCATTCGGCGGCGAGGGTGGGGAAGCCAGCGTCGGGGTTTTCCGTCACTCCACCCGTAACGGCGGCTTTGCGCACTAAAGTTTTGTCCAGGGTGCTATAACCGCCGTCTGCAGTCCAAGCTGTGCCGGGATCTTCACCGATGGTGCCAAAGATGTCCACATAAACTTCATCTTCGCCCACAATTTTCAGCAAAGCAAGGGCATCGTTACCATTGAAGTTTGTGGTTGCGCTGTTAATGGTTTTTAAAGCCTGCAGCGCTGCACCCGCTTGACTGTGGACAAGCACATAAACGCTGCCATGGTTCAGAATTGTGCCGGATTCGAAGGTTTCGGTGCTGGTTGGGGTGGTGCCTCCATTGGCAAAAAGCTTAACCTTGTAATTTGCCAAATCCACTGCAGCTCCGGTGCCGTTGAAGATCTCGATGGCTTTGTTGTTGCTGCTGCCTTCGATATATTCGGAGAAGAAGAGGTCTGTGGCATATTGGTCTCCCGAGGGCGGGATTGCCGTTCCGCTTACGGGCAGATTCTCAGTGCTTGCTCCCGGTGTTTCGTGGACGATGTTTTTGCTATACTGTCCCACCACGCTTGCATTCATGCGCACATAAATCGTTCCATTGAAGTTGTTGGGCAAGGTGAGTTCATCAGTCCAGTTTCCGGTTCCGGTTTCGCTGAGTTCGAAGGGGCTTTCCACCTCCACTTCAATATTGGCCAATGCGCCCGTAGCGCTGAGGCTATAGGATTGAACCGCGGAGGGACTGCCAATCGTTTGTTCAAAAGCATCCAGGCTTGCAACAATGTTGAAGGTCACATCGGGAGGGAAGGTTTCGCCTTCCACGCGGATGCTCACCGGAGCAGCGCCGGAGCTGGTGTGAACAATACTGCCGGCGTGTTCGCCAAGTTCGGAACTGACGAGGCGCACATAGATCTTGTCATCAAAAGTGGCGGGAACCTGAATTGGGTTTCCCCAGCCTTGTTCTGCATCATAGGACACTTCAAAACCGGTGGGAGCGGTGATGGTGATGGGTCCCACCAGGTTTTCGCCGCTCAGGTTATAATAGGAAATTTCTTCCGAAGGGGTTCCGGCAATGTTTGCCAAAGGATCCGGCTCACCAGAAACGTGGATGAAACGGGGTTCCGGGGTTTCGCTGCTCCAGAGGAGTGCCCAATCGTTCGTCACACGGATGCCGTCAAAAATGGCATAGGGAGTGTTTGCGGTTTGCCTGATGGCAATTGCGCCAATTCCGGTGGAACCGATATCGGCCTCATTGGTAATAGGGCTCAAAGTTGGAGTCGGCTCGTTGGGACCGATGACGGGGTTGATCCAGCCGGTGACGATATCGTTTGTGGTTCCGGGCACGAACTCATACTTCAAAACCACAAGATAGGTGGTTCCCGGTGCGTAGTCATAATCTGTATAAACAACATTTGCCCCGGCATTCGATTGTTTTGTGAGGCCAAAACGAATATTGTCGTTGGCGTCTTTGCTTACAAAGAATTTGGCTTTAAAATCACTGGTGCTGTTGGCAGCCATAAAGTGATAGACATAGTCTCCGTTTCCGGTGCTGGCATCGGTCACGTTAATCAGGAAAGAGGTGTAAACTTCTCCGCTTGTTTGGGGCACAAAAGCTCTGTTTACGTCTTCACCATTTCCAAGAGTTTGACCCGCATAACCGCTGGAGGGGGGATAGTTTGGATAGATGAGGTTGATGTCTACCACGGTGGGAGAATTGTTACCTGCTCCGCTATGAGCTGTCCAGCCGTTTTCAACCAAGGTGGTGCCGACTTCATATACAAAGTTTTCTTCCATGAGAAGGACGGGCTCTTCCGGCTCTTCCGGTTCATAAACCGTGCCGCTCACTGCCATATTAACATCTGATGCGCCGGTGCTGCTGTGGGTGATGTTTCCGGAATATTCGCCGGCGGTTGTGCCAATCAGGCGCACATAAACCGAACCGTTGTAGCTGGATGAGAGGGAAAGGCTGCCGCTGTAGCTGCTGCCATCGCTGGAAATTTCAAAGCCGGCGGGAGCTGCCACGCTGATATTCGCAGTGAGGTTGCTGCCGGAAAGGCTGTAAGTTTGAGCCAGGGAAGGGCTGCCCACCTCAGTGCTAAAAGCTGTGAGGCTGCCGCTTACGGAAATAATGGGTGTGGGGGTTCCGCCGCTATAACCGGTCCAGCTCAGATTATCGATTACAAGCTGTCTGTAATTACTTCCAGTTCCTGTAGTACTCTTGATTGAAATAACTACATCTCCTGGGATATTCACGTTGTTAACCGTAAAAGTGTGGATGGTGTCATCAGCGCCTGAAGTGCCACCAAAGGTTTGAGAATCGGCGACCCAATCACCATTGACATAAAGAGCAACTTGGCGATCGCCCGCGCCTGTGAAAGCTTTCCGCATTTGCACCGAAAAATCGCCAATTCCGCCGGGGATAGAATTTGAATAAACTTCGCTTTCTTTTCCTAAACTTCTCAGAAGCAATCCTTTGTCATCAATTGGATAACTTTGTTCCCCAGAGCAGTGAACATAGTTCCAAGTGATGTTGTTATCTCCCACATAGTTGCCGTTAAAATAATTGCTTCCGGACAACGTGTGGTTCTCAAAAGTTTCCAAACCTTGAGCCCAAACAATGCCAAGGGCAAAGATGAGGCTAAAGGCGATAAGTAGTTTTTTGAACATTTTCATCTCCTTGCTTAGGTTCTGATAATCTCATGGCGCGGCTTTTGAGGCCTGCCGCCGTTTATAAAACATCGTAAAATAGGTCCGGCATCTGGCACAGAGCCGGATATGATAAATTATAAGTCAAAGCGGCTCTTTTACAAGCAGCCACATTTTCCCTATTTAGGTCAAAATCCACCGGAGGGGTTTATCCGTCAATAGAATTCTGGCATTTTTTAGGCAAATAGCGGGGCTTTATTTTCTATCCTGCCTAAATTATGGATTGCGCGCGCGTGGGATGCGGATTATCATTTATGATATGAGAAAAATCAATTATAAGGAAAAGGAAACACAATGAAGGGACTTGGCCGGGGGTGGCGAGGATGGATAAAATATTTCTTGAAGATAAGGAGATGGTACGACAATGTACATTCTCATTATGTTTGCCTTGGCGCCTGGCTTCACATCTTACAAATACTAGAAAATTGATGATAAAATATATATGGAGGAGAGCTCAATGTATAATTTGCTTGAACAAGATTGGGTGAGGGTGCTCTACCGCAGCGGAGAACCTAAGCTAATCTCGCTATCGAGACTGCATCGGGATGCGGATAAATTGCATCTTGCCTACAGTAATCCCATGGACCGGCTGGCGGTTTTCCGCTTTCTTCTCGCTTTGGGCTATTGGTGTTTTGCCAATACGAACCAAACACCGGCACGAGATAAACCCATACCTGAAGCATGGCTGTCCTGGCTGGAGGAGAACAAGCAGTATTTGAAACTTTATGGTGACGGTCCCAGGATGTATCAGGACCCGGGCGTTAAACGCACACGTCCCATCACCGACTTGCTGCACGAAATTCCCACGGGAAACAATCTTTCGCATTTCAAACACACCTTGGACTATGTCTCCGGCTTGTGCCTGCCCTGCTGCATACAAGGATTGCTGCGTTTCCCCATTTATGCAACCTCGGGATTGCCACAACTCAAGGCCAGCATTAACGGCATGCCCCCATTTTATGCCCTGCCATGGGGGAACACTCTGGCAGAAACTCTTTACCTGAATTGGGAGCCACGCGAATTGATGGGAACCCCGGCCTGGGTTTTCAACACCGTTGACCCCGAAGACGGCCCTGTGCCACTCTTGGAGGGTCTTACTTCACTTGCCAGGCGCTGTGTATTACATGACCCCATACCCGGAGATGGCGCCTGTTCCGCATGTGGCGACCGAAGCGGAAGCTTGGTATATTCCTGTGGTTACGACACGGCTGGTGTTGTTGCCAATCCCATGTGGGAAGACCCGCACGTATGCTACGATGTCAAAAAAACCAAAGCAAACAAGGCGTTGAATTTAATCTCTGAAAAACCAATGATGCAGGATAGAAACTGGCAACGTGCATTCACTGGTTCTTCCAAGTTGGAGTCCGGCGATGAAAGCATCAATCTGCTCTGCATTGGAGTATCAGTTAACCAAGCCGTCATAAATGACGTGTGGGAGTCCACCATAAGAATTCCGCCCCGGGAAGCCGGAAAAGACCCCAAAAGCATACCGAATTGGACTTGGATTAACCGTCGACTTGTTGGTGGATATGAAAGAAACAGATTGTATTGGGCCGATAAATCAGTTTCCGGAAAACCCAGGGCTCCGCTCAGTGAATCGCTCATCAGCGCAGTTTCTCCGCATATTCTTCATTATGCGATTCAGGAGACGGGTGGTTTTTTGCCGGATAACGGTGAATTGCCCAAATCGGTACAGATTGAGTATAGAAACATGCTGAAAGCTGTTGCCAAATCCCAGGCACCGGCTGTCACAATAGAGGATGCCATCGCGTCCAAGTTTGTGCATAATCAGCGTCCACAGCTTGAGCAAGCCAAAGCTTCCAAGCAGGATAAAAAGGAGGACCAAGTTGATTGAAACATCCACAGCTCAATTCATCAAAAGAATTGCAGAACTGAAGTCTGGAGACCTGGGTCGGCTGAGACAATTGAGAGGTTGTGACCTGCATGAGAATCTGGACGGGTTCGACCTGTTCACCGGCCTGTGGTGGACATTGAGAAAAAACTCGCCCCGGGCGCCCCGACGTGAGATTGCCTGGCTCGTTACCAAACTGTATGCGCAGTTCCCATTCTCTCAAGAGGACGGGCTAACCTTGCCTGTAATCCTTGGACGTATTTACAGGACTCTGGCAACGCAAAAGGAAAAACGAATCTTCGCCATGAGGACGGATGCCATTCTGCAAGCGCAGGCAAACCAGTTGGAACACCCCTTAAGCTGGGCCCTGCGGATGCTTGCCCTGTATGGCTACGCTTCGCTGGATTGGATTCAACTTACCGACGACCTTTCGGTTTGGCATGAAATAGTGCGACACCGATGGACGGAGGCATTTCTAACACAATCATCAAAGGACAAAAACAAGGAGAATTAAAATGTTAATCGAAATGCACATGATTCAAAACCACAGCCCGGCAAATCTCAACCGGGACGACCTTGGCGCGCCCAAGACCTGTTATTTCGGCGGAGTGCTACGTTCACGCATTTCCAGCCAATGCATCAAACGCAGCATCAGAACCAGCGATGATTTTCAGACTCTGCAGGGCGGGGTTCGCACACGCAGGCTGGTGGAACTTATCCAGCTGGAAGCTGGGGACACAGATTGCAGGAAAAGAGCACAGGAAATTCTGACCTATTGCGGATTTAAACATGAAAAAGACAACAGCAAAATGCTGATTTTCATGTCCAGAGACAAGGTGAAATACCTTGCCGAGATTATCTTGGATGAATCCCTGGAAATAGCAGACGCTGCCCAGAAGGTTGCCGATGTGATTACCCAGGCCACGTGTTCCCCCGATATTGCGCTTTTTGGAAGGATGTTGGAACCTGAAACAAGCAAGACTAAATGGAGAGATACAACAGTGGAGGCAGCCATGCAGGTTGCACACGCCCTTTCCACACACGCCGCCCGTCCGGAAATCGATTATTATGTGGCGGCAGATGACGTTAAGGGAGAAGATGCCGGTGCCGGCTTTGTTGACGAAGCGATGTTTGCATCCGCCTGCTTCTATAAATATTTCTCCATTGATTGGGACCAACTGGTTAAAAATTTGAAAGGCAACGAAGAACTCGCCGCACAAACAGTTGGGGCATTTATCAAGTCTGCTGCGCTCACCAATCCCAGCGGCAAACAAAACAGTTTCGCAGCCCATAACCCGCCCGATGGCATTTTGGTGGAATTCAAGGATACACCCGTCAGTTATGCCAATGCTTTCGTTCGTCCCGTAAAGCTTACCGCCGAATCGGACTTGGTGGAACTCAGCATAGGCCAACTCGCCAACTATGTTAAAGATGTAAGCGAAGCATATTATCCCGGCCACATGGAAGGCAACGCATTTTGGTTCTCTCCCAACGGACGCCATCCCTTGTTACCACAAGACGGGGACATACAAGCCGAGCAAGTTGGACAACTGGAAGAACTGATAAAGAAAACGGTTCATAAATGCGGTTATGAGTGGGAAGCCATCAAGCAAAAAAAAGTAGAAGGCTGATATGAGCGCCAACACCCTATTCCTAAGACTGGAGGGACCACTTCAATCCTGGGGCGGGCATGAGGCGAAATTTTCCATTCGCCGCACTTCTGATGCTCCCACCAAATCAGGAGTCTTTGGCTTGCTTTGCGCCGCACTGGGAATTGGCAGAGTCGAAGCAGGTGAAAGCTGCCTGCCCGAACTGGCGAACTTACGCATGGGAGTGCGCATAGACAGGCTCGGTGTCCGCTGGTGGGATTACCACACCGTGAACGCTGGGATTCCGATGCTTAAATCTGGGCTAGAGGCGTCTGAAGACCTCAGCGATGTGGGCAAAGCCAGGGCAGACCGACTGCTTAAAAAAGAACTGAGTTTCGACAAACGCGGGTTGCTCAGCCGTCGCGAATATCTGGCGGATGCCAGTTTTCTGGTGGCCTTGCAGGGTGAACCTTCAACAGTTCAAAAACTGGCGGAAGCTCTGCAAAAACCTGTCTGGACACTATATCTGGGCAGAAAGACCTGCACACCATCACGCCCTGTGGGAGAGCATACCCCCGGTAAATATGCGAGCCTTGAGGAAGCATTGTTGGCCATACCCGTGCAGGTGAGGGATAAACACGAAACCCTGCCCCAGTCCCTCCAATGTGTTCTGGACTGGATTCCGGCTTATGATGGTGAACCCGCTCCGGATTGCGCGGAAATCCACTACGACCTACCCATGTCTTTTGACCCTCCCCGGCATTTGCCGAGATTTGTGATTCGCCGTGAACTGCCCTTAAGTGTAGATATCGAAACACAACAGGTTATCATTGGAAGACCCTGGCGTCCGGCACGCAGTAGGGCCGATTACACAAACACTCAATATAAGAGAGTCCGCGCAGAACGTCTGGTGATGGATGTCGGGCTATGCATGGTATGCAAGGCGCCTGCCACAACAGTGCAACACGTAAACTATCGTCGCACTGGAGGGAGGGAAGAGCCTGAAGATTTGCGCGCCCTGTGTCGGCTGTGCCACGACGCATGCACCATGCTGGAATATGGCAGCGGCATGACCATGGACCGCATAGACCCGTGTGACCCCGCCTGGCGTAACCGCATCATAAGCAAACGCAATGAAATCATCGAATTCCGCTCGCTGGAACAACGCAGACGAAAGCTTGACCCCAAGGAGGAAAACGGATGATGTATCTTTCTCAATTACTCATAGATACCGGTGGAAATCCGGACAGACTCAGACCGGGACGTTCGTGGCTCAACAATATTTACAACGTCCACCGCAGGCTTTCCATGGCCTTTCCCATGCGGCAACGAAAAGATGGTGACCCCCGGTTCCTGCAGCCTTTTAACCCGGCTGACTTTGAGCGTCACCGCTTTCTGTTCAGGGTGGACAACAACATCGACGGAGAGGAAACCAGAGCCATGGTTCTGGTCCAGTCATCAATACTGCCGGATTGGAACTACGCCTTCCAAAACGCCACCGGCTTTTTGGCGGCTCCTCCTCAGGTAAAAGAATACACCCCAAATTTTTCCCCCGGACAGCAGCTGCGCTTCCGCATCCTCATCAACGCCAGCGTAAAGCGCAAAATCGAAGAAATGAAAGACGGGGACTCCGGAAGAGTTAAGACGGGGAAAGTGCTGCATAAGCGTGTTGCCTTCACTTGGGATGCTGATGTTTCCCCTTCCGATGCACTTGCCGAATGGTTCGCCAAAAAGGCGTCCAAACTGGGGTTTACGCCAATTAAAACAGAGCTGGTTAAGCTTGGCTGGATATATGGCTCCAAACCTGAACCGCGAGGTGAAAGACCACGAAGAGAAAATGAATACCGCCCCCTGAAATATCGTTCTGCACTGCTGGAAGGATATCTTAAAGTGGATGAGCCGGAGTTATTCAAGAAGACTTTGGTCACGGGAATTGGCAGTGCAAAAAGCATGGGATTTGGGCTACTTTCCGTAATTCCCACACAAGATGCGTAACAAAGACCTGCGCTCCATCCCAAAGATGAGAGACCGCATCACCTACCTGTATGTGGAACATGCAAAGGTGGATAAAAAACATAAATCCATAGCCTTTCATGATGCCATGGGTTCCACACAGGTGCCATGTGCTGGACTGGCTCTTTTGATGCTCGGGCCCGGCGTATCCATTACTCATGCCGCCATAATGGTGTTGGCCGAATGTGGTTGTCTTGTTGCCTGGGTGGGTGAACAAGGCGTTCGGTTTTATGCTTCAGGCGCCGGCACCACCCGCAGTTCTGCAAACCTGATGCGTCAAGCTGCCGCATGGGCTAATCAGGATAAACATATGAAAATAGTGCGCACGATGTACGAGATGAGGTTCATGGAAAAACTGGACACCTCATATACCCTTGCCCAGATTAGGGGTAAGGAGGGTGCGAGAGTGCGAGACACATATTTCAGGTTGTCCAAAGAATATGGAGTCACCATGAAGGCCAGAGAATACCAAAGAGACAATTGGATTAAAACAGACCCTGTCAACCGTGCAATTTCCGTGGCAAACTCGTGCCTATACGGAATATGTCATGCTGCAATAGTGGCTGCGGGTTATTCTACTGCCTTGGGCTTTATCCATACGGGAAAACAACTCTCGTTCGTATACGATATTGCAGACCTTTATAAGATGGAAACTTCAGTGCCCGCTGCCTTTATGGCAACAGCTGAAGGAAGTGACAGCCTTGACCGGAGAACGCGAATAGCCTGTCGTGACCAATTCCATCAATTTGGTTTGCTGAAAAAAATCGTCGCCGACATCCATGCCCTTTTCGACATTTTGGAAACTCCGGATGATGAACCCGACCTGGTGGATATCGATGCCGCAGCACCCGGTGGGCTGTGGAACCCGGATAAAAGTATAAGTCCAGGCGGGCAATCATGGGGTTTGGATTCACAAGGAACTGAAGATGATGGTTCTGATTCTTGAAAATGTTCCAATCTCACTCCGTGGTGAAATCACCCGTTGGTTGCTTGAAATAAAAGCAGGCGTATTTGTCGGCAACGTGTCAGCTCTGGTCAGAGAAAAGATATGGGATAAAGTCAGGTCAGATTGTGCCGGCGGCACTTGCCTCATGGTCTTCAGTAAACATTGCGAACAAGGCTTTGACATAAAGTTTTGGGGCGCTGCAGGAAAAATTGTCACAGAATGGGAAGGTTTAAAACTTATGACTAAACATCCGTAAACGATACTTGACATAGCTCCAACAGCAGAAAACCCTTTATTTACATAGTGTATTCCCCACGTGTGTGGGGGTGAACCGACAAATGGTAAAGCCATTTTTTCTGTAGGTAAGTATTCCCCACGTGTGTGGGGGTGAACCGACTTTATCGAATTTTTTGAGAGCCATTATTTAGTATTCCCCACGTGTGTGGGGGTGAACCGTATGACCCAATGACCACGAGCCAGGAGTTGAAGTATTCCCCACGTGTGTGGGGGTGAACCGACAGAAGCGTTATCAATACCAATAATTCTGCCGTATTCCCCACGTGTGTGGGGGTGAACCGGCAAGACGGGAGCTTATGTGCTTGTCTGTCGTGTATTCCCCACGTGTGTGGGGGTGAACCGGCAGGATGACGGGCAGGTGATGGATATATATGGTATTCCCCACGTGTGTGGGGGTGAACCGGAACTGGAAATCGAAGCCATCCAAGCCAACCTGTATTCCCCACGTGTGTGGGGGTGAACCGCAAAGCATTGCGGAAATCAAGGCGCTGGACTTGTATTCCCCACGTGTGTGGGGGTGAACCGAACGCAACAAAATAAGCCAGCACGCGCCTTGTGTATTCCCCACGTGTGTGGGGGTGAACCGCCAGTATCTCCCTCAGCTGCCCATACTTAATTGTATTCCCCACGTGTGTGGGGGTGAACCGGTCCTTAGGGGTGCGCAAGTAAGGCAGGATTGGTATTCCCCACGTGTGTGGGGGTGAACCGGATCAGGTGGACGTGAAAGCGCTGTTGAAGCTGTATTCCCCACGTGTGTGGGGGTGAACCAAGCAAGAAACTGAGCGGGACGCAGCTCAAGGCGTATTCCCCACGTGTGTGGGGGTGAACCGATAAGAGACCGTTGCTGTCAGACCTGAGAGAAGTATTCCCCACGTGTGTGGGGGTGAACCGAAGCATTTGATACGTCACCTCATAGGCAGGCAGTATTCCCCACGTGTGTGGGGGTGAACCGTGGGTTCACTACCTGAAAGAAAAGAACAAAGAGTATTCCCCACGTGTGTGGGGGTGAACCGGTGTCCGGGCTATAGCCCTCTTTGGTGATGCTGTATTCCCCACGTGTGTGGGGGTGAACCGCGTTCGGCTCCTTCGGTCCCCGTGGCGGCTTGGTATTCCCCACGTGTGTGGGGGTGAACCGCTGGCATAATTAAGTTTGTGCTGTTCCGATATGTATTCCCCACGTGTGTGGGGGTGAACCGATTTGGAGCCGCAGACGCCGGATGCGGGTGCGGTATTCCCCACGTGTGTGGGGGTGAACCGCTGCCTCCCTCGCTTGCCAAGGCCAGGGCGGGGTATTTCCCCACGTGTGTGGGGGTGAACCGCAGGGCTCGACCAATGAGCAAGACCAAGCAGAGTATTCCCCACGTGTGTGGGGGTGAACCGAACTGTATGGGGACGGATACGCCCTCAAGCACGTATTCCCCACGTGTGTGGGGGTGAACCGGAAATCCGCCAGGATTATACGCTGACCAGTGGGTATTCCCCACGTGTGTGGGGGTGAACCGAAAAAGAAAAGAAAAAGAAGAGCTGCGCTCAAGTATTCCCCACGTGTGTGGGGGTGAACCGTGGCTGAACGGGGATTGGAATGATAACTTGCCGTATTCCCCACGTGTGTGGGGGTGAACCGGACGCCCCGCCTTGGGCAAATTGGCTGGCGAGGTATTCCCCACGTGTGTGGGGGTGAACCGGCGAGGGTGGTGATGCGGGCCGCGGCGTTGCGGTATTCCCCACGTTGTGGGGGTGAACCGAGGTAAATGAAGGTGGAAACCTATACCGCAAGTGTGCCCCACTCTCGTGTGGCTCTTCAAGGCATTCCCCCAAAAAAGTGGGGAATTGTAGTTGTAGCAGTATGTTTATCAGATAGATAGCTTATATTTCTGTCCATTAATTTGTGTTTTCGGATGCAAATCGGGTTGTCTATGCACA
>Ga0172382_10009165_pt1 | contig 13579 bp, 10 predicted proteins | sample Leawel138RmetaG_FD_122245 | JGI IMG/M metagenome (GOLD analysis project Ga0172382, IMG submission 122245) | Leachate microbial communities from a municipal landfill in Southern Ontario, Canada - Leachate well 138R metaG | ecosystem: Engineered > Solid waste > Landfill > Unclassified | place...
ATCATTAAGTCCATCGTGACCAGTCCAATTCAAAACGCTATTGCTGAGCACTTTGGGGGAACTGTTCTCGATACTCTGACTGGTTTTAAATGGATGGCGGGGCTCATTAGAGAATTGGAACTTCAAAACTCTGATTACAGTTTTGTTTTCGCCTCTGAAGAATCTTTTGGTTACATGCCTCATGCAGAAGGACGTGATAAAGATGGTGTGAGTTCACTTGCTCTTATGAGTGAAGTTGCCCTTTATTTTAAAAACCAAGGAATGAATCTGGTTGAAGCTCTTGATGAAATCTATGAGGAATTTGGTTTTTTCTATGAGTCTTTAGTATCCCTTACTTATGAAGGGATCAGTGGTACACAGAAAATTTCTCGTATCATGGAGTTCTTTAGAAAGTATCCTGAGCCAGTGTTTGCCAGAGAAGAAATTGTTGAAACAGAAGATTATCTGACACAGCAAAGAACAAATCTTCTTACCAAAGAAATATCTAAAATTGAGATGACTAAATCAAATGTTCTCAGCTTCACTTTTAAAAGTGGAAACAAGCTATTCTTGAGACCTTCAGGAACTGAACCAAAGATTAAGTTCTACACTATGGTAAGAGAGACTGAAGGCGACTTAAAAACGAAAAAAGAAAATGCTCTAAAACGAGTTCAAATTATTGAAAGCGAAATCAGAGCTCTTTGCGAGAAAATTTAATGAGCGCTATCGTTTTACTTAGTGGAGGAATGGACTCCTTAGTTTGTGCGGGCCTTGCTCTCCAGGAAAATAGTGATGTCTATTTTCTTCATATGAACTATGGACAAAAAACTTCCCGCAAGGAGCGTGAGTGTTTTGATAAAATCGCAGACTTCTACAACATTCCTCTCAATAAAAGAAAAGTCATCGATATGACTTTTCTTAAACAAATTGGTGGAAGTTCTCTTACAGATGACTCCATGGAGATCACTTCTACTAATCTTGAAAGTAAGGAAATACCTAACTCCTACGTCCCTTTCAGAAACTCCATTATTTTATCATTAGCTGTGTCTTGGGCCGAAGTCGTTGGAGCTGACAAACTCTACATTGGTGCTAACTATGAGGACTCTCCTGGTTACCCGGATTGTCGCCCCAGCTACTATGAAGCCTTCAACAAAGTCATTGAAGAAGGAACCAAAGCAGGAAATATCAAAATCATCACACCGGTAATTTCTTTAAGAAAATCCAGGATCGTTGAACTAGGACAATCCCTTAATGTTCCTTTCAACTTAAGCTGGTCCTGCTATAAGTCCAGTGATAAGGCCTGTGGAGTTTGCGATTCTTGTATCTTGAGACTCAGAGGTTTCAGGGAAGCGAATATCGAAGATCCTATTACCTACCAAGACCAGTACTGATAGGTTTTTTAATTCTTTCCAGGGCCTTAATGATTCTTCTGAAATTCATAAAATCATAACGGCTCTGGGCCTTCAGAATAAAATCGTCAATGGATGGTTCATCATCAGTTAAGACATAATAGGAAAAGTCATTAGAGATGATAAACAAGGCGCTTAATGGAGAGATTCTTTCAGCCTTAAGAGAAGAAGGGAAACCACTGCCATCAGGCATCTCATGATGCTGCATAATCAGTACATCTGTATCAGGAGGTGCTGAAGGGAAATATCTTTTTACTAAATTTCCACAATCCCTTGGGTGAGATAAAAATATTTTTTTATCATCAGGAGAAAGTTGATCTTTAACTTTTTCAAAATCAACTAAGTTCGACAATCTTAAAAGATCTGGACGGGCCGCCAGCGTAATATCGCAAACCACTGATGCATAAATGAGTTTATCCATAGTTGTTCTAGATATCCAATCCAGCTTTTTAGCGAGAAGACAAGAAATGGTTGAAGTCATGTTGGCCTTTAAAGTAAAAAAGGCCTGATCATCTTGTCTTGATTTTAAAACTTTTAAAAAGGCTTCAATGGCCGGTTCTTTTTCTACAATCGAACGTATCCGATCCACTGTTTTATCGATGGCATCTCTAAACTCTTTATCAATATGAACTTCATCATTTATTCGAAGAATTTTTTGCTCAAATCGTTTTTGAGGAGAATCTGAGGCACCTCTTAGAATAAAACGGAAATTATTAGATTTTAGAAAAACTTCAATTTGATTTTGAATTTGGGAAATTACCCAATTGGCCGTATCACGATGAAGGTAGAGATATTCAATTCCTCTATCCTTATATTTTTTTATATCAAGAACCTCAGTATTATCATCTTCATTGAAAACTTTAATGAACTTTTCTCCAATCTTGATATACAGGTTCTTATTAATCCCATCGAGGATAGCGAGAAAGTTCATATCGATTCGACAGAAATCGACAGTATTCGCATAGTGAGTGTTTTTAAAAAGAAGTTTCGTCTGTTCAAATAAATTACTAGGTAGTCCACTCTCTTCAAGTAAAGTGAACCTACTCATATCAAGTAAATTTTTTACTTCTTCCCTGATCTTATCAACCAGAACCATAATCTTCACTTTCTTTGAATGCTCTTTAAGATAAGAAACAAAGTCTTCTAGAAGATAAGCATTAGGTACGTAGTCATAGATGATCATACTAGGAGCTTCATCAAGATTGCGGAGATAATTGAGAGCCTTTTCTTCGGACTCAAGTTCCGTAACATCTGTTTGAAGAAGAGTTTCCAAAACAAATTTAATCATCCCTCTCATATAGGGGGATGCCGAGACAACTAGTAATGGTAATTTTTGAGATTGATTATTCATGTTAGTACAATTGTACAAAATCCCCTTCCGTCACAGAGCCACCGGAATGGAGAATACACACAGCTCCGTCATCAGATAAGTAGTCAACAACTTCAAGAGTTCCTTTCACCTCTCCTTCAGAAAGGCCGATAATAGCACCAGAAGCCGGATCATAAATTTCCTCACCTTCTGTAACTACTTTCAGGATATCACCAATATTAATACCAGCAGTTCTTCCGGCATTAATATAAATACGTGTTCCAATAATTCTTGCAACTCTTCCCATCCAATCAAGTTTGGCCCCCACTTTAATGACTTTAGGAACAAACTTTCTTGAAGCGACTTGTACTGAATAGCGAAGCAGTTCTTGACGATAAGCTATGCTATCTTCAGGGTTAGCCTGATAAAACTTTAGATTCTCGTCGGTAATATTTCCGTCCAAAACCTCGCTGTAGAGCTCTTTATTGGCCTGAACATCAAAAACTTTTAATTCGATATTTGATTCTGCATATGACTTCACTTTTCTTACAAAGCCGATCTCATCTGCTTTCTGGCGAACTCTAGCTTCTTTAATACGTCCAAAGATAACAATATTGATACCGCTCATCTTGGCCTTACGAGCAAGTTGGGTAAGCTTCACCCCTCCTCCAGCATAGACGTCTTTACTGCTTCCAAAAATTCTTTCCCCCTGAGGATCAAGAATGAAGTCTGGAGCATAGGACATTTCACGACGGAATTCTTCTGTAGCGATAATGGCCAGGTCCTGACCACCGATAGGTGCTTCATTATAAAAAGGAAGAATAGCAACTTTCTTTCTGATAGGAGAAAACTCACTGGCCTTCTTTTGAGTAATCATAGGGCGACGAGGACGACGTCCTTGATCAAAGGCACAAGATTGTAAAAGAAAACAAAATCCTAAAGTTGTTAACAGCGCATTCCTTAGCACTTGCATAATCCTCTTCCTTAAGTCTCTACTTCAACAGACTTTAGTTCTACAACGGGTCCCTTTGAACTAAAGTGAGTCTTTAACTCATAGACTTTAGAAGATTTTAACTCGTTTATGCGATTCAATAAATCCTGAAAAGCTTTTTCCTCTCCTTGATAGAAATAAAGAAGGGTAGCACTATCCCGAGAGAAATGATCAAGCTCAATTTCAAGCCCCATATTCGAGCCACGAGTTTTAATCAGATCTTTAAGTGCAATCACATCACCTAGGTGGTGATGGCCTTTTACTTCCAGCTGTCCCACCTGATTGATTTTTACGATCTGCTCGATAAAGCTTCTCATCTGAGTGAATTTTTGAGCACTGGATGAAAAGATTTGAGTGGCAAGATTCGAATTGAGTCGTTGAAGATCTCCCCCTCTTAAATTACGAGACTTGCCCTTATTAGATAAACTGCCGAGAACTTTTTTAGTATTAATGTCAGTCAGAACGCCTCTGCCTTCCCAAGAAAAGCCTGGGTATTGAGCAGTGGAATTAGCATCACGAAAAATGTCGTAGGAAATATTTACCCATATGCCATCAGAGTAATCAGGATTAAAGGCCTTGTTACGACCATTACTCTGCCAATCATGAAGGTAGCTCAGACACTCCTGATGACAAATTTCCACTTCATCAAAATTACCTGGTAAGTTTTTGGCCCACCAATCTTTCCAAGCCCCGGCCAAAGCGTTAGAGAAACTGCTCTCCCACTCCAAACCAATATCCGTCCATTTAAAGCTATGAATGTTACTTTCAACAATAAGCCACATCTTAGAGAACTTAGTGTTATCTGCTTGCAGAGTCCTTCTCATAAGGCGCTGAAGCTTAACCTGGTCTAGAGAAAGTTGAATTAAAGCATTCCACTGAGATGGATTCTCTGGATTTCTTTTCGTTGAAATAAACGAATAAGACCTTAAAAGATCAACATGTTTTGAATAATTAAAATATTCAAACTGACGATCTTTATAAGCTTCTTGCGCCGAAAGCGGCTTGGAGTCTTCCCTGTTCTCTAACTTTTGCTCAAAGTATTCCTGAAAATTGGAATTCAATTTTTCCTGGTACTTATTAAAGTCGAAGCCAAGATCAGCAGAAAACTTCTCTATGGCATTAGTTGTAGCTTGAAAGAGCAAAGCTTTTTTTATTTCTTCGCCTCTTAGCTCTCCATAAGAAGCAGTATTGATACTGACTTCTTCACGGCTATCAAGCTGAGCAAAAGCTAGGTTTGTCATCAGACAGAATAACAAGACAACCCATTTCATGCGTTAACTTCCTCTAGTTTACCATCCACAATGAAGTGAACGGAGTTTTCGTTTAATACTTCATTAATCTTAGCGGCCATTTGTGGAGAAGGACTTACCAGATAATTATCATCCAGTGGCATTCTCGCCCTACCCTCTGGCGTGTCGAAAATAAAATGTACAGGTACTGTACCACGATAGCTTAAAAGAATCCTCTGAACTTCTACCAGTGAGTACTCATTTAATTTATCAATACTGGCATTAATTCGAACAGAAGAAACTCTTGAGTCGGATTCATCTTTAAGATGAGTAATTTTACTCAGGAAAAACTTCTTAGGATCTTCACTTAAATTAACTGTTCCATGGAATACTAATGGCTCATGGGCGATCAGCTGCTCATGACATTCCGCATAGGTTTTAGGAAAAATCATGCATTCGATTTTAGAGGTAAGATCTTCAATGCCAATAATGGCCATCTTGTCCCCTTTCTTAGTCATGATTGTTTTAATATCGGTAATCATTCCAGTAATGACCATATTCCTTTTCGAAGGATCATGGTCATTACCTCTTGGCGAAAAACCATCCGGACGTGGAACAGTTGGAAGGTCATGAATTTCAGCAATCGTCATTGACGAAAGCTTCTTCATGATCTCACCAAGCTTTTCCAAAGGGTGGCCAGATACATAAATTCCTAAAAGCTCAGCTTCCATCATCAGCTTTTGCTTATCATCCCACTCTTGAGATTCCTGAATATGAAGTTGATCAACTGAAGTATCAACCGCTCCTCCCATATCAAAAAGAGAGGTTTGCCCCATCATCTTCTCTTCCTGTTTTTTCTCTGCAAAACTTGTAATGAGTTCAAGATTCTCTAGAAGAGTCTTACGATTGTATGTTTCACAGTTATCAAATGCCCCTACTTTTATCAGGGACTCCATCACACGCTTGTTAACGCTCTTGTGATTTACCTTCTCACAGAAGTCAATAAAGCTCGTAAATGGGCCATGCTCAGTACGAGCACGAACGATTTCTTCAACAGCTCCTTCCCCAACACCTTTGATGGCCCCAAGACCAAAACGAATGGTGTCGCCAATAACGTTAAAAAGCCATAAGGACTCATTCACGTCTGGCGGTAGGATATTAATGCCCATTTCTTTGGCTTCTGTAATATAAGAAGTGATTTTATCTTTGTTAGATAACTCTGTTCCTAGAAGAGCAGCAAAGAACTGAGCAGGATAATAACGTTTTAAGTAAGCTGTCTGATAGGCCACAATGGAATAGGCAACTGCGTGGGACTTGTTAAATCCATACTCCGCAAACTTTTCCATGAGGTCAAACAAGTGGATTGCCTTCTCTTCATCAAAGCCTCTTTCAACAGCTCCTTTTCTGAAGATCTCTTTATGATAGGCCATCTCTTCAGCTTTCTTTTTCCCCATGGCACGACGGAGCATATCCGCTTGTCCTAGGGTATACCCTGCAACCAAACGAGCAATGTTCATCACCTGCTCTTGGTACACAATAATTCCGTAGGTATCTTTGAGAACAGGCTTAAGTTCTTCAAAGATATAAACTTCAGGTTTTTGACCGTGCTTGATCTCCGCGAACTCTAAGTGCATTCCTGATCCCATCGGGCCAGGTCGATAGAGAGCATTGATCGCAGTGATATCATCAATGGAGTCCGGCTTAATTCTCTTACACAGATCCTGCATCCCCGATGACTCGAGCTGGAACACTCCAATCGTATCACCAGATGAAATCAGAGAATAAACGGACTTATCATTGTAATCGATACTCTCAATATCAAAGTCTGCCTTAAGATCTCGACGAATAAACTTCTCTGCATTGGAAATAACCGTTAGAGTTTTAAGTCCTAAGAAGTCGAATTTTACCAGTCCGATTTTTTCTGAGAAATCTTTATCAAACTGAACAACTTGTTCGCCCTTAGCTCCTCGATACAGAGGACAGTAATTAACTAAAGGCTCATCGGTAATAATAACTCCCGCCGCGTGAATTCCAGCATGACGGTTGAGTCCTTCAAGACGTTTTGAAATCTGAAGGATTCTTCTAATCTTCGGATCATTGTCTTCAAGCTCTTTTAACTTCGGCTCTTTATCAATGGCTTCCTGTAACTCAATTCCTAATTCATCAGGAACCAGTTTAGCGAGAGTGTCTGATTCTGCATAAGGAAGAGCAAATACTCGGGCCACATCGCGAAGAACCGCCTTCGCTGAAAGTGTTCCAAAAGTAATAATCTGCCCTACTTTTTCTTCACCATATTTCTTAGTTACATATTCAATCACTTCCTGACGGCGATCCTGACAGAAGTCGATATCAAAGTCAGGCATAGAAATACGTTCAGGGTTAATGAAACGCTCAAAGAGAAGGTTATATGGAAGAGGGTCTACGTTAGTAATTGATAAAGCATAAGCAACCAGTGAACCAGCACCTGAACCACGACCGGGCCCCACAGGAATCCCCTGAGACTTGGCCCACTTAATAAAATCAGATACGATCAGGAAGTAACCGGTAAAGCCCATTTGCTTAATAATACCGATCTCAGTTTCAAGCCTCTCTAGATACTGAGGTTTTAATTCTGACTCCCAGTTTTCTTTAGCAACTAACTCTCTAAAGTGAGGCCCTTCAAATCTTTCCTGCAATCCTTCTCGGGCCATTCTGATAAAGTACTCAACTTCAGTTTCACCAGTATCAATCTCAAAGGTCGGTAAAAGATAAATCTGCTTACCTCTCTCATCTTCCCAAGTGATTTCAAGGTTACATTGGTCAGCAATCTTTAAGGTATTATCGCAAGCTTCTTGAATATAACTGAATGCATTTCTCATCTCCTCAGGAGATTTAAAATAGAACTCCGTAGTACTAAGCTTCATTCTTTTTTCATCATCGAGAGTTTTTCCCGTCTGGATACACATGAGCACTTCTTGAGCAGTTGCATCTTCACGAGTTAAATAGTGACAGTCGTTTGTTGCAACCAGAGGAATATTAGCACTCTTAGCAAACTCGATAATTTTTCTGTTTACTTCAACTTGCTCAGGAATTCCGTTTTCTTGAATCTCAAGATAGAAGTCATCTCCAAAAACTTCTTTGAACTTCATAGCAGCTTGAAAAGCACGATCATCCTGTCCGGTAAAAAGGTTATAACCCACCTCACCTTTTAAACAGGCCGACGTGGCAATCAAACCTTCAGAGTACTCACGAAGAAGTTCGATATCCGCACGAGGTTTGTAATAAAATCCTTCTGCATAAGCTTTGGACAACAACTTACAAAGATTCCTGTAGCCTGTGATATTTTTACAAAGAAGGATCAAGTGATGAATCTGGTGTTTTCCTTCAATCTCATCTTGAGAGTCGAGAGTTTTTAAATTTCTCGGTGGACGACGATCATGACGAGAACCTGGAGTGAAATAAATTTCAGAACCAAGGATTGGTTTTATTCCTGCCTTAATGGCCCGAGTGTAAAAATCAATGGCCCCGAACATGTTTCCATGATCGGTACATGCGATAGCAGGTACATCCATTTCTTTTGCGCGTTTAAATAAATCATTTAAACGTATGGCCCCATCCAGTAAGGAGTACTGTGTGTGAAGATGCAAATGAACAAAACTATCTTTTCTAGTGTTATAAAAATCACTATTTAAAAATGGATTTTTCATGAATAGGAAGCCTTTAATTAAGAGTGTTTTTCTCTCCTAACAAGATACCTTGAATCATGTAGGATGACAAAAACTACAAAGTGCAACAAGCCATTGTAATTCAATCAGTTTTGTCGATATTTTGCTCATTTTATTCCTAGAAAATTCGACTTAGTTGCGGTACGTAAACTGTTTAGGAGTTTTGATTATGTTTAATGAAAAAGACCTTGCTCTAAGCACAGAGCTCATTGAAGCTATTACCTTCTTTTCTAAGAAAGGCTGGAGTCCGGCCACTTCAACGAACTACTCAGTTCGATCTTCTTATAATCCTAATAATTACATTATCTCTCGTTCAGGAGTCGATAAATCTCGTTTCACTTATAAAGACCTGATCCTCATCGATGAGGAAGGTCAAATTCTTGCTCCCTTCGACATTCAAGGAGTTAAGTCCTCTGCTGAAACTCAAGTCCACACAGATATTTACCGCCGCTTCCCTACGGCTCACAGTGTCCTTCACACACATTCTCTGTTAGGGACCGTATTCTCTCAAACTTACCTGAAAGAAGGATTTATTCGCATTGAAGGGCTAGAATTACTAAAGGCCCTGGATGGTAATGAAACTCATGATATGGAAGAAATCGTTCCCATCGTTCCTAACTCTCAACATATTCCAGATATTATCGAAAGCATGGAAGAAAATTACAAAAAGTATCCAAACATTCATGGCTTTTTGATTGCAGGGCATGGGCTGTATACTTGGGGTAAAGATATCGCCACCGCAAAACGCCATATTGAGGCATATGAATTTTTATTCGAATGTCTTTACACGATGAGGAGACTGTAATGGCCATTTTAACTTTACTAGATCCAACTCAACAAAAGATTGAGAACCCGACTGAAATTAAAGCTTTCATGAATGAAAGAGGTATTATTTTCGAACAATGGAAAGCTTCTATGCCTTTGAAGGATGATGACTCTCAAGAAACTATCCTTAAAGCTTATGAGCACGAGCTCAAACCTTATATGGAGGAGCACGGTTACGTTAATGCTGACGTGATCAACGTTCATAAAGATACTCCGAACATCGAAGCTTTAAGAGCAAAGTTTCTTTCCGAGCATACCCACTCCGAAGATGAGATCCGCTTCTTCGTTGATGGAGAAGGCGCTTTTTATTTTCACCTGCAAGATCGCAAGGAAGTTTTTTGTCTCCTTTGCCAAAAAGGAGATTTTATCTCTGTTCCTAAAGGAGTGACTCACTGGTTTGATCTTGCGCCTCGATACTTTGTTAAAGCTATTCGTATTTTCCAGACGCCGGAAGGTTGGGTGGCCAATTATACAAACTCAAACATCGATAAGAAGTACATCAATGAGTAAGCTTTTTCTTTTTGATATTGAAGGAACAACAACTGATATCAACTTTGTTCACAAAGTCCTTTTCCCTTACTCCAAGGAGAAAATGGCCCAATTCCTTTATGATAATTCTACCAATAAGGAAGTTCTCGATATCTGTGATGAAGTAAAAAAAATGGCACAGGAAGAAGATGGACAGACCCTCGCTTCCCTTGATGATGTTTCCAATAAACTTATCTCCTGGATTGAGGATGATCGCAAGGTTGGGCCTTTAAAAACAATTCAAGGCCTTATTTGGGACTATGGTTACAAGAATGGGGATTTTAAAGGTCACGTCTATGATGATGTAAAGCCTTTCTTTGAAGAAATCAAAGCCCAGGGACACACCATCGGTATTTACTCTTCTGGTTCTGTCCATGCTCAAAAACTTATTTTTGGATATTCTACAGCAGGAGATCTTAACCCCTACATTTCTTTTTACTTTGATACGAAAGTAGGAGCAAAGCGCGAAGTAACTTCCTATCAAAACATTCTGAATGAAACAAAATTTGAAAAAGAAAATGTGGTATTCTTTTCAGACATTCCTCAGGAGTTAGCAGCGGCTCAAGCAGCAGGGATCACCCCTGTTCAACTTCTTCGTCCAGGAACAGAAACTTCTGACTTTTTCGGAATCACTGACTTTCAAAAATTTGATCTTTAATTTAATTTCCCACAAGAAGTTGTTACTTCAGCACAGGAGCGAGTGAAAATAATGGTCGTCCACCATGTTTCCTCGATTTCTGTGTCTAGTAGGTAGTCATGGGATGGGCAAAGGGAACGCACCACTAAAGGGATCGCTTCATTCTTTCGCTTTTCTGCATTCGATGAGAAAAACCACTGATTAAAACAGGCCTTCAGACTATCATGGCCATCTTTGATAATCGGTCTGGTCAGAATTGGGCGCTGATATTTTTCATGTCCAAACTGAACTTTACGAATGACATCGTAACTAACGTGCTTTTGTGTACAACCCAGAATGAACATTAAAACTAGAATCATTTTCATATCCCACTTCATACCTTGAAGTGGGACTATTGAAAATTAAAATCTTATTATTCCCACTCAATAGTGCCTGGCGGCTTAGAGGTAATATCGTAGACCACTCGAGTAACCCCTTTGATTTCATTGCAGATCCGGGAAGACACGTGACTTAAAAAACTCCAAGGCATTTCAGTAACAGAAGCCGTCATTCCATCCGTTGAGTTCACCATACGCAAAGCAATGACTTCCTCATAAACACGACCGTCCCCTTTGACTCCTACCGTTTTAACCGGAAGAAGAACGGTAAAGGCCTGCCAGGTAGAATCATAGAGATTGTGTGCTTTCAGTTCCTCATAAAGAATTTGATCCGACTCCTGAACTTTACGAATAGATTCTGCATTGAGTTCACCCAACACCCGTACTCCAATGCCCGGCCCAGGGAAAGGATGACGATATACCCAATCGTGTTCAAGACCTAACTCTAACCCCATGGCACGCACATCATCTTTAAAAAGAAAGCGAAGAGGTTCCAGTAGTTTTAATTTCATTCTTTCAGGAAGCCCGCCTACATTGTGATGGGACTTGATCGTAACGGACTTACCACCCTTTTTATGAGGAGAGCTTGATTCAATAACATCTGGATAAAGAGTTCCTTGCAGAAGATAATCAAAGTGAATATCGTGACTCTCCTGATACTCTTTTAGCTTCTTCTCGAAGACATCGATAAAGGCCGTACCAATGATTTTTCTTTTAGCCTCAGGGTCACTCACTCCTTTCAAGCGAGAAAGAAACTCATCCTTCACATCGAGAATTTCAATATTAAGATCTGTTTTTTCTTTTAAGAGTTTAATGTGCTGAAGATCCTGCGGCCTTAAAAGTCCATGATCTACAAAAAAACAATAGAGATCATCTCCTAGAATCTTCTGACTAATCACTGCGGCTACCAGAGAATCAACTCCGCCAGAAAAAGCACAAAGAACTTTTGATCCCTTCACTTTTCTTACCTGCTCTAAGCAGTCTTCCAGAATAGATTTCCCGGTCCAATCGTTTTCAAGTTTTGCAATGTCTCGAAGAAAATATTCAAGGATCTCTTTTCCTTTAACTGAATGATCCACCTCTGGATGGAACTGTAATCCAAGAATAGGCTTCGTATTATGCTTAATACCTGCAATTAATTTGTTGGTACTTTCAAAAATCAAAGAAAAGTCTTTCGGTATAACAGCAACATGATCCGAGTGAGACATCCATACGTTAGTGTCCCCCTCAACTCCTTTAATTTTAAAATCATTACAGAGGTGGATCTTAGCATTGCCATACTCCCCAATAATTCCCTTTTCTACTTTTCCACCGAAGTACTGTCCTAAGATTTGCATTCCATAACAGATTCCCAAAATAGGAATATCCGCTGTTAAAAAAGGAGAATAATCAGTGGTATCTTCAAAGACACTTTGTGGGCCACCGGAGAGAACGAGAGCTCGAGGTTTATCATTCTTAAAACGTTCAAATCCTTCATCCAGAGTGAGAATTTCAGAGGTAACTCCTAATTCTCTAAAACGACGAGTGATGAGCTGAGTGTATTGTGAACCAAAATCAATAATCCAAACAGATGACTTCATTTACTTATACCTGACGATAATTGGGAGCTTCTTTTGTAATAATAACATCATGAGGATGTGACTCTTTTAATGAGGCTCCTGAGATTTTAACAAAGCGAGCACGCTCACGAAGAAGTTGAAGGTTAGATGCACCCACATATCCCATTCCTGAACGAATCCCGCCTACCAGATGAAAAATATTTGTAGAAAGAGAACCACGATAAGGCACCTGCCCTTCGATTCCCTCTGGAACAAGTTTACTTACTTCTTCAACGGCACTCTGACCATAGCGGTCCTTAGAGCCTTTTTCCATGGCCGCAAGAGATCCCATCCCACGATACATTTTATAAGCACGCCCTTGATAGAGAACCATTTCTCCTGGAGCTTCATCTGTTCCAGCAAAAAGAGAACCGATCATCACTGTGGATGCGCCTCCTGCAAGAGCTTTGACAATATCTCCAGAGTATTTAATTCCCCCATCGGCGATATAAGGAATACCTGCTTTGTGACAAGCTTGGCGACAATCAAAAATCGCCTGCATTTGCGGAACACCAATTCCCGCAATAACACGAGTAGTACAGATAGAACCTGGACCTATTCCAACTTTAATACCATCAGCACCTGCTGCAATAAGATCTTCACAGGCCTTAGCTGTGGCGACGTTACCTGCAATGACATCAACTTCTTCTGAGAGTTTTTTCACTGCACGAACCATCTCAACAACACCTTTTGAGTGTCCATGGGCCGTATCGATGACAATAGCATCAACACCTGCTGTGATGAGAGCTTTGGCCCGATCCATTTCTTTGTCAGATACTCCGCAGGCCGCGGCCACACGAAGGCGTCCATACTGATCCTTATTCGCATTCGGATAAGCTTGAGTTTTAATAATATCTTTAATCGTAATCAGACCTTTAAGCACTCCCAGAGTATTCACAACAGGGAGTTTCTCCACTCTGTGTTGCTTTAGAATTTCCTTAGCATGATCAAAGCTTGTTCCTTCTGGAGCAGTGATTAAATCTCGGGATGTCA
>Ga0172382_10009166_pt1 | contig 13578 bp, 10 predicted proteins | sample Leawel138RmetaG_FD_122245 | JGI IMG/M metagenome (GOLD analysis project Ga0172382, IMG submission 122245) | Leachate microbial communities from a municipal landfill in Southern Ontario, Canada - Leachate well 138R metaG | ecosystem: Engineered > Solid waste > Landfill > Unclassified | place...
AAATAATTAATTCGGGAATCGCTTATGATCCATTTGCGCGTGAATCAAAAAAAAACAGAGCCAACGCTTATTAAGCTTATTGCCGATTCTTTGCGCCAGGGACGGGTGGTGGTTCTGCCGACCGATACGATTTATGGCCTAAGCTGTTTAGCAGATGATGAACGGGCGATTAAAAAAATCAGGCGCTTGAAAAAACGGGAGACCGGGAAACCGTTAGCGGTTTTAGTCGCTAGCCGGGCGATGCTGAAAAAATATGTTTTTGTTTCTCGCCGCCAGGAAAAAATATTGAAAAAAATCTGGGGTGAAGATTCTCGCCCGACAACGGTAATTCTGAAACATCGCGGCCGCCTGCCGAAAATTTTAACCGGCAATTCCGAGGGCCTGGCCTTGCGTTTGCCTAAAAACGATTTTTTGCTTAAAATATTAAAGGCGCTCGGCAAGCCGATAGTTTCCACTAGCTTAAATTTAAGCGGCCAGCCGACCTTGAAGGATTTGAGAGATTTTAAAAAATATTTTCCGGATAAGAGCATCCAGCCGGATTTGATTATTGATTTAGGAAGGAGCCGGCGGAACCGTCCTTCGCGGGTACTTGATTTAAGGGAGGAAAAACCCGCGGTTTTAAGAAAGTAGCGATTAAATTTAATTATCCTGGTATTTAAATGATTTGTTTAAGATTGTAAAATCAGAGTTTAAGCTAATTTATAAATCTATGGTTTTTATTAAAAATATTAAAAAAAGAAAAATTATCGCTATTATTTCCGGACTTATTCTACTGGCTGGTATTTTTATGTTTGGTTTTTTGGCCGGGAAAAATGATAATGAGCGGCCGGTGAGCTTAATCGCTTATTCCGAAGAAGCCAAGAATGCGGCCGGCGAAATTGATCCGAAAAGCATTATTGATTTCAATCTTTATTGGGAGGTCTGGGACGGGATTAAGACGGAATATGTCGATAAGAACAAGCTTAATAATCAGGATTTGTTTTACGGATCGCTCCGCGGTTTAGCTGAAGCGACCGGCGATCCTTATACCGCGTTTATGGACCCAGAAGAAATCCAGGAGTTTATTGATGATTTAGCCGGAACCTTCGAGGGTATCGGAGCGGAAATCGGTTTGCGTAATGAAGTGATTACGGTTATCGCGCCTTTGGACGGCATGCCGGCCGCGGATGCCGGTTTGCGCGCCGGAGATAAGATTTACGCGATCAATGGCGAGTCGGCGCTCGGTTTAAGTGTTAATGAAGCGGTTAGTCGAATCCGCGGTCCGAAAGATACCGACGTTACTTTAACGATTATCCGCGGTTCGGAAAAGCCGCGCGATTTAACGATCACCCGTTCGGTGATCGTAGTTAAGAGCGTTAAGACCGAATTTCGCGCTGACGGAATTTTCGTGATAAAAGTAAGTAACTTTAACGATGATACCCTTGATTTATTCAATGCAGCGGTCAATACGGCTTTAACCGAAAATCCTAAAGGCATAATTTTAGATTTACGCAATAATCCGGGCGGCTATTTAGAAACCGCGGTGGAGATGGCCGGAGAATGGATTTTAGAAGGCCCGATTGTCGCCGAGCAGTTGAATAATAATCGGCGGAATGAATATCCGGCTGACGGCCAGGCACGGTTAAGCAGTTTCCCAACCGTGGTTCTAATAAACGGCGGCAGTGCTTCGGCCTCGGAGATCTTAGCCGGCGCTTTGCGTGATTATAAGAAAGCGACTCTAATTGGCGAAACGACTTATGGTAAGGGCTCGGTCCAGAGTTTGCGCGAACTTAGCAGCGGGGCGGCTTTGAAGATAACGATCGCTAAATGGCTCACGCCGGCCGGTGATTATATTGATGAAAAGGGTTTGGACCCGGATATTGAAGTCGAGTTAACTTCGGAAGATATTGATAACGAGAATGATCCGCAGTTTGATAAAGCCGTAGAAATCTTGAAAGGGAAGGTGAAGTAAGTAGATAAAAAAAAGCGGCTTTTATTAAAAACCGCTTCGATTAAAAGAATAAGGACTCTTTTAATCGTAGTTCTCCATAGTATCTCTGAAGTTTTCCGTTTGAAACCCCTCCCGTACCATGGAGATTATATTTTTTTTGTTTTCTTCATCAATGTTAATAAAATTAACATTTTCCAACCATCCGTGCGTGATATCCGCTGCTTCTTCCGGGAAGTCCAGAAGGATTTTCTTGGCTATGCTGTTTGGCGAAGAGAAACGATGTTTGGTCCCATCGCCGTTTTCCAGAATGAATCTTGATCCGTATTCTGGTAAATAGATATTAATCATAATAAGTCCTCCATATTTTTAGGGTTTGTAAATACAAAAATGTTAAAGAATATTATAAATTTTTATCATATTATCATTTAAAAGTCAAATGCCTATGTCTACAGAAAAAAAGGAAGCAAAATTCATCTTCGTAGTCGGCGGAGTAATGTCCGGAGTCGGGAAGGGAGTAACAACCGCCTCGATCGGCCAGATTCTTCAAGCGCGCGGTTATAACGTAAGCGCGATCAAGATGGATCCCTATATTAATGTTGACGCTGGGACCATGAATCCGATTGAGCATGGCGAAGTTTTTGTGACTGAAGACGGTGATGAAACCGATCAGGACATCGGCAATTATGAACGTTTTTTGAATAAGAATATTTATCGGGAGAATTATATGACAACAGGCCGGGTTTATCAATCGGTTATCGCCCGGGAACGGAATCTTGGCTATCGCGGCAAATGCGTCCAAGTCGTGCCGCATATCCCTCAGGAGATTCGCGATCGGATAGAAAAAGCAGTTGAAAAAACCAAGGCGGAAATAATGATAATTGAAATCGGCGGCACGGTCGGCGAATATGAAAATCTATTATTTTTGGAAGCGGCGCGGGTGATGAAATTATATAAACCGAAAGACGTCTTGTTTGTCATTGTTTCTTATCTGCCGGTGCCAAATAAGATCGGGGAGATGAAGACCAAGCCGACCCAGCATGCCGTCCGGAGCTTGCAGAGTGCCGGTATTCAACCGGATTTCTTGATTGCCCGCAGTGAGCGGCCGATTGATATGGCCCGGCGGGAAAAATTATCGGTTAATTGCAATGTTCCGATTGACAAGGTAATCGCCGCGCCGGATGTAGAATCAATCTATGATATTCCGCTTAATTTCGAGAAAGATAATCTAGGCGAACGGATTTTGGAAAAATTTGACTTACCGCGCCGGCGCTCGAATAATCAGGAATGGAAAAAGATGGTTGCGGCAGTTAAGACCGCGCGGCCGGTCGTTAATATCGGTATCGTCGGCAAGTATTTTTCCAGCGGAGATTTTTCTCTCGGCGATTCCTATATCTCCGTAATTGAAGCGATTAAACACGCGACCGCCGAGGTGAAATGTAAAGTTAAAATCCATTGGCTTGGCGCCGAAGAAGTTGAAAAGAAGGGAGTCGGGATTCTTAAGGGTTTAGACGGGATTATCGTTCCGCAGGGCTGGGGCGGCCGGGGCGCGGAAGGGAAGATTAAAACGATTAAATATTGTCGGGAAAAGAATTTGCCGTATTTTGGCCTATGTTATGGTATGCAAATGGCGGTAATCGAGTTTGCTCGCAATGTGGCTAATTTAAAAGATGCGAATTCGGCCGAAGTTGATCCGAAAACCAAGAATCCGGTAATCCATATCATGCCCGGCCAGGAAAAATTAATTAAAGAGAAGGGTTATGGCGGCACGATTCGGCTCGGCGGCTGGCCTTGTCGGGTCAAGGCCGGCACGCGTTTGGCGCGGGCCTATGCTAGGTTTACCGATAAGAAGACGGTTTCCGAACGGCATCGCCACCGCTATGAATTTAATAATGATTATCGGGAAATTTTTGAGAATTTAGGTTTGACCATTGCCGGCACTTCACCGGACGGGAAAATCGTCGAGGCAGTGGAAATCACTAAACATCCGTTTTTTGTCGGCGTCCAGTTTCATCCTGAATATATTTCTCGCCCCTTAGCCCCGCATCCTTTATTCACGGAGTTTGTCCGAGTTTGTCGGGAGCGGGCTAAAAAATAAATATTTTTATCAAGCACTAAAAAATAATAGCTTTTAGCAAAAACCGCTCCAAAGAGGAGCGGTTTTTTTTAGGTCAAAATATAATCTGTTTTCGGTTAGAGCTTATTTCTTTACAACCTTTTTCGCTTTAACTACTTTTTTCGGGACGACTTTCTTCTTTGCTTCAGCCGAAGTATTTTTTTCCGGCGCGACCACGTTAACCAGTTTGCATGATTCCAGGGAATTATCAAATTTCCTTATTTTTTTAGTGGTGAATTTTACTAATCCACCTTTTAAAGCGAAAAGAGTATCATCTTTGCCTTTTTTAACATTAAGACCCGGACGATATTTTGTTCCGCGCTGGCGGATAATAATCGCGCCGGCTTTTGCCCACTGGCCATCGGATAATTTAACGCCGAGACGCTTGCTTTCAGAATCGCGGCCGAGCGAGGTTGAACCCGCGGCTTTCTTATGTGCCATAGTTATTGTTGCTCTAAAATGAGAGTTCTTGGCGGTAGGCCTCTTAAGAGACTGACATTTCAGATTGACTTAATTTTTATGGTTTGAATATAACAAAAATATTAAGAGGTGTCAACGGAGGAGAGATTCGCGAGGGAGCGAGTTGTGGCGGACGGACATTTAGATTATTCTTTGGTTGTGGGTAGAGGATTCATTAAGATTGAGCGATTTAAGGAGCGGAATGCCAGAAAATTAAAACGCCAATCTTTTTAGATTGGCGTTTTGGTCTACAGGTCTGGTTTACGGCGGACAGGTCGTAGTTAACAGAGGTCATTTAGGCCACGTTTCTCCTGCCGCCGTAATTAAAATTTTCTAATATCTTCCCGGAATCGTTTGGATTGTCAGAAGATGAATTTTTTTCTGATTGCGGGGCGGCGCAAGCGACGTAAAGATACTTTACGATTATTTTAGCCGCTTGGTTGATATACTTTTTTTCCGCATGGTCTGCTGAGCAATCGAGCATTTCTTTCCATATATTAAGAACTTTCCGTCTTTCTCTTTGTCTTTGTTCGTATTCTTCCATACTCCATTTTTTCATGAATTTGCTTTGTTCTCTGGCAAATAGATAAGCTTTGACTGTGAAAGACGGTGAAAATTCCGGACTGACATAAGGATGTTCTTCGGTCGGGTAGTATATTTCACATACTCGATTAAGAGGCCTATCTACTTTAGATGCCCGCTTAAGATTATTAGTTGTTTCCATTGTTTAATTCTTAGGGTTATAAATTGTTAAAGAAATATTTTTTGTTTTTTGGTTCATTTTTTGATTAATTAAGTCTGCCAATCTAGTTTGATCATTCTCAGGACTTTATTTTTCAAAAAATGCTTACACTTTACAACCTTATTCTATCTTTGTCGTGATTGTCTGTAAACACAGAATATCACCAAATCGTCAACAGGATATCAACAGGTTGATAAAAAGTGTTAAAAAAGTGGCTAAAAAGTGGATTTTTTTCGTCTTGCCGACTAATAATAAATAAAATATATTTTATTTTTAGGGCTTGTAGTTTGGATTTTTAAAGAAAAATAAAAGATTTTATTTTTTTGATAATATGGTATAATAAAAAGGTAAAAATCAGGTTTGCCGGCGGCTTATTCGGCGGCGAATGAATATGGTAGATAAAGGATAAAATTTAAGTAAAATTAAGAATAATATTATGGTTAAAGTGGACAAAAATAAGTGTGTCGGCTGTAGTTTATGCGTCGCTTCTTGCCCAGAGAATTTTAAGATGGGCGCGGACGGAAAAGCGGAAGCGATTAAAAAAGAAGCGGCTTCTTGCGCGCAAGAAGCGGCGGATAATTGTCCGGTTGGGGCGATTTCTATAAAGTAGGAAGAGCTTTAATTTATTATTTTGCCCTATAATCTAAATCTTAGGGAATAAATATATGGCTGGAGAGAAAATAATCGTTGAACCGAAAATTGAAAATATTCCGGCTATAAGTCCGGAAAGCAAGCCGGAAGTTCCGGCCGCGGCTCAGGAAGCGCGGCTGGTTTCGACTGAGAAAGTTGAGGCGAAAGCTTTGCCGCAGGCTAAAGTTGGGGAAGCCGATATTAGTCCGGCCGCTAAAGCAATAAGCTATAAACAGAAGCGGATTTTAGAAATTGATAGTATTTTATCCGCCGGCCTTAATGAAGTCTTTTTAAAAATGGATCCGGCAAAACAAAAAGAATTCAAAGAGCGCGGGGAGGAGACCGCGATAAAGATTGGAGAACTTTTGGACAGGACTAAAGTTAAAATCAGTAAGATAATCGATCTGATTAAGCGTTGGCTTAAGCTTATCCCAGGCGTTAACAAATTTTTTCTGGAACAGGAAGCAAAAATTAAAGCGGATCGGATTATAAAAATTAAGGATAAATTTTAATTATGAATAGTTTTTTATCCATAAATATTGAATGGGGCGGAGCCTTGGATTACTTGATCGGCGGGATCCTGGCGGTTTTTTTGTTATTATTTTTAGCCCGTTTATTGCGGGCGATTTTATCCGGCCGGCGCTATTTTCCGCATCGCGTCTGTTTAATCCGTTTGCCAAAAGAAAAACCGGCCGATGACAATAAAGAAAGTTCGGCCCAGCAATTAAAAGAGGAAATCGCCAAAGGAGAAACGATTTTTTCCGCAATTGGCGGCTTAAAAGCCCAGCGGGGTTTAAAGGCCTGGTTTTTAGGCCGTAATGACCAATTTTCTTTTGAGATTGTCGCGAGTCAAGGCCATATCGCGTTTTATGTAGCCGCGCCGGAAAGCGAAGCGCGTTATTTAGAGCAGCAGATTCACGCACATTATCCGGAAGCGGTAATTGAAGAAGTTGAGGATTATAATGCTTTTAGCTTAAAAGGGAAGATTGCCGCCGCTTATTTAAAAACTACGAAGAGCTTTATTTTTCCGCTTAAGACCTATCAGAAAATGGAAGTCGATCCGATGAATTCCTTGATTAATGTTTTATCTAAATTAGGAAAAGATGAAAGTTTAGCTATCCAATATACGGTGCGTAGCGCGCGCGGCGCCTGGCATGGCCGGGTGCGCCGGACAGTCGCTAAAATCCAGCAGAAGAACTCCGTATCTGAAGGCCTGCGGGCGGCTTCCGGTTTATCTAGTGCTCTAAGTTGGACAGGAGATTTTTTTTCTTCTTTAAAAAGCAAGAAGCCGGATAATCAAGCGGCCGATCCCTTGAAGCCGGTTAAGCGTTTATCGGCCGTGGAAGAAGAGATGCTTAAGGCGATTGAGGAAAAAAATCTTAAAGCCGGTCTGGATGTCAATATCCGGATTATCACTTGCGCCAAAACCAAGGAGCAGGCCAATGTTTATCTAGAAAATATCGGCAGCGCTTTTACGGAATATAATAATTTCAGCTACGGTAATATTTTTTCCCGCGCTATTAAAGTTAATTCGGAAAAATTAGTTAAGGATTTTATTTATCGCCGTTTTCGGGAAAAATCTTCTTTTCTTTTAAATAGCGAAGAACTAGCCAGTGTTTTCCATTTACCGCTTCGGACGACTGAAACGCCGAATATTTTATGGCTCACGGCAAAGATTGCGCCGGCGCCGAATAATATTCCGACCGAAGGAATCGCGCTGGGTGAAAATATTTATCGGGGCGTCAAGCAGGAAATCCGGATGAAACGGGCTGACCGCCGCCGTCATACTTATATCATCGGTAAATCCGGTACGGGCAAATCCGTTCTTTTGGCCAATATGGCGATCCAGGATATTGAAAACGGCGAAGGCGTTTGCGTTTTGGATCCGCATGGCGATTTGATCCAGGATATTTTAGACCGCGTGCCGCCGGAACGAGCCGAGGACGTAATTATTTTTTCGCCTGGCGATCTTGAACGCCCCTTAGCCCTAAATCTCCTTGATTATGATCCGCGTTATCCGGAACAGAAAAGTTTTGTGATTAATGAGATGATCGGGATTTTTGATAAATTATATGATTTAAAATCAACCGGCGGCCCGATGTTTGAGCAGTACATGCGCAATGCGATGCTTTTGATTATGGATGATCCGGAATCCGGTTCAACCCTAATGGAAATTCCGAAAGTTTTAGCCGATGAAAATTTTCGCCGTTTAAAGCTTACGCGTTGTAAGAATCAGACCGTTGTTGATTTCTGGCGCAAGGAAGCGGAAAAAGCCGGCGGGGAAGCGGCACTCGCTAATATTGTTCCATATATTACTTCTAAATTAACCTCTTTTATTTCTAACGATATGATGCGGCCGATTATCGGTCAGCAAAAAAGTGCCTTCAATTTACGGGAAGTAATGGATAAGCAGAAAATCTTATTGATTGATTTGCCAAAAGGCACGGTCGGCGAAATGAACGCCTATCTTTTAGGTATGATTCTGGTCGGTAAAATCTTAATGTCCGCTTTAAGTCGGACGGATATGCTGGCGGAGCAACGGAAAGATTTTTATTTATATATTGATGAATTCCAGAATTTTACCACCAATTCTATCTGCCAGATTTTATCTGAAGCCCGGAAGTACGCCTTAAATCTGATTATTGCTCATCAATACATCGGTCAGTTATCTAAGAATAATAATACGGAAATCAAAGACGCGGTTTTCGGCAACGTCGGAACGATGGTGAGTTTCAAGATCGGCTCGGAAGACGCTGAGTTTTTAGTCAAGGAATTTGCCCCGGTTTTTAATGAATATGATTTAATAAACATTGACAAAGGCACGGCATATATTAAACTGCTAGTGGATAATACGGCGACGCGGGCTTTTTCTTTAAAGACAATTTGGCCATTGCTCGGTATTAAGCGCGAGGGCTTAGCCGATAAGATTCGCTCCTTGAGCCGTCTGAAGTATGGACAGAACGCGAAATTGGTTGAAGCGGAGATTAGTCGGAGGACGGGAGCGCATTAATTAATCTATTTTTTATTTAAATTATGTCAGTTTTATACCGCGATTATCGTCCGCAGAAATTTTCCGAAGTTCTCGGGCAGAACCATATTAAGATAACTTTGCAGAATGAGATTGCTAGCGGTCGCTTGGCGAACGCTTATCTTTTTTGCGGTCCGCGAGCGGTCGGGAAAACGACTTTGGCGCGAGTTTTGGCGAAAGCGATTAATTGCGAAAAAAAGAAAGACGGGGAATTTGAACCCTGTAATAAATGTGCCAGTTGCGAAAGCATTACTCGCGGTCGGAATCTTGATATAGTCGAGATTGACGCGGCGTCCAATACTGGCGTTGATAATGTCCGGGAAAATATTATTTCTTTTTCCCGTCTGGCGCCGACGAGCGCGAAGTTTAAAGTGTTCATTATCGATGAAGTGCACATGCTTTCTATCTCCGCTTTTAACGCCTTATTGAAAATAATCGAGGAACCGCCGGTTTATGTGGTCTTTATTTTATGTACGACGGAAATCCAGAAAGTGCCGCAGACGATTATTTCCCGCTGTGAGCGCTTTGATTTTAAGCGGATTAGCGTCAAAGAGATCGTGGAAAAACTTAGTTATATTTCTAGCCGGGAAGGGATGACGGTTGATAAGGAAGTTTTAGAAGCAGTGGCGCGCAAGAGCGGCGGCCATCTGCGCGACGCGGAAAGTTTGCTTGGCCAGCTTTTTTCTCTCGGCGACAAGAAAATAACGGCCGAACAGGCAGAGTTGGTTATTCCGCATTACAATAGCGATGAAGCGATTGATATTATAGATTATTTAAGCCGCAAGGACGCCGCTAAAGCGATTACAATCGTTAATAATTTAGCGGACAGCGGCGTAAATTTAAAAGTCTTTATCGGCGAGCTTATCGCTTTATTAAGAGAAATAATGCTGCATAAGCTAAGTCCGGAGTTAGCTGATAGCTTAGGTTTGGATTTGGGCGATAATCTGGAAAAACGACTGGCCGCGGTTGAAGCTAATTTAGACTGGGAAAATCTCTTATCTTATACGAAACGTTTTTTGGAAGCGGAAAATGCGAGTCGGAATTCTTTGATTGCTCAGTTGCCCTTGGAAATGGCAATCGCGGAATTATGTTTTGGATCACTGCGTCCGGTAATGGAAGTTTCCGAATCTTCAGCGTCGGCTCGGTCCGTTTCGTCTGTCCGCCCCTCTTCGTTGCCTCAAGTTAATCCGACCGTCCGCCCCTCTTCGTCGCCTCAATCCGCCCCGGCCGCTAAGATTTCTATGCGTCCGACGGCGTCGTCCGAAATTAATCCGGCTGTTATGATAAAAACTACTGCTTCTGAAAAAATGGACGGGAAAATAGCGGAGAAAAAAGTCGTTTCAGCCGTGTCTCTTGGTCAAACAATAAAAATATCAGCGGAAACTTTAGCGGCGAAATGGCCGGAGTTTTTAATCAAGATTAAGAAGTATAATCATTCCTTGTCTTTTGTTTTACAGAATTGCGAGCCGCGCCTAGACGAGGGCGGCCTTTGTCTCTTTTTTAAATATAAATTCCATAAAGACCGGATCAATGATCTTAATATTAAAAACATTGTCGAGACGGTTTTAGCGGAAGTCTTTGGCGGAGCCTTGCTTTTCGAGGCTAAATTAGATGAAAATTTAGAGTTAAGAAAAGAAGAGAAACTAGAAGTTTTGCCGGCCGCCGCCACACCAAAACCAGCATCAATATCCTCAATGCCGGATATGATTAATTTTGAAGCGAAAACAGGAAAAAAGGAAAACAAAAAAGAATCTGAAGCCGGATTAAACTCCGGAAGCGGTTTAGTCGCTGATTTGTTAAAAACTTTCGGCGGGGAAGTAGTGAATTAATTATTATAAATAAATCATTTTTCATATATGTTAGATATCAAATTAATTAGAGAAAAAACGGATGAAGTAAAGGCGAGTTTGGCTAAGCGGGTGCTGGAAAAAGATTTTCAGCTAGAAAAAATCATCTCGCTGGATGATAAGCGTTTAACTTTGCTTCGTGAGGCAGAAGATTTAAAGGCGCTTCGCAATCGCCAGTCAAAAAGCAAACCGACGCCGGAGGCCATCGCGGAATTAAAAAAGCTCAGTGATAAAATAAAAGCAATAGATGATGATTTTACTCAAGTAGAAAAAGAGCTCAATGAACGTTTGGCTGAATTGCCTAATATTGTCGCGCCGGAAGTGATTCCCGGCGGCAAGGAGAATAATGAAGTAATTTATACTTTTGCCCATAAACCAAAATTTGATTTCAAGCCGAAAGACCATGTCGAGTTGGCGACTTCTTTAGGTATTATTGATTATGAACGCGCCGCCAAGATCGCTGGTAGCGGCTTTTGGTGCTATAAAGGGGCCGGAGCGCTTTTAGAATGGGCCCTTTTGTCTTATTTTATAAATTTCCATAATAAAAACGGTTATCAATTTTTGATTCCGCCTTTTTTGTTGACGGAAAAATCTGCTTATACTTCCGGACATTTGCCGAAATTCCGGGATGATCTTTTTTGGACCCAGGACGCTCTATGCCTGAATGCGACGAGCGAAATGATGCTTGGTAATTACCATCGGGACGAAATCATAGATGATAAAGAATTGCCGCTTAAGTATTTTTCTTATTCGCCTTGTTTCCGTCGCGAGGCCGGAAGCTATCGGTCGGAAGAGCGAGGGATGATTCGTGGTCATCAGTTTAATAAGATAGAAATGTTCATTTATTCCCGGCCTAATAAGTCCTGGGAAATGTTCGCTGAACTAGGAGCGAACGCGAAAAAAATAGTTGAAGGGCTTGATCTCCATTTCCAAGTTTCCCGCTTAGCGGCCGGAGATTGCAGTGCCGCCATGGCCAAAACCTATGATATCGAAGTATATATTCCGAGTATGGGAATTTATAAGGAAGTGAGCAGTATTTCCAATGCTTTGGATTACCAGGCCCGGCGCGGTAATGTTCGCTATAAAGACGAGAAGACCGGCAAGAACGAATTTCTTCATACGCTTAATGCTTCCGGTTTGGCAACCAGTCGTTTATTGCCGGCGATTTTAGAACAAAATCAACGGGCGGACGGATCGGTCGTAGTACCGAAAGTCCTGCGCCCTTATCTGCCGCGCGGCCTGAAAATCATTGAACCGCTTGATAAATCAAAAAAATAATGAAGAAAATAAGTTTAAAATTTTTTTTGGTGTTTTTGGCCTTAATCCTGTTTTGGCCGTTCGCTTCGCGGGCGGCGGTTTTAAAAAATTCATATCCGCGTTTGGCTAATTATTTTTTGCCCTGGGAAATTAGCGACGCGGAAGCGACGGCTTTAGCCAAGTGGGACCTTTTGATCTTAGACATGGAGGTCCAGAATAATAATCGGGCTTTATTGGAGAAAATTCGGCGTCTTAATCCGAATATTATAATTTTGGCCTATATTTCTTCCCAGGAAATTGTTGATGATCCCGGGTATTATTTTGGCTCGGATTTACGTCAGGAAATAGAAAGGAATATCGCAGACGGCTGGTGGCTAAGAGATCCGGCCGGTAATAAAATTTCTAATTGGCCCGGCGCACATATGCTTAATCCGACTGACGGGGCGCGGGCGGATAGCCGCGGTTATCGCTTTAATGATTATCTGCCGGAATTCGTAGCAACAAAAATAAAGGCTTCGGGCCTTTGGGATGGAGTTTTTTATGATAATATTTGGGGCGATATCGCTTGGCTTAACGGCGGCAATATTGATTTGAATAACGATGGCCGGAAAGATAGCGGCACCGAAGCTGATAAGCTCTGGTCAAGCGGAGTTAAAAAAATGCTAGCTAAGACCCGGGCTTTAACCGGAAATGATTTTATTATTTTAGGCAATGGCAAGGTTTACGACGGTTATCAGACAATTTTAAACGGCATGATGCTTGAAGATTTTCCTTCTGTTTGGGAAAGTAATCGTTCCTGGGCCGGTTCTATGAAAACTTATTGGCGATTGCCGACTTTGAATCCAGCTTTGCCACCGGTATCGGTCATTAACGTTTTAGACAGGAATCAAGCTAATTATCGTCATCTTCGTTTCGGCCTAGCCAGCACTTTGATGGGCACGGGGTTTTTCGGTTTTGATTATGATTTAACGGATCATGGCCAAACCTGGTGGTATGATGAATATGATATTGATCTCGGGCCGGCGCAATCAAGCGCTTATAATCTCTTAGATGGGGCTGGCAGTACGGCTAAGGACGGATTATGGCGGCGCGATTTTAAAAACGGTATTGCTTTAGTTAATTCGACTGCCAAAAAACAGACCTATGTCTTTGATAAAGAAGAATTTGAGAAAATAAAAGGGAAACAAGATTCGGCGGTAAATAACGGCCAGCGGATAAACTATGTCCAATTGGAAGCCGGCGACGGCTTGGTTTTACTGAAGAGTCAGACTGTTTTGGAAAATATCGCTTTTACTAATGGATATTTTTATCGGGTTTTTGACTTACAAGGCGCTCAGACGCGTAATGGTTTCTTTTCTTATCTTAATAATTATCCCGGCGAAGCTGAAATCATTACCGCGGCCGGTCCGGCCGGCGATCAGGCAATTGAACTTAGCGCCGCGCTCGGCCGAGTTGATTTAAGGCAGAACGGCGGTTCCGTAGCCGCTTTTAATCCATATAACCAGCTCTATAAGGGGAAGATGAGTTTGGCGGCCAAGGTTGAAGACGGGTACTTCCGTAAAGTCGTAATCG
>Ga0172382_10009167_pt1 | contig 13578 bp, 18 predicted proteins | sample Leawel138RmetaG_FD_122245 | JGI IMG/M metagenome (GOLD analysis project Ga0172382, IMG submission 122245) | Leachate microbial communities from a municipal landfill in Southern Ontario, Canada - Leachate well 138R metaG | ecosystem: Engineered > Solid waste > Landfill > Unclassified | place...
AAGGGGTTGCCGGCGACCTGTTCGTGCAGGGTCGAGGTCTCGGTGACGGCGTAGTTGTGGCCGGGACGGATCACGGTTTCCTGCGGCAGCTTTTCGCGCAGGGCCCGCAGCGTCCAGAACATCTGTTCCGGATCACCACCGTGCAGGTCGCAGCGACCGCAACCATAGACGAACAGCGTGTCCCCGGTGATGAGATCATCGCCCAGCCGGTAACAGGCGGAACCGGGCGTGTGGCCGGGGGTGTGCAGGATCCCGATCTCGGTGTCACCGAGCGCGATGCGATCGCCACCGTGATGCAAGGTCGGCAGATCCAGGCAACGCCCCCAGAACTGCGCCTCGGGCTTCAGCAGATGGATCTGGGCATCACAGCTGCGCAGGAGTTCCTCGATGCCGTTGATGTGGTCGTGGTGACTGTGGGTGAGCAGTACATCGCTGATGGTCACCCCGCGGGTCTGCGCCAGTGCGAGGATGGCCGGCACATCCCAGGCGGGGTCCACCACCGCCGCCCGACGGCTGGCGAGGTCCTCGAGCAGGTAGATGAAGTTCTCCATCGGCCCGAGTTCGAGCGCGTGGATGCGATAGGGCTGGTCGGGTGACATGCGCAGCTCCTGCGACGGGAGGGGCAATTATCACCACACGGGGCGCGTGACTCAAATGCCAGGAGCCTGTCGGACTTCATCCCCGGAATCAGGCCGTGGTCCGCGGCAGGCCGAACTTCACCCGTAATTTGCGCAGCGTGGCGACACCGATGCCGGGCATGGCGAGCAGTTCCCGATCATCGGCCGCACGTACCTGTTCGGCAGTGCGCAAACCCGCCGCATAGAGGGCGCGCGCGATGCGCACATTGATACCGGCCGCCTTGACGTCGCGGAAGAACGGCTGTGCGTCATCCTGAACGGGCGGGGACGGGATCGGGGCTGGCGCAGGCGATGCGGCGGTGGGTGCCTCGATCGCCGGGACGGCCGCGCCGCTGACCGGGCGACGCGCGACGGTGCGCCGGATGGGCTTGTGCCGCGGCTGCGCGGCGACCGCGCTCAGCCCCGTGGCGGCCAGGAAATGCCGTGCCGCGGCCAGCAGCAGCAGGACGGCCAGGACCTGCGCCATCGCCTGATTCCACGGGAGTTCGGCGAGCACGACGTGCACACTCAGGCCCGCGGCCCAGGCGACACACAGGGCGGCGAACACGGCGAACCCACCGCTCCAGAGACACCCCTGCTGGCGTGGCAGACACTGCCTGCAGCAGCGCAGCAGCTGCGCCGCGATCTGGTCGAACCAGGTGCGGTCCTGATAGAGGTAGTCGTCATGGTTCATGGGCGGTATCCTGACACCAGAGGCATTTTCCACACTGTACTCAAACCTGTCCCGGTATGCGTATGGCCGCCGTCGCATGCGGCGCGCGCGACGACGTCCACAAGACCTTGTCGGCACACCGCGCGCACCTTTTAATACTGCGAGCGGGTACTACCGCGACCGGGCGCTGCGGCTGCCCGCTGCACCACGGAATCAACCGCTTGAATTCGTTTGAATATACATCTATCGGCCGAGGCCGTGAAGCCCATTGCATCCAGGTCGTGCGGCTCGGTTGCGGCAGCGAACGGTTGGCCCGCGCCCGGACATGAGCGTCTACAAACTCGTCCTCCACCCGTCGCGGGCCGCTGCCGTACCGCGTTCTCCCGCCGGGTTACTCGCCACCCTGGACGAGACGGGACTGATCGGTGCCGCCTTCGAGCTCGACGGACACCAGCATTTCCGCACCGGCCCGGGCTTTCTCGACCACCTCACCTTTCTCGGCTGCTCGCCCGTCGTGGAGCTCGACCCGCCCGCCAGTGATGCTGATGGCCACGCGCGCAGCGGCCGCTTCTGTCACATCCAACTGCAGCCCGTCAGCGCGACACCGCGCCTGCGCAGGCGGGTCGAGCATGCGCCCCGCTGCCGCCAATGCCGCCGGCCCCTCGAACCGGCCCTGCTCGACGCGGCAGTGACGGCCGGCTCGCTGCGCTGTCCGGGGTGCGCAACTGCGGCGGACCTGGAGCGGCTCAACTGGCGTCAGGCCGGCGGGTATGCACGCATCTTCCTCGACATCTGGGGGATCCACCCGGCCGAGGCCGTACCGGGCGATGCGCTGCTCGCGGCCCTGGCCGCTTGCACGGACTGCCCCTGGGCGTTCTTCTATATGGAGGACTGACGCCCGGCGCGGAGGCATCCTATGCAAAGACCCGGCCACGGTCGTGCGCTGGCGAATGCCCCCTGGACACGGGTATTCCTGCATTTTTCGTGTGCTTACGCGCCAGAGGCTGCATCTTTTTGGGTGAATCACCGTCCCCGACTGTGCGACAATGCCGCCCTGTTCAAGAACCGGCGCCGACTCTCCCGTCCGTCCGGCCAGCGGAGGCACTCAGCGATGCCCAGTGAAGAGATTTCCAAAGAAGAGCGCATCCTGCGCATGATGAAGAAAGTCCTTACGGACGTGGCCAAGGACACCCATGGCCAGCCCGGTTTCAGCCATCCTCTGTCGGACAACACCATCCAGGGTATCCGCGAATGCCTGGCGCTGATCGCCGGCCGCGAGCGCGAACTCGTCGAGGCCCGTGGCAAGTCCATGAGCATGCGGCCACACTTCATCGACGAACCCAAGAAAACCGTGGTCGTGTCGCTGGATCGGCTGAAGAAAAACAAGCCCACCGACGATACCTGAAGAGCTGTGCGCAATAGCGCCCCAGAATGCCCGGTTATTTGATATCCCGGAAACGTTGGCACTATAGTGCGCAAATCCACACCACGAGGACTGAAACATGAGTGATTTCGGCAATGCCACCCCAGAAGATCGCGTCTGCCTGACACGGGCTGTCATCAGTCTGCTGGAGGGCTGGGGCGTAGAGCCCCGCGAGGCGGCCATCATCCTGGGTTTGCCCGAGGACACGACGATGCACAACATGCGCTGTTACCGGTCGAACACGCCCTTCCCCGATTGCCCCGAGGTACTCGAGCGCGTCGAACACCTGATCGGTATCGCCGACGCACTGCGCACCATGTTCCCGCGCAGCGCGCAGATGGGGCCGTTGTGGATGCACCGCCGCAATCGCCACTTCCGCCGCCGTACCCCGGTCGATCTCATGGTCGAAGACGGCCTGAACGGCGTCATTGCAGTGCGCACACACCTGGACTGCTCGTTTGCCTGGGCGGTATCCGGATCAACCGCCAGGCCCTCCTGCGCCTGAGAAAATCTGCGCCCGGCAATCTGCCGGTGCGCCAGCGGGGCCGTTGCCCGAGCGACCTGCCCACCGCTGCCGATCCCGGCATCGATCTCCGATCTCCCGACCCACGCACCTGGTGAGCACCTGATGAGCAGCGTGCCGCGCGCGCGGTTGCGACGCCATACCCATCAACTAGACTGGGGAAAGTGAACCGACGGTCAGCGGTCGCAGGGCTGGGAAGCCCGTCATGGACCTGCCGCCGCCATCCCGTCTTTGCCACCATCACAACCGGAGTCGATGCATCATGGCCACCCCTCACAAGCCCACTGCACGAGCCAAATCATCCCCCGCCAAGGCGGCGCGCCCGGCCAAGGCCCGGAAGACACGCACCAACACGTCGCCCAACGCGGGTGTGTCGGTGGAACAGCGCCATCAATTGATCGCCGAGGCCGCCTACCTGCGCGCCGAGCATCGCGGCTTCGCGAATGGTGATTGTTTCGATGACTGGCTGGCCGCCGAGCGCGAGATCGATGCCCTGCTGGCGGAACACGCCGCCCCCACAACCCACCAGTAAGTTCCTACGGCCGCGCGGGCCGCCGCGGTTTGCGTGCCGTACGTCCCGGTGCGGCCCCCGCGGGAGCGGGGGATGGACGTGCGGGGGGCGGTGGTGTGTGCGGCAGCCCGGTATGCTGCGTCCGGAACGGCCGGCCGGCGGCCTGCGACTTGGCGCCGCGCCGGCCCCCGACCGCCGCACCGGCACCCCCACCAGTACAACCACCAGTACCCTGGGTACCTCGGGGTTGCCAGGTCGGTACCAGATGGCGCTTGCCGTTGCCGATCAGATCCTCCCGCCCCATGCGGGTGAGCGCCTCGCGCAATAACGGCCAGTTATTGGCGTCGTGGTAGCGCAGGAAGGCCTTGTGCAGACGCCGCTGGCGCAGGCCCTTGGGCACCGCCACCGTCTCCCCCGCTGCGGTCACCTTGCGCAGCGGATTCTTGCCCGAATGGTACATGGCCGTCGCCGTCGCCATCGGCGAGGGCAGGAAGTTCTGCACCTGGTCGGCGCGGAAACCATTGCCTTTCAGCCACAGGGCGAGGTTGAGCATGTCTTCATCGGTCGTCCCGGGGTGGGCCGCGATGAAGTACGGGATCAGGTACTGCTCCTTGCCGGCCTCGCGGGAATACTGCTCGAACAATACCTTGAAGCGGTCGTAGACGCCCATGCCGGGCTTCATCATCTTCGCCAGCGGACCCGATTCGGTATGCTCGGGCGCGATCTTCAGATAGCCGCCCACGTGGTGGCTCACCAGTTCCTTCACATATTCCGGTGCCTGCACCGCCAGGTCGTAGCGCAGTCCGGACGCCACCAGCACCTTTTTGATGCCGGGCAGCGCGCGCACCCGCCGGTAGAGGCTGATCAGGGGTGCATGATCGGTACTCATGTTGGAACAGATGCCGGGGTAGACGCAGGAAGGCCGGCGGCACGCGGCCTCGATCTCGCGACTCTTGCAGGCCAGGCGGTACATATTGGCCGTCGGGCCGCCGACGTCGGAGATGACACCGGTGAAGCCCGGTACGGTGTCGCGGATGGTCTCGATCTCGCGCACGACGGAATCTTCCGAGCGACTCTGGATGATCCGGCCCTCGTGTTCGGTGATGGAGCAGAAGGTACAGCCGCCGAAGCAGCCGCGCATGATGTTCACCGAGAAACGGATCATCTCGTAGGCGGGGATACGGCGGCCGGCATAGTCCGGGTGCGGCTGGCGCGTATAGGGCAGCTCGAAGATACGATCCAGTTCCGCGGTGCTCAGCGGTAGCGGCGGCGGATTCAGCCACACGTCGCGGTCGCCATGGCGCTGCACCAGGGCGCGGGCATTGCCCGGGTTGGTCTCCAGGTGCAGCGTGCGGGAGGCGTGCGCATACAGCACGGGCGCGGCGCGCACGCGCTCGAAAGCGGGCAGGCGCACGACGCTGCGGGCCCGATCGACACCCGGGCGACGCTGGAAGCGCAGTGGCGCCTCCGGTGGCTTGAGCGCGCCGTTCGCGCCGGGCGCGTCGCCCGCCGCGCCCGCCGCGCCCGCCGCCCCAGCCGCCCCAGCCGCCCCAGCCGATTGGGGCGGCGACGCCGTGGTGTCCGCATAGGGGTCGGGGTGCGGTGCCACGGGACCGGGCAGGTCGATCTCCGTGGAGTCGATCTCGGTCCAGCCCTCCGGCAGGCCGCGGCGCATGAACCCGGTGCCGCGGATGTCCGTCAGGGCCGTCACGGGCTCGCCGGCGGCCAGGCGGTGGGCGATCTCGACGATCTGCCGCTCGCCGTTGCCGTAGACCAGCAGATCCGCCTTGGCATCCACCAGGATCGACCGGCGCACCTTGTCGGACCAGTAGTCGAAGTGGGCGATGCGCCGCAGGCTGGCCTCGATGCCACCGATGACGAGGGGGACGTCGGCCCACGCCTCGCGGGCGCGCTGCGCGTAGACGATGACGGACCGGTCGGGCCGGCGGCCGCCGGTCGCGTCCGGCGTATAGGCGTCGTCGGAACGCAGCTTGCGGTCGGAGGTGTAGCGATTGACCAGGGAATCCATATTGCCCGCGGTCACGCCGAAGAACAGGTTCGGCCGGCCGAGCTTGCGGAAGTCGTCCACGCCGGTCCAGTCCGGCTGATCGATGATCCCCACGCGGAAGCCCTGCGCCTCCAGCACGCGGCCGATGACCGCCATGCCGAAGCTCGGATGATCGACATAGGCATCGCCCGTCACCAGGATGATGTCGCAGGAATCCCAGCCGAGCTGCTCCATCTCGGCGCGGCTGTGCGGCAGCACGGGCGCGACACCGAAACGTCGGGCCCAGTACGGGCGGTACGAAAACAGGGGCTTGGGGCTGGCCATCGGGGAGGTACTCTGGTGTGTACTTCGAGGCGACTCAGGGTCCGGGCCGCCGTGCGCCTTGCTGGGGCAGTGGGTCGGCGCCGAAAGTCGCGCTAGTATAGCAGTTTGTCCCGCCGCGACCGAAGACGTCCCTATCCGACCAGGGGTCCGATAGGGGTCCGGTGGGGGACCGTGATACTGTGCGCGGCCGTGCGCGACCGCCGGAAGCCGACGAACATGTCCGAGATGAGCGAAACCGACACCGATGCCCTGCACCAGCGCCTGCACACGCTGCGCGTGGAACACCGCGACCTCGATGATGTGATCACCCGCCTGGTCGGCGACCCCGTGATGGATCAGCTGACGCTCAAGCGCCTGAAGAAGCGCAAGCTCGCCCTCAAGGACCTGATCCAGCGCATCGAGAGCGCGCTCATCCCCAACCTCGACGCCTGACGCCGCCATGGAATCGCTCCTGCTCCTGGCCGGCATCGCCCTGCTGCTGTGGTTCTGGCAGCAGGGCCTGCGTGCCCGCGAGATCGCCATCCGCACCGCCCGGGAGCTGTGCCGGCACCAGGGCCTGCAACTGCTCGACGGCACCGTGGCGTTGAACGGTCTGCGCCTGCGGCGCGCGCGCACCGGCCGCGTGGCGCTGCAACGCACCTATCAGTTCGAGTACAGCCACGACGGCCAGATGCGGGAACGCGGCTTCGTGCTGATGCTGGGCCTGCGACTGGAAAGCGCCGGCCTGGCCGGCGCGTAGGTCGACCGCGGCACCCCCGGCACCCCCCCGGTACCCTTCAGGCCCCCTGCACCTGATCGAGGAATAAACGTCCTGGCGGCTGGCCGCCCGCACGCAGGGCCGCCGCCAGCCCGGTATACAGGACATCCGGCCCGTTGGCGTAGACATCGCAGTCACCGAGATCCGGATGGTCGGCCAGCACCCGGGCGATGGCCCGCTCCACGGCCAGGCCCACCCGCGCCGTCCGGTCGCCGGGATCATCGCTGCCGCCGATCGGGACGAACACAAAGTCGTCCAGGGCATCCTGCCAGGCGCGACACTGATTCTCCAGGTAGTGCCCGTGGGTCCCGCCCGTGATCCAGTAGAGCCACATCGGCTGGCGCATCTCCAGCGAGATGGCGTGCTCGATGAGGCTCTTGATGGGCGCAAAACCGGTCTCGAAGGCGATGAAGATCAGCGGTCGCTCCGACTCCTCGTCCAGCACGAACTCACCGAACGGCCCCTCGATATCGACCGTATCGTGCACCTTCATGTGCGCGAAGACGTGCTCGGCAAACGGATCGCCCGGCCGGCGGGACACATGGAACTGCAGGATCAGCCCATTGCACGGGCAGCTGGCGACGGACCTCTCGGACAGGGCGATGTCGGGGATGTTCAGACGCACGTGCTGGCCGGCGAGAAACCACAGTGTGTGGCTGCGGGGCGTGCGCAGATCCAGCTCCATCACGTCCTCCGACAGCCGCAGGAGCTTGTTCACCCGGGTGCTCAGGGTCTGCACCGGCACATCCGCCGGGGCGCGTGCCTCGACCGCCTCGATCACCAGATCGGAGGCGGCCGTCGCGCGGCACAGCAGAAACTGACCGTCCGCGCGCTCCTGCTCGCTGAAGACGTAGTCATGATGCTGTACGGCGCCGAGTTCCCCGGACACCAGGCGCGCGCGGCAGTCACCACAGCTGCCGCTGCTGCAGCTGTAGCGGATCGCCATCCCGGCGCGCAGGGCGGCATCGAGCAGGTTCTCGCCTGACTCGACCGGAAATTCGTGCCCACTGGGCTGCACCTCCACCTTGACCGTCATGATAACTCCCCGGATAGAGGGCACCGGCCGCAGGGCCGGCACCCCGTCACAGCAGGCGATAGGGCTCTTCGTCGCCCAGGTTCAGCAGCTGGCGCACGATCTCCAGCCCGGCGGTAGCGAACGCGTCCGCGTCCTGGTAACCGGCATCCTCGGCGACCACCTGCGCCCCATCGCGCATCACCACCCGCAGCTGCCAGGCCGGGGGAGCCCCCTGCTCACAGGTGACATAGATGCCCGGCTCATCGTCGCCTTCGCGCACGACGGCCAGGATATAGCGGTAGTTCACCGCGTCACCGCTCTCAATCTCGCCGAGCATCACCAGCGTGAATTCACCAAAGTTGTAGCGACGCTGCGGGATGGCGCGTTTGATATCGGGTTTGTTCAGCATTGTTTCACTCCTCGCTGGCTCACGGCCCGATCAATGGGGTCAGACTCGAATGGCACTTACTTAAACCATTCTTGGCCACGGAACAACACGGAAATGTTTAGCCGTAGGGTGCGTCGAGGCGTAGCCTGACGCACCAAAATCCCGCACCACGGTGCGTCGCTGACGCCGACGCACCCTACAAGGGGTTTTGCCATAAGCATTTTTCCGTGTTGTCCCGTGACCAGAAATGGTGTGAACAGGGACCGCACAACCATACCTCATCCGGCGCCGCCGGCAGACCTTTTCCAGCCTGATGACCGGGGATTCTGGACTTGGACGCACGGGTACCGCGATAATCAACACCCATCGACACCCGACACGACGCCCGCCCCCGCGCCGCACCGATTCTGCAAAGGATGAAGCACATGCCCTATTTCATCTACAAGATCACGCCAGGCCCGACCGAGATGCTCAAGAACCTGGAACACCTGACCGAGTTCGAGAAGTTCATCGACGCCAAGAATCACGCGCGTGCCCTGCGCGCCGAACTGGGCACCGACACCGACCTCACCATCAAGGTCATGTTCGCCTCCACCGCGCTCGAGGCCGAAGAAAAACTCCTGGAATACCGCGAGCCTCAGATCGTGCGCGAGTGGGAAAAATAGTACCTGCCCGGCACCATGGAAGAAGACGAATACCGCTCGACCTACCATGCCGTGAACACGCGCCGCTGCGTGCTGGAAAAGGCGCTGCATTCCCGCAAGGTGACCTGCAGCTGCGCCCAGCGCATCCTGCTCGCCGACCGTGAGGCAGTCGGTTGCACCTCCGACACCGCCCAGCGGCGCTGCCAGACACTGCTGGCCGGCCTGCGGGAGAACGCACGCTTCGTCCTGCACCTGACCCATATCGGCGGGCCGCTGCCGCACAACAAGGAACTCCGGGTGCAGGTCGGCGGCATGCTGGGACTGCAGGCGCTGCTGTACCCCGAACGCGCCGCCAGTGACACTGCCGACGATGTCTTCGCCCTGCTGAACGCCGCGCAGACGCACTTCGGCGACCTCGAACGGCTGCCCTACCAGGACATCGTCAAGCATGTCCGTCATTTCCAGCCACGCACCCGCGTGTCCAAGCGCTGAACGCGCTCACGCCGCCAACGCGGCCTGCACATTGGCGGCCAGTGCCGTCGCATCGATGGGATAGGCCATCACCCGGAACAGCGGAAAGCGCGCCTGCAGGCGCGCCAGCTGATGGGCGTATTCCTCTTCATAGAACACGATCGTCCGCGTCGCCGGCAGCCGTTGCAGGACCGACATCAGGGACTCCAGACTGCTGGTGCGGTCGCGGAAGTCCGACTGAAAATTGAACTCGGCCACCACGATGTCCGGCTGCCGCTGTCGGACCACCGCCAGCGCCTTGCGCATGGACGTCTCGAGGATCACCTGGCAGCCCAGCCGGGTATAGACCGGGGCAAAATTCGGATAGCCACCGAGTTCGACGATGGACAGCAGCAGAGGTGGGTCGTTGGTCATGATGCGCTCCGATCAATGGGGCCAGACTCTGAAGGCATGGGAAATGGCCACGGAAACACACGGAACAACACGGAAGGAATTCAAAAAGAGTTAGGAACCTCTGATCAATTCCTCGTATCGTCATTGCGAGCGAAACGAAGCAATCTCCTTCTACGGCAGATCAACAGCTTGGAGATTATTCGCTGCGCTCACCCCTGCGGGGCCGCCCTGCGGGCTTCATTATGGGTACCTCACCCTTCGGGTCTAGGCATCCTCGCAATGCCGGATTAATCAGCGGTTCCTTTACGATGTGAACTCAGGATCATCACCCACGGTTTGGTTTCCGGGTGTTATGCAGTGAGCTTTTTCCGTGTTGTTCCGTGGGTTCCGTGGCCATCTTTTCAAGGCATCGGCCTGGCCCCATCGATCCAGTTGATCTCCAGGGCAGTTTCGGGGCCGACGAGGACCTTGTCCAGTGTCATGGGCAGGGTCGACTCGTGCGCGGAGAGCGGGATGCGGCCGCCCATGATCTCGGCGCGCGTCTGCGGATAGCGGGGCTGCTGCGCGCGATCGGCGAACCCCTGCGGATAGCGCGGCTGGCCGTTGCCCGGGTCGTATTTGTCGCTGGCACCGACGGTGTGCAACAGCTCGTGGGCGATCACCACATTGTTCTGCCCCGCCAGCTCGCGTGCAGCGAAGGCGTTCACCACGCCGATCAGACCCTTCTGCAGGCCGAGGGAGTGGGCCACGCGATCGGTGCGCGCGGGGTCGAAATACTGAACGAACATGCGGATATTGCTGGGCGGACCGCCGTAGGTGCGCGCGACGCGCCAGGCCCAGTAGCGCAGCTGGAGACTCCAGGCCATGATCGCCAGACGCTGGCCGCTGGCGGGGGGCACGGGGGGATGCTCGCACACTTCGGGCGCCAGGCGCAGCTGCACCGGCTCCCGCAGCGCGAGGCCGTAACGCGCCGCCTCGCGGCCCAGAAACGCCGCCACGGGCGCGAAGCTGTCGTTGGACAGGGTCGCGATGTAGCGGTCGGTGGCCTCACTGCCGTCCCCGTTGATGGGATAGACGCTGACCCATAACGGCGCGTCCCAGTCCGTGCTGCGCAGGCGTGTGAGCCAGGCATCGCCGGCCACGGCCAGCAGCACCAACAGCAGCATGGCGATACGGATAGTGCGGAACGAACCGGTCTTCTGTCGCGGCCTGCGGGCCATCGGGCGTCTTCCTCTGTGGCGCTGCACCGCTGATTCAACGGCAGCACGGGGGGAAAGCTTTGGTCGCGTGGCGGGAAAGGCGTGAGGCGTAAGGCGTGAGGAGTAAAAACCTTTATGGCCACGGAAGCACACGGAAAAACACGGAAAAATAATAATGTAAAAGCCCAGTGCTCAAACTGAGCGATCACTGGGTGGGAACCTCTTAGGTCAACCGCCGATCAATGGAAACTAACCCCCATTGATCTTTCTCGCCTCACGCCTCACGCCTCACGCCTCACGTGTGCTTCCGTGGCCAAAATCGGTTTTCAGTCCACGATCGCACGATCAATGGAGTCTGACCTCCATTGCCCCGTTCGCAATTGATTCAGACACCTGATCCAGGCTAGGCTCGGGTTGCGCAAGGAGCGCGTACCGACCCGGGAGACGCACATGCCCACACCCGTTCCGCCTGTCCCGCAGCGCCACGCCTACAGTGTGGATGATTACTACCGTATGGTGGATGCTGGCATCCTGCGTCCGGAGAACCGGGTCGAATTGATCGAGGGAGAGATCATCGACATGGTTCCGATAGGAAGCCGGCATGCGGCCGCCGTAAACCGGATCGCTCAGGCCCTCACGCTGACACTGGGCAAGCGTGTGGTGGTGTCCATCCAGGCCCCCGTGCGCCTGAATCGATATTCCGAACCCCAGCCGGACATCGCCCTGCTGCGACCACGCGCGGATTTCTATGCCGCCGCCCACCCCGGTCCCGCCGACCTGTTGCTGCTCGTCGAAGTCGCGGCCAGCAGCCCGCATTTCGACCGCGACGTCAAGCTGCCGCTCTATGCGCGCCATGGCATTCCCGAAGTCTGGCTTGTAGATATCGAAAACAGCCGGCTCGAGATCTACAGCCAGCCGCAGATGAATGGCTATGTGGAAACCCGGGCGCCGGTATCGACGCTCACGCCGATCGACGTGCCGGGGATGGCCGGCATGGCCGTGGACCTGAGTGGATTGTTCTCGTAATCTCATGAGCCCATGAGGTGGGCTAGGCAGAGCGGCCATGTCGAGCCCGGCCGGGCGAGCGGCAGTGCTATCCAAGGATCCTTTCCAGACAGCTCCGCAGGGTCGCCAGATCCGCGTCCTTCAATTGCCCCAGGGCCGTGATGACCAGGGACTTTTCTATGGTGGCGATGACCGGCTTGACGGCTGAGGGCTTGAGCAGGCCGGCCGCTTGCCATTCCTGCACGACCATTTCACCGACGACGGAGGTGCGCTTGATCTGACTGGTAACGGCCATGATGATGAGGTCGGGCCGGTCGGTATTATAGGCTTTGGAGCTGATGACGGCGGCGGGCCGCTTCTTGGTTTGCGACTGATCGGTAAACGGGAATGGCACCAGAATGATGTCACCGAACTCAAAGGGTGTCATAAACAGCGTCGTCCGGGTTATCCCACACCTTGGCAAACGCCGGTTCGGATACATTGGTTGCGGCCTGCACCAAGTGCCGTTCCCGATCACGTTGCTTGATGAAGTCGATAAAATCCTCCACCTCCGCGATGCGCTCGGGTGGCAGCGCCTCCAGCTTGTCGATCAACGCACGGATGTGATTACGCTCCAAAGCCATGTGAACCTCCTGACTTGTAGTGAGCCGGTCGGCCGGGCGACCAGCACGCCCTGTATGCCTAGTGTGCCCAGCCGGTCAGAACGAGACAAGTGCTGGCTCGAAAACGCAAAACCCCTCATGACCACGGAAGCACACGGAAAAGACCCATGGTTGAAAGCCCCAATGAAGCCATCCGTAGGGTGCGTCGAGGCGCAGCCTGACGCACCGGGTCCATGCCACGGTGCGTCGCTGGCGCCGACGCACCCTACACGGCCGATCCCTCACCAGCGCGGAGCAAGCCGAAAATCTGCCATGGAGGCACACGGAACAACACGGAAAAGACCTATGGTTGAAAACCCTGATGAAGCCATCCGCAGGGTGCGTCGAGGCGCAGCCTGACGCACCGGGTCCACGCCACGGTGCGTCGCTGGCGCCGACGCACCCTACACGGCCGATCCCTCACCAGCGCGGAGCAAGCCGGGCTTTTGCTCATTGAATTTTCCGTGTTGTTCCGTGTGCTTCCGTGGCCATAAAGGTTTTCACGCCTCACGCCTGACTCCCCGCTCCACCGCCGCCCACAGGGCCAGTTCGTAGCCGATCGGGCCGAGGCCGGCGATGGTGCCGACGGCGATGTCCGACAGGTAGGAGCGGTGCCGGAACGGCTCGCGGGCGTACACGTTGGACAGGTGGACCTCTATAAAAGGTATATGCACCGCCGCCAGGGCGTCGCGCAGGGCGACGCTGGTGTGGGTGAAGGCCGCCGGGTTGATGATAATGAAGCGCACGCCCGCCGCCGGCGCCCCCTGCACCCGCCCGACCAGCTCGTGCTCGGCGTTGGACTGGAAGGTCTCGACCGCCACCCCCAGCTCACCGCCCAGCGCCGCCAGGCGCGCGTCGATGTCGGCCAGGGTGGCGTGGCCGTAATGCTCCGGCTCGCGGCTGCCGAGCAGGTTGAGGTTGGGGCCGTGCAGGACGAGGACGGTCATGGCGTGCATCCGGTAGTGGTGGCGATGCGGGGATTGTAG
>Ga0172382_10009168_pt1 | contig 13577 bp, 13 predicted proteins | sample Leawel138RmetaG_FD_122245 | JGI IMG/M metagenome (GOLD analysis project Ga0172382, IMG submission 122245) | Leachate microbial communities from a municipal landfill in Southern Ontario, Canada - Leachate well 138R metaG | ecosystem: Engineered > Solid waste > Landfill > Unclassified | place...
CGCGCCCTCCACGCGGTTGACCTCCTGGCGGAAGGCGGCGCCGTGGCGCTGGCCCTTGCTGTACCAGGAGATGTGCTTGCGTGCCATGCGCACGCCGGTGTACTCGCCGTAAAAGGCGTACAGGTTATTCAGGTGACCGAGCAGGATGTCGCGCACGTCCTGTGCCGAGGGCTCCGCCAGCAGCTCGCCGGTGGCGAGGTAGTGGTTGATGTCGCGGAAGATCCAGGGGCGGCCCTGGGCGGCGCGGCCGATCATCAGGCCGTCGGCCCTGGTGTAGTCCAGGACGTGTCTGGCCTTCTGCGGCGTGGTGATGTCGCCGTTGGCGAGCACCGGGATATCTACCGAGGCCTTGATGGCGGCGATGGTGTCGTACTCCGCCTCGCCGGAGTAGCCGTCGGCACGGGTGCGGCCGTGCACGGCGAGGGACTGGATGCCGACGTCCGCGGCGAGGCGGGCGATGGTGACGCCGTTCTTGTGCTCGCGGTCCCAGCCGGTGCGGAACTTGAGGGTGACCGGCACCTCGGGTACCGCGCCCACCACCGCCTCGAGTATCCGCCGCACCAGGTCCTCGTCGCGCAGCAGGGCCGAGCCGGCGGAGACGTTGCATACCTTCTTCGCCGGGCAGCCCATGTTGATGTCGATGATCTGGGCGCCGTTGTCCACGTTGTAGCGGGCGGCGTCGGCCATCAGCTTGGGGTCGGCACCCATGATCTGCACGTTGCGCGGCTCCACCTCGCCGTCGTGATCGGCGCGGCGTTTGGTCTTTTCGCTGCCCCACAGCAGGGAGTTGGACGAGACCATCTCGGACACGGCCATGCCGGCGCCGAGCTGCTTGCACAGCTGGCGGAACGGCCGATCGGTGACCCCCGCCATGGGCGCGAGCACCAGGTTGTTGGCCAGTTTGTACGGTCCGATCTGCATACGCGGCGTGGGGCTGAAAATGCGGGAACCGCGAATCATACCCTACGGAAGGCCAAGAGGGTACAAGGGGCGGGGTACGGGGGATGAGGGAGATGCGTGCAGCGTGCGCAAGTAATTGATATGTGGCGCAGCGACACCTTCGCCGTATCTTTTGCCTCGACCGGCGTACCTGGCGCGCGCAGCGCGCCTAGTGGAAGGTGAACTCGAAGCCGACCGCCTCGGCCCCCGGATCGACCACATCCAGTGTCAGCTGGGCAGTGGCCTGGGGTTCCAGCAGCGCCGGCACCGGGCCGGCGAGGTACTCCTTGGGCAGGAAGCGGCGCGCGGCCACCACCTTGCCGCCCAGGTCGCGCATCACCACCTCCACCGCCGGGTAGGGCTGGGCGTAGGGGGCGCGGTTTTGCAGGGTGGCGCTGATGGTCAGCGCCCCCTGGTAGCGGTCATGGGAGCGGATGTCGCGCTCCAGCAGCGTAAGGGCGGCGAGGTCACGCCGCGGCGGCAGATTGCAGGCGACATGCTCGCACAGCTGCTCCAGCAGCGGGCGCAGCTCGGCCTGGTGTATCAGGGTCGCACGGTTGATGTAGAGGTATGGTAGGCCCAGCGTGGCGAGCAGCAGCAGGCTGGCCAGGGTCCAGGCCAGGATAGCCAGCGTGCTGCGGCGCGGGGCGGCCTCTTCCTCGGCCAGCAGCGCCGACAGAGGCGACAGCGCCGGCGCCCCGTCGCGGGGGCGGATGTCGCTCGGCGGAGTTTCCTCGGGGGGCGCGAAGTTGGCGGGGGCATCCGCTGCGGTGTCGATGTCCAGGCCGGCGGTGGCCGCCGCCGCTACCGGCTCGTCCCAGGGCAGGGTGAAGGTCTGCGGTGCGTGTTCAAGGCCATCGTCTGCCGTGTGTGTGAGCAGGGCCTCGATGTCTTCCTCGCCGTAGCTCTCGCTGGGCGGCGCTGGAGCTTCGGCGCTGGCGACCATCTCTTCCGGCGGGGGCGCGGATTCCGCTTCCGCCGTGGCGCCGGGGCCGAACAGCTCTTCGAGATCGATGGCCAGGGGGTCTTCCGGCGCCGCTGGCGCATGGGGCTGGGGAGCGGCGGGCTCTGCTGCCGCAGATTCTGTCCGGGTGGCAGATTCCCCTGTTGTGGGCAGCTCCGCCGCCGCGGCGGGTTCTGCCGGCGGCTCGCGCAGCAGCTGTTCGTAATCCGGCTCGTCGGGGAGCGCTGCGTCGGCGGGTGTGCCGGGCAGGGTGTCGGTGAGAAAGTCGGGGGCGAGGAAGACGTTGCGGCATTCGCCGCAGCGCACCTTGCCGCCCGCGGCCTGCAACTGCTCAGGGGTGATGCGGAAATAGGTGTGGCATGCCGGGCATTGGGTGTACATGCGGGCGAAAGTAATCTATTTCCGGCAGCCTTCCAAGCGTACCCAGCCCTCGTGCTCGCTGGGCAGGGCCATGTCGAACCAGGGGCGGTAGGCGGCCAGGACCTGTGCGGCCTGTTCCGGCAGGATGCCGGACAGCACGATGGCGCCGGCGGGGCGCACCAGGGTGGCGAAGTGGGGGGCCAGGTCGATGAGCGGGCCGGCGAGGATGTTGGCGATGAGCACATCGGCCTGGCAGGCGGGCAGGCCTGCGGGCAGGGCCGTGTCGATGTGCGCCGTGACTTCGTTGCGCCCGGCATTGTCGCGGGTGGCGGTGAGGGCCTGGGGGTCGTTGTCCACGGCCCAGACGTGCCCGGCTCCGAGCCGGGCGGCGGCGATGGCGAGGATGCCGGAGCCGCAGCCGTAGTCGATCACCTGCTGGCCGGCGGTGGGATGGGCATCCAGCCACTCCAGGCACAGGCGGGTGGTGGGGTGGGTGCCGGTGCCGAAGGCCAGGCCCGGGTCGAGCAGGATGTTGACGGCACCGGCGTCCGGTGCCGCGGTCCAGCTCGGCACGATCCACAGGTTGGCACCGAAGCGCATCGGCTTGTAGGTGTCCATCCACTCCCGGCTCCAGTCGCGATCTTCCAGCTGCTCCAGGCGCCAGGCGGGCAGTTCGCGCGGCGCCCAGGCGGCGCTGACCGCGGCGACGGTGGCGGGCATGTCGTGGTCGGCCTCGAACAGGGCCACCACACGGGTGGCCTGCCACAGGGGGGTGGCGCCGGGCGGCGGCTCGTACAGCGGCTGATCGGCGTCGTCTTCCATGGTGACGGCCACCGCGCCCTCCTCGCTCAGCAGTTCGGCGAGGGCGGGGGCGTGTTCTTCGTCGGTTTCGAATATCAGCTGGAGCCAGGGCATGGGATCGGTAGTGACGGTGGCAAAGGGCGCATCATACCTCATCCGCTGCTACCCGCCCCAGCAGCGCCACCGCCGGCGACGGCCTCAGCCGAACAGCGACTTCCACAGGCGGCCGGCAACGGACTGCTGGGTGCTGGTGGCCACCGCGCCGCGGGAGAGGAAGAACGGGCTGTAGTGCTGATCCTCTTCCATGATGTGCTTGGTGAGCCAGGTGCGCAGGAAGTGCAGCAGCTCGAAGGTGACCGAGGCCTTGCCGCTGGCCAGCTTGTCCTGCAGTTCGTGGATCTCGTCGATGAGGTGGTCGTGCTGCTGCTTGTGTTCATCGTAGGCCGGGTAGCCGAGGATGCGCATCAGGCTCTCCTCCACGGCGAAGTGGATCTTGGTGTAGTCCACCAGCTCCATCAGGATGGTCTCTGTGGCCGCGGTGCCCTGGCGCTGGTGGATGGCGCGGTGCAGCTTGTTGAGCAGGTCCACCAGGAACTGGTGCTGGTCGTCGATCTCCTGAATGCCGACGCTGAGGCTGTCACTCCATTCGATGAGGGTGTCGCTGGCAGTCGCCAGATGGGTTACGGTCATGGTCTTTCTGAGCTCCCGAAAAGTTGTGCATGGCTACGCGAATTATTTTTATTGGTATGGGTGGTGCCCGGCGCTGGCCGGCACCGGGGCGACGAAATGAAAAAGGCCATCATCCTGCGATGATGGCCTTCCCTGGCACACTGCCGACGGCAGTGTCGGCGCTTATAGTTTGAGTTTCTTTTCCAGGTAGTGGATGTTGGTGCCGCCGGCCTGGAACGCCGAGTCACGCAACAGGTCCTGGTGCAGCGGGATGTTGGTCTTGATGCCGTCGATATACATCTCGTTCAGCGCCGTACGCATGCGCGCCAGTGCCGCGTCGCGGTCCTCGCCCCAGGCGATGAGTTTGCCGATCATCGAATCATAGAACGGCGGTACCTTGTAGCCGTTGTAGATGTGGCTGTCGACGCGGATGCCGGGACCGCCGGCAAAGTGCACCTGGTTGATGGTGCCGGGGCAGGGCATGAAATTGCTCGGGTCCTCGGCGTTGATGCGGCATTCGATGGCGTGACCGCGCAGGGTGATGTCGCTCTGCTGGTACGACAGCGGCAGCCCGGCGGCGATGCGGATCTGCTCCTTGACGATATCGACGCCGGTGATCAGTTCGGTCACCGGATGCTCCACCTGCACGCGGGTGTTCATCTCGATGAAGTAGAACTCGCCGTTTTCGTACAGGAACTCGAAGGTGCCGGCGCCGCGGTAGCCGATCTCCTGGCAGGCGCGGGCGCAGCGTTCGCCGATGCGTTTGCGCTGCTCCTCGCTGATGCCGGGGGCCGGGGCCTCCTCGATCACCTTCTGATGGCGGCGCTGCATGGAGCAGTCGCGTTCGCCCAGATAGATGGCGTTGCCATGGGTGTCGGCCAGCACCTGGATCTCCACGTGGCGCGGGTTCTCCAGGTACTTCTCCATGTACACCATGTCGTTGTTGAAGGCCGAACCGGCCTCGGCGCGGGTCAGCGAAATGGAGTTGAGCAGGGCCGCCTCGGAGTGCACCACGCGCATGCCGCGGCCGCCGCCGCCGCCGGCGGCCTTGATGATCACCGGATAGCCGACCTCGCGGCCGATGCGGATGCATTCATCCGGGTCATCGGGCAGGGCACCGCCGGAACCGGGTACGGTGGGCACGCCCGATTTGATCATCGCATCCTTGGCGCACACCTTGTCGCCCATCAGGCGGATGGTGTCGGCGCGCGGGCCGATGAACACGAAGCCGCTCTGTTCCACGCGCTCGGCGAAGTCGGCGTTCTCCGACAGGAAGCCGTAGCCGGGGTGGATGGCCTGGGCATCGGTCACCTCCGCCGCGCTGATCAGCGCCGGAACATTGAGGTAGCTCTGGTTGGAGGGCGGCGGGCCGATGCATACCGATTCATCGGCCAGGCGCACATGCTTGAGGTCGCGGTCGGCGGTGGAGTGCACCGCCACGGTCTTGATGCCCATCTCGCGGCAGGCGCGCAGAATGCGCAGCGCAATTTCACCGCGGTTGGCAATGACGATTTTGTCGAACATAGAAGATGAGGTGCTCGCGTTCGGCTTGGGTTATTCGATGATGAACAGCGGCTGGCCGAATTCCACCGGCTGGCCGTTCTCGACCAGGATGGCCTTGATGACGCCGGACTTGTCGGCCTCGATCTGGTTCATGATCTTCATCGCCTCGATGATGCACAGGGTGTCGCCGGCATTGACGCGCGAGCCCACCTCGACAAAGGCCTTGGCCTGCGGCGAGGGGGAACGGTAGAAGGCGCCGACGATGGGCGAGGTGACCGCATGGCCGCTGATCTCTTCCTTCTTTTCCGCTGCCGGGGCAGCGGCAGGCGCGGCGGCTACCGGTGCCGCCACCGGGGCGGCGATGGCCACGGCCGGGGCCGCGTTCTGGCTGTAGCGGCTGATGCGTACCGATTCTTCGCCTTCGTGGATCTCGATCTCGGCGACGCCGGACTCTTCCAGCAGTTCGATGAGTTTCTTGACCTTGCGAATATCCATTGTGGTTAGTCCTGTTTCAGTTGTTGTACACAGAAATTTGTTGCAGCGCCGCAGTGAGCGCCAGTTCGTAAACCATCGGGCCCAGGCCGCTGATCACGCCGCGGGCCAGATCGGAAAAATAGGAATGCTTGCGGAACGGTTCGCGCGCATGCACGTTGGACAGGTGTACCTCGATGAACGGGATGGCGACGGCGGCCAGGGCGTCGCGCAAAGCCACGCTGGTGTGGGTAAAGGCCGCCGGGTTGATGATGATGCAGGCGATGCCCTCGTCCCGTGCCCGGTGTACCCGCTGCACCAGTTCGTGTTCGGCGTTGCTCTGGAAGCACTCGAGGGTATGACCGGCGGCGCTGGCCTGCTGCTGCAGGCGGGCATCGATCTCCGCCAGGGTGGCGTGGCCATAGTGTCCGGGCTCGCGTGTGCCCAGCAGGTTCAGATTGGGACCGTTCAGTACCAGCAGTCTTGCCATGGAGCTTCCCTGAGGATGGCCGGGTTGGTTGTAATAGTTTTCCCGCTCAATCCCGTCTGATTGCCGCAACTTCCGACTTGCGACACCTTTATCGCAGGCGCGCTATGGGATACGGGTCGAGATTGTGCACCAGCTGGAGGGGTTTGTCTACGAAACGGGAGTTCCCGCCAGTTCAAAGCAGTTCCGGGCAAAATTCACCCATATAAAGCTGTGACGGGGTGCTCATTTACAACAGCAGTACCCCCTTTACAACAAGGGCAGCACCGCCTGTTCGGCCTGTTGCAGGGTTATTTCGCTGCGGTGGGTGTAGGCGGCGCGGCCCTGGCGGTCGAGCACCACGGTGTAGGGCAGGGCGCCCACCTTGTTGCCCAGGGTCTGTGCCAGCTCCAGGCCGCCGTCCTCGCCGATGAGGATGGGGAAGTTGATGCCCAGGCTGTCGGCGAAGTTCTGCGCATTTTCCCGCGTGTCGATGGTGACGCCGACCACGGTGAGGCCGCGGCTGGCATATTTTTCCTGCAGTTCCATCAGGGCCGGCATCTCCTTGCGGCAGGGCGGGCACCAGGGCGCCCAGAAGTTCACCAGTACCACCTGTCCCTGCCATTCATGCAGATGCCGCTGGGTTCCCTCCAGATCGGGGAAGTTGAACGCGACGGGGGCGGTTGCCGCCTGCGGGGCCGGTACCGCAGGCACCGCGCCGGTTTCCGAGCCGCAGCCGGCGGTGAGCAGGGCGGCCCCCAGGGCCAGGACGGGCAGCAGACGGTACATCGCAGAAACCTCGGGTAAAAAAATGGTCCGCAAATGAACGCGAATGGACGCAAATTAAAGATGAGGGAATCTATTCGCGTTCATTCGCGGATGAAGGATTTTCAGGTTCAACGCAGAGCCCGCTCCACATGGGTGCGGAATTCTTCCGGCCCCATGAAGCCCACCACGCGGAAGGGCTGGCGCTCCTCGCCGTCGGCGCCGAAGAACAGCAGGCTGGGCGGGCCGATGAGCTTGAAGTGACGCAGCATGGCCTGGTCGTCGGCATCGTTGGCGGTGACGTCGGCCTTGAGCAGCACGGCACCGGACAGGGCCTGGATCACGCCGGCATCGGAGAAGGTGTACTTGTTGAACTCCTTGCAGGAGACGCACCAGTCGGCATAGAAGTCCAGCATCACCGGCTTGCCCTGGGCGGCGGCCGCGGCCACCGCCTGTTCCATCTCGGCCACGGTCTTCACCTTGCGGAATTCCAGCCTGGCGGCCTGGGCTACGCCCGCGCCGCCGCCGAAGCCAACGCCACGCAGCGGCTGCAGCGGGTCGTTGCCGCCAGCGGCGGCGCCCACCAGCAGCAGGGCGCCGTGGATCAGCAGGGCCAGGCCGAGGCCCTTCCACAGCTTGCTCCAGCCGGAGGCGCCGTCCTTGAGCGGCTCCAGCGCACCCATGTAGATGGCGGAGATGATGATGAGCAGCGCCCAGGCCAGCATGGTGATGAAGGCCGGCAGCACGCGCTCCAGCATCCACAGCGCCACCGCCAGCAGCATCACGCCGAACACCGCCTTGATGGCGTTCATCCAGCCGCCGGCGCGCGGCAGCAGCTTGCCCGCCGAGGTGCCGATGAGCAGCAGCGGCGCGCCCATGCCCATGGACAGGGCGAACAGGGCCAGACCGCCCAGCACCGCATCGCCGGTCTGGCCGATGTAGATCAGCGCCCCCATCAGCGGCGGTGCCACGCAGGGACCGACGATCAGGGCGGAGAGCAGGCCCATGATGGCCACGCCGATGAGGCTGCCGCCCTGCTGCTGGTTGGAGATCTCGCTCAGTTTGGTCTGCAGCGCCGAGGGCAGCTGCAGCTCATAGAAGCCGAACATGGACAGGGCCAGCAGCACGAACACCACGCTGAAGCTGCCCAGAATCCACACGTTCTGGAACGCCGCCTGCAGGTTGGCGCCGAACAGGCCGGCCAGCACGCCGGCCACGGTGTAGGTCAGCGCCATGGCCAGCACGTAGACCAGCGACATGATGAAGGCCTTGCGGGTGGTGAGGCCGGCGCCCTGGCCGACGATGATGCTCGACAGGATCGGGATCATCGGGAACACGCAGGGGGTGAAGGCCAGCAGCAGGCCGAGGCCGAGGAAGGTGAGCACGGTGAGCAGGCGGTTGTCGCCGGCCAGGGCGGCGGCGAGGGAATCCTGTTCCGACTGCGGCGCTGCCGCGGCTGTGGCCGGTGCCGCGGCGGTGCTGACGGCGGCGGCGGCCGGGTCCAGATTCACCTCCTTGCGGATCGGCGGATAGCAGATGCCGGTCACTTCGGCACAGCCCTGGTAGGTGACCAGCAGGGTGGCAGCCCCCTGGCCGCTGCGCTGCAGCGGGATGCGTACCTCCACCGCGTCGTGGAACACGAAGATGCGGCCGAAGAACTCGTCGTTCTTCTCCTCACCGGCGGGCAGAGTGTAGCTGCCCAGGGTGGCGGCACTGCCGTCCTTCAGCTGGAAGCTGAACTTGTCCCTGTAGAGATAGTGATCGGGGGCGATCTGCCAGCGCAGGGTGACGGCATCCGCGGTAACGTCGGCAGCGAAGCGGAAGGCCACCTCGGGATCCAGTACGTCATCGTCCTGGGCGGCGCCGCCCAGCGTCTGCTGCAGCGGGGTCAGCGCCTTGGCCGGAGTGGCGGCCGCCGTTACCGGCAGGTTGACCTTGACGGTATTGCGCTGCGGCGGGTAACACACGCCGATCTCGGCGCAGCCCTGCGAGCCGACGGTGACGTCGAAGCTGGCGGGGGCAGCGGCGGTGCGGGTCAGCGGGATATCGATGACGGTGCGGCCGGCGAAGGTTTCCACCTTGCCGAAGAATTCGTCCTGCTTGACCTTGCCGGCAGGGAACTTGGGTGTGCCGAGGGTGACGCCAGGGGCATTGGTGCTGAAGCTGAAGCGCTCCTTATATAGATAGTAGCCCGGGGCAATGTTCCATTCGGCGCGCAGGGTCACGGCGTCGAGTGCCGTCAGCTTGAGCGCAAAGGCCTGTTCCGGCGCCAGCAGCTCATCCTCCTCCGCCAGGGCGGGGGTGGTCAGGAACAGGGACAGGGCGAGGAAGGCAAGCCAGGACTTCAGCACGGTTCTCATGCATTGTTTTCCGTTTGTTGGTTTATCCAGTGGAGATAGGCCGGCAGGCCTGCGGTCAATGGGACAGCAATGATCTCCGGCAGTTCATACGGGTGGTTGCGGCGCAAGGTTTCTTCCAGCGCGGCGTAGCGCTCACTCGTGGTCTTGATGAGCAGCTGGCATTCCGTCTCCTGCTGCACTGCGCCCTGCCATGCGTAGACCGAATGCACCGCCGGCACGATGTTGACGCAGGCGGCGAGCCGCTCGCGTACCAGCAGGTCGGCCAGGCGGCGGGCGCAATCGAGGTCCGGGCAGGTGTTGAGGACGAGGTAGTGCTGCATCGCTGCAAGATATCGGATTCGCCGTCCCACTGCATCATCGGGCATAATCAGGCAGTCAATTCACCCGCCGTTGAGTGTAGAGATGTCCCTGTCGCGCCTTTTATTCCTGTGCCTGCTGCTGTTGCCGGTGATCGAGATCTACCTGCTGATCCAGGTCGGCGGGGTGATCGGCGCCATCCCCACCATCACCCTGGTGGTGTTCACCGCGGTGTTCGGCACCCTGCTGCTGCGCCACCAGGGCCTTGCCGCGCTGCAGCGGGTACAGCGCCTGGTGCAGCAGGGGGAGGCGCCGACGGCCGCGATGCTGGAGGGGCTGGTGATCCTGCTGTCCGGTGCCCTGCTGCTGCTGCCGGGGTTCTTCACCGACGCGCTGGGCCTGCTCGGTCTGGTGCCGCCGCTGCGCCATGCCCTGGTGGCGGCGGTGTTGCGGCGTGGCTTTCCGCGCCCACCGCAGGGCGGTGGGCCGGCCGCCGGCCGCCGCAGCGGCCCGGCCACCCTGGAAGGGCAGTACACGCGGGAAGACGACTGAAACGGATTTCCCCTGTCCCTGCCCCTTGACTCTCCCCAACTCGCCATTATTATTAGCACTCACCTGCGGCGAGTGCTAACAAGTGCGCGCCGCGCGGCTTCATCACCGCAGACTCCGCTGCGGTCTATTTCAAGAAAAATCATCAGCTTAAGAGGGTAACTAGGCATGAAAATTCGTCCCCTGCATGATCGCGTGATTGTTCGTCGCAAGGAAGAGGAGCGGATGTCCGCCGGTGGCATCGTGATCCCGGACAGCGCCACCGAGAAGCCGATTCAGGGCGAGGTCGTTGCCGTGGGCAAGGGCAAGATCCTGGAGAACGGCGAGGTGCGTGCCCTGGACGTGAAGGCCGGTGACAAGGTGCTGTTCGGCAAGTATGCCGGCACCGAGGTCAAGGTCGATGGCGAGACCCTGCTGGTCATGCGCGAAGAAGACCTGATGGGCGTGATCGAGGGCTAAGGCCCGCTCCGTCCACCATTAAAGCCAACGAATTACAGAGGAACGAAGCAAGATGAGTGCAAAAGAAGTCAAGTTCGGTGATGTCGCCCGTCACGGCATGCTGCGTGGCGTCAACATTCTGGCCAACGCGGTCAAGGTTACCCTCGGTCCCAAGGGCCGCAACGTGGTGCTGGAGAAGTCCTTCGGCGCGCCGACCATCACCAAGGACGGCGTCTCCGTCGCCAAGGAGATCGAGCTGAAGGACAAGTTCGAGAACATGGGCGCGCAGATGGTGAAGGAAGTCTCCTCCAAGACCTCCGACATCGCCGGCGACGGCACCACCACCGCCACCGTGCTGGCCCAGTCCATCTGCATCGAGGGCATGAAGTCGGTGACCGCCGGCATGAACCCGATGGACCTGAAGCGCGGCATCGACAAGGCCGTGGTGGCCGCGGTCGAGGCGCTGAAGAAGATGTCCAAGCCCTGCACCGACAGCAAGGCCATCGCCCAGGTCGGCACCATCTCCGCCAACTCCGATGACTCCATCGGCCAGATCATCGCCAGCGCGATGGACAAGGTCGGCAAGGAAGGCGTCATCACCGTGGAAGACGGTTCCGGCTTCGAGAACGAGCTGGACGTGGTGGAAGGCATGCAGTTCGACCGCGGCTACCTGTCGCCGTACTTCGTCAACAACCAGCAGACCATGACCGCCGAGCTGGACAACCCGTTCATCCTGATCCACGACAAGAAGATCTCCAACATCCGCGAACTGCTGCCGGTGCTGGAAGGCGTCGCCAAGTCCAGCCGCCCGCTGCTGATCATCGCCGAGGACGTGGAAGGCGAGGCCCTGGCCACCCTGGTGGTCAACACCATCCGTGGCATCGTCAAGGTGGCCGCCGTCAAGGCGCCGGGCTTCGGTGACCGCCGCAAGGCCATGCTGCAGGACATCGCCATCCTCACCGGCGGCCAGGTGATCTCCGAAGAGGTCGGCCTGTCCCTGGAGAAGGCGACCCTGGAAGACCTGGGTACCGCCAAGAAGGTGGTGGTCGCCAAGGAAAACACCACCGTCATCGACGGCGCCGGCCAGGCCGCCGACATCAAGGCCCGTGTCGAGCAGATCCGTGCCCAGATGGAAGAGACCACCTCCGACTACGACCGTGAGAAGCTGCAGGAACGCATGGCCAAGCTGGCCGGCGGCGTGGCCGTGATCAAGGTCGGTGCCGCCACCGAAGTGGAAATGAAGGAAAAGAAGGCCCGCGTCGAAGACGCCCTGCACGCCACCCGCGCGGCAGTGGAAGAGGGCGTGGTCCCCGGCGGCGGCGTGGCACTGATTCGTGCCCTGGAAGCCATCAAGGGCCTGAAGGGCGACAACCACGAGCAGGACGTCGGCATCAGCATCGCCCGTCGTGCCATGGAAGAGCCGCTGCGCCAGATCGTCGCCAACGCCGGCGAGGAGCCGTCCGTCATCGTCAACAAGGTGAAGGAAGGCAAGGGCAACTTCGGTTACAACGCCGCCAACGGCGATTTCGGCGACATGATCGAGATGGGCATCCTGGACCCCACCAAGGTGACCCGTTCCGCGCTGCAGAATGCGGCCTCCATCGCCGGCCTGATGATCACCACCGAGGCCATGGTGGCCGAGCTGCCGAAGGAAGAGAAGGGCGGCGCGGACATGGGCGACATGGGCGGTATGGGTGGCATGGGCGGCATGGGCATGATGTAAGCCCACCGCGCTCTGCGCAAAAAAGCCCCGCCAGTGATGGCGGGGCTTTTTTGTTTTGGATTTTGGAACCCGCACAAACAGAAAACCCCGCACGGCACAGCCGGCGGGGTTTTCAGGTTTTCACTTGTAACTTGCAGCTTGTATCTGATTTTAGACCTTCACGTACAGCCAGCCTTCCTGCAGCCGATCCACCACGCGCTCCAGGCCGGACTTGGTGGTGCCCACCTCGGGCAGCAGGCGGGTGTCGACGCCCTGGTCCTGCAACCAGCGCAGGGTATTGGCGCAGGCCACTACCGCCAGGTTGTCGTACTTGCGGATCAGTTCCTGGGTGCGCTGCGGATAGGGCGACACGTCGGAGCGCAGCAGGGCCATGCCTTCGCCGTTGGCGACCACCTCCAGCTTGATGGGGATGCCGCGCGCGCGGTAGGAGCTGAGCAGGGCCTCCACTTCATCCAGGGCGTAGCGCAGCTTGCCGGCGTCGCTGGTGGTGATGTGCAGCACCACGTTCTGCTGCATGCCCTGGGCGGAGAGCAGCTGCACGGTCTGGAAGGCATCCAGATCCTGACGCTGATAGGCCGCCTGTTCCGGCACGGCGGATTCAGTCGGCTGCAATCCGCTGGCAAACCAGCCCGCCAGGGCGCCTACCGTCAGCAGCACGGAGGCGGCAATGGCATCGGTCAGGCGCCAGCGACGCTGCGGCGTCGGCTGTGTCGGCGCGGCCGGCGGTTCGGCGTAGGCGTGCCGTACCATGTCCTGCAGGCGGCGGATCTCGCAGACCTTGCGGCTCAGATTCTCGTCCTGCTTGAGCGCCACGAAGATCTGTTCCTGTTCCTCGGGCCCGAGCTGGGCGTCGACGAAGGCGTGCAGCTGCTCGTCAGAGAAGTGTTGGGTAGTCATTTGACCCTCACCAGCTTCATTTCAGTGTGTGGGGCGGCCGCGGCCGCATCGATCAGTTTTTCCTTCAGCGCCTGGCGCGCGCGGCACAGGCGGCTCATCACCGTGCCGATGGGGATGGTCAGGATCTCCGCCACCTCGGCGTAGCTGAATCCCTCCAGGTCGACCAGGGTGAGCACTTCGCGCTGGCCCTGCGGCAGCTGCGCCACTGCACCGCGTACCCGATGCACGGTCTGCATCTGCTGGTTGGCGTCTTCCGGGCTGGAATCGCTCTGGAACTCGTTTTCGTCGAACTCCTGCAGGTCGCGGCGGCTGCGCAGATGGCCGCGCCAGCAGTTGGTCAGGATGCTGAACAGCCAGCTGTCCATGGCCTCGAAG
>Ga0172382_10009169_pt1 | contig 13577 bp, 7 predicted proteins | sample Leawel138RmetaG_FD_122245 | JGI IMG/M metagenome (GOLD analysis project Ga0172382, IMG submission 122245) | Leachate microbial communities from a municipal landfill in Southern Ontario, Canada - Leachate well 138R metaG | ecosystem: Engineered > Solid waste > Landfill > Unclassified | place...
ATTGCTTATGAAGATATTTTTAATCCAAAACAGATCGAAGAAGAAAGAAAATTTGATACTGCAAAAGCTTGGAATATTTCCAATAGCCTTTACTATAAGTTAGGAGGGCTTCCATGGAGATTAGGCGAGATTAGAGATGGTGTTTGTTATTTAGGATTGGTTTATAAAAAAACTGAAGCTGATACAAACAATGAGAATGCTTGCTGTGCCGCACAAATGTTTTTAGATTCTGGAGATGGCATGGTTTTCAGAGGTAATATTGGTCCCTGGTGGAATCCTAAAACAGGAGAGTTTCACTTATCCGAGAAGGATGCATTTGAGATTATATCTCAATCATTAGAAGCCTATCACTCCAGGTTTGGAAATTATCCTAAAGAGATTTTTGTACATGCAAAAACATATTTCGATGATATCGAATGGACCGGATTTGAAGAAGCTGTTGCTGAAAAATCAAAAATAATTGGAATTAGAATAAGAGAAAATAACACATTTAAGCTTTATCGACAATTCCAATACTGCGTACCAAGGGGAACTATGCTTCAATATGACGAAAAGAAAACTTTCCTCTGGACAAAAGGTTTTATACCCAGATTTAAAACGCAAATCGGATTGGAAACACCAAATCCCATTGATATTGCAATAACGAGGGGAGAGGCAGATATAGATGTCGTCAGTAGAGATATATTAAGTCTGACTAAACTAAATTATAATGCATGCATATATGGGGATGGAGTTCCTGTTACGTTGAAATTTGCAGATTCAATTGGTGAAATCTTAACTGCAGGGAAAGATATTAAAACAGGGGTCTTACCTTTTAAACACTATATTTAAAAACAGTAATACAACATCACATCAACGCCACAAACCACCACCACAGTTCCTCAAGCTGCCACCATCTGAACATCCCTTTATTTGTCATGTAGTTACGCATAAATTCGTCCATGCATCAATAGTGGTGCAAAAACTAAAACATTCGTAAGATGGACGAAAAAATCAGTAACGACGACAAAAAAGTATTACTCGTCAAAGACGTTAAGGACGGCAAAGTAAAAGCCGTCACAGGTATGGATGAAAAAGGCAACATCCAAACAGCAGAACCGACAGCTAAAAACCAAAACAGCCTTTTTGCGGTGAACACGAACGAGGCCATGCTGGAGGCGTTCTTCAAAAAGATGGTGGAACAGGCGCAGCAACCCACCCACACGGGATTCTTCCTGATGACAGAAAAAATGCTGGATAAGCTTGTTAAAACCGACCTCGACCCCCACGAACTGGAACTGCACCGTGTAAATCCGGCGGAGTACCTTGAAAAGGTACAGCAACGGAATCCGCAGAAAACGCAAGGTGGCGGAGACGAAACCGCACAAAGTACATTCCAGCCGATGGATGTCAATAAAATAGACCGGCAGGAACTCCAAAAATACGGAATCGCTGCTGCCGATTTGGAACCCCACCTCAAAGCCATGTCCTACGGGCACAAATCACCTCAAATGATTCCTCTAAACCCTGAACTGGAACCAGGTATCCGCATTCCCACCAAAGGACGTGTATCGCTGAAAGAACAGGCCGATGGTTCGCTCAAAATCATTCCGCATTACTGGCAGGAAAAACCCAAACTGGATGCCCCTTTTCACGGCGTTCTTCTTAGTGAGCAGGATAAAGAGAACCTGCGGCAATCATTGAACGCAGGCAGGGTGATTGAACTGGAACCTGCGCCCGGACAGAAAATCCCGGCTTTTGTTTCGCTCGACCGGCTAACCAATAAGCTCGAAGCCCTGCCGGTGGAAAACATTTCCATTCCCAATAAAATCAAAGGGGCAGACCTTTCCGAAGACCAGCAAAACAGGCTCGGAGCAGGCGAAAAGGTGCTGGTTGAAAAGATGGTTTCCCGCACAGGCCGTTTCTTTGACGGATATATACAAATCAATGCTTCAGATAAAAAGTTTGATTTCTCTTATGAAGGGCTCGACCGTAACCGCTATTTAGAAGAGAACAAGGAAGTCCGTCGCCGGCAAAAAGAAAATACACCTGAAGGGGAAACAGAGAAACAAAAACAACTGTTTATTCCCAAAAAATTGCTTGGCGTTGAGTTGACTGAAAAACAGCAAGAATTTCTTAAAGCCGGCCAGGCCACTTATATCAGGGGCATGCTGAAAGACGACAAGGGCGAACCATTCAACGCATGGGTAAAACCGAATCCTGAAAAAGTAAAATTCGATTTTTTCAGATGGAATCCGGATAAAGCCAAAAAGCAGGGCGCAGAAGTAAAACCTGCAGAAGAAAGCAAAACGCAGGTAGCCGTCAACAACGATGGAAAAACCAGTGAAGCGATTAAAAACGTGAAAGAGCCATTAAAACAGGGACAGCAAAAACCTACAGAGAACCAGCTTAAACAAGAGGCACGCAGGCCCGCTGCAAAGAAAAGCGGTATCAAAATCTGAGTTCTGTTTTAAACAGTTCCGGCTGATGCCAACAGAAGACAAGTTCAACCGGGAATGGTTATATTTACCACTGAATATACCGCTGCTTTCTTCGATAAGCAAAATTTCTTTGTTTATTGTTTGTTAGTGACGGATATTTTAGTGGTGCGCTCCGGGTGGGAACCCGGGGCGCTTTTGCCTGATATGCCTTCCCTTTTTTAACCACTAAATATCCGTTATCATGAGAAACGCAAAAAATAAAACCGGACAGGAATTGTCCTATTACGGGCTTTCACTTCTTTCTTACCTCAGGGAAAACCATCCCGATCGTGCCGGGGACACGGCTTTTATCGGGGAACGTGCTAATGCCGCAGCAGAAACGTACTGCAATGCTATTAAAGACGGGCTGACACCTATTGAGGCGGAAGAACTGGCCTCGGCGGAACTTTTCCGGGGCCTGCACTTTTCCTCTTACAACACCCTCGTTCATATCCTTTGGAACGAGTTTTCAGATAAAATCCCTGAAGAAAAAGCAAAAGAGATTGCCCTTCAAATCTTACCACTTTGCAGTGAAGTGTTGGCCCGATACACCCTTTCGGATGATTTTGCAGGCACGCCACAATACGATGAATTATATACAGAACTGACGGGGGCCGTCGAAATACTGCTCGAAGATGGCTTACAATAAAAAAACGCACCTGCGGGCAAATATCGATGCGATAAGAATAGCATTTACCCTTGAACGGGAGTACAGACAGGCAACAGCCGGGGAAAGGGAAATACTTGCCCGGTATTCCGGTTTCGGTGCCATTAAAGAAATACTCGAACCTGTTCCGGCTAACGGCTCAGCCAATCCCCTGATAAGTGAATTGCATTATGTTTTTAGAGAAAATACCCATGATGAAAAAGAATACAAACGTTATTTCGACGGCTTGAAGAACTCTATCCTGACGGCATTTTATACACCACCGGAAGTAGTAAATGCGCTGGCAGGGGCACTCAGTGACAGTGGAATTAAACCATCTCGTCTGCTTGATCCGAGCGCAGGAACAGGTGTATTTGCCCAGGCGTTTATACAGCTTTCTCCCAACATGGAAGTAATCTGTTTTGAGAAAGACCCGATTACCGGAATGATACTCAAACACCTTCATCCTGAAGACAAAGTAAGGGTAGAGGGTTTTGAAAACATCGAAAAAAAATATGCCGGTTATTATGATGTGGCAACAAGCAATATCCCTTTCGGGGATGTGGCGGTGTTCGACCCGGCTTTAATCTCCGACAGCGACCCGGCAAAAAAGATTGCCTCGCGCTCCATCCACAATTACTTTTTCCTGAAATCAGTGGATATGGTACGACCGGGAGGACTGGTGGCTTTCATTACATCACAGGGAGTACTGAATTCACCGGCAAACCGCCCGGTGCGGGAATCTCTGATGTCCCGTTGCGAGCCAGTTTCAGTTATCCGGCTTCCCAACAACCTTTTTAGCGAGTATGCAGGAACCGAGGTTGGCAGTGACTTGATAGTCCTTCAAAAACAGGAACAACAAGACCTGTCCGTTTCGAAATCCATAAAACAGGCATTTATTGAATCAAGGATACTGTCCAATGGAATTTCGGTCAGTAACAGTTTTAAAACCTTTGACAGGGTGGTTCACACCGATGCCAAAGTCGATACCGACCCTTATGGCAAACCGGCAATGGTATTCACCCATAAAGGCGGCATTGAAGAAATTGCCAAAGACCTCCGGCAAATGCTGAAAGAAGATTTCTCCCGGCATTTGGACTTGCAGCGTTATCAATCCCATGCACAGGACACACCGAAACAACAGGCAGAGGCCACCGTAGAAATCAAACCGGCGTTTGAATTAGATTCCAATGACCTTGATCCCTTTTGGCAAGCTATCGAGGATGAATGGTTCCCTAACAATAATCAAACCGGAGCGGTAAAACCCACGATAGAAAATAAACCCGACCCCCAACAACAACCAATATATTCAGGGCAGGGTGCGCTTTTCGATATGGGCGATACGACCATTCAAAAAGAGCCTCCTGCTACGGAAGCGAAACCCCGACAGGCTATTACACAGGAACCGTTAATCAGTTTGTACGATTTATTTGGCCTTTCCAAAGAAGAACGCAGCCAGCAGGGACGCTCCAACCGGGAAAGGAGGCAACAGCCAAAAACGCAGTCCCAACAGGAAATTCCTTTTATGGAATGGCGGGAGCGATTGCATTACGAAGGAATAAAAAAGAGAAGGCAACAGGAAAAAGAATCCTCTAAAAATGGAAAATCACATTTTATAAACGGAGACGGAAAGGAAAAACTGCCTGAGAGTTTTAAAAATGAACTGGAGGTGAGCGAACGTGAGGAAACGATGAAACCCGTGCCGTTCAAAACTGAGTTGTTACCTCATTACCGGGAAGGTTCTCTGGTGTCCGACGAAAACAATCGTATTGGCTATTTAAGAAATCTCGAAGGCTTGCAGCCGATGTTCCACCCATTAGACATAAATACCGTTCAAAAGCAGAAAGTATCCCTTTACATCGAAATACGGGACACTTATCACCACCTGTACCGCAACGAAGCCGACCGGCTGGAAGCCAATCCAGCACTGCGCGAAATGCTGAATCATTTATATGACAATTTTTCCTTTCGGTTTGGACTGCTTAACGACAAGAAGAACCTCGACCTGATTAAAATGGATGCAAGGGGAACGGAAATTTTGTCGCTGGAACGTTACATCGACGAGAAGGCGGTAAAAGCCGATATTTTTAACCGCCCGGTGGCATTCAACTCAAATGAGATTACTTCTGTTGATACCCCGCACGAGGCGTTGGCAGCTTCGCTTAATAAATATGCCGGGGTAAACCTGGACTATATGGCATTACTGACCAATAATACGGTGGATGACCTGAAAGAGGAACTGAAGGGAACGGTTTATTTCAATCCAATGACCGGCGAATACGAGGTAGCTGATAAATTTATCGCGGGCAATGTTATTTTCAAGGCAGAAGAAGTAGAACGTTTCCTGGAACATAATCCCGGACACCGCGAAGCAGAAGAATCGTTACGTGCATTGCGGGAAACCACGCCAAAACCCATTGCTTTCGACGACCTCGATTTTAATTTTGGTGAACGATGGATTCCGACAGGTATCTATAATAAATATGCTTCGCACCTTTTCGATACCGAAGTTAACATCCATTACGCCTCCAGCCGTGATGAGTTTAGCGTTCAATCCGACTATTCGAATGTAAAGATTACTGACCAGTATGCTGTAAAATCACAAAATCGTACTTTCAACGGACTCGCCTTAATGAAGCATGCGTTGCAGAATACTTCGCCGAACATTACAAAATCAATCATGGTGGATGGTGAGGAAGTAAAAGTTCGCGACGGGGAAGCCATCCAGCTTGCCAATACCCGTATCGATGAAATGCGTAATGGTTTTCCCGACTGGCTCCGGGAACAGTCGTCGGAGTTTAAAGACCGGCTGGCCGGTTTGTATAACCGAACCTTCAACTGTTTTGTCCGTCCGGCTTACGATGGTTCGCACCAAAGTTTTCCCGGCCTTGACCTGAAAGGGCTTGGCATTGACAACCTTTACCGAAGCCAGAAAGATGCCATCTGGATGGACAAACTCAACGGAGGCGGTATTTGCGACCACGAAGTAGGCGGCGGCAAAACGCTTATCATGTGCTGCGGGGCGTATGAAAAGAAACGCCTCGGGCTGGTCAACAAACCGATGATTACAGGTTTGAAAGCCAATATCCACGAAATTGCCAAAACATTCTGCACGGCTTATCCCAATGCCCGTGTCCTGTATCCTGGCAAGGAGGATTTTACGCCCAAAAACCGGCAGCGGATTTTCAACGAAATAAAAAACAACAACTGGGATGCAGTCATCCTTACCCATGAACAGTTCGGGATGATTCCACAGTCGCCGGAAGTACAGCGCGATATTTTACAGGCAGAACTCGACAGTGTGGAAGAAAACCTCGAAGTCCTCAAACGTCAAGGCAAAGAAGTTTCGCGTGCCATGCTGAAAGGCTGTGTAAAACGTAAACTGAACCTGGAAGCCAAGTTAAAAAAGATTACTTTCAACATTGAAAACCGGAAGGACGATGCTATGGATTTTCGTCTGATGGGAATAGACCATTTGTATGTGGATGAATCGCACAAGTTCAAAAACCTGACCTTTAACACCCGGCATGACCGGGTAGCCGGGATGGGTAATCCTGAAGGTAGTCAGCGTGCATTAAACATGCTTTTCGCACTTCGCACCATACAGGAGCGGAATAGCAGGGATTTAGGGGCAACCTTTCTTTCAGGAACCACCATTTCCAATTCCTTAACCGAATTGTACCTGCTGTTTAAATACCTGCGGCCAAAAGAACTGGAACGGCAAAACATTAAAACATTTGACGCATGGGCAGCTATTTTTGCCAAAAAAAGCATTGACTATGAGTTTTCGGTTACCAACGAAATTGTTCAGAAAGAGCGTTTCCGTTATTTTATTAAAGTGCCTGAACTGGCGCAATTCTATGCCGAGATTACCGACTACCGGACGGCTGCCGATATCGGTATCGACCGCCCGAAGAAAAAGGAAATCCTGCACAATATTCCGCCGACACCTGACCAGGTCGATTTTATAAACCGGTTGGTTCAGTTTGCTAAAACGGGGGATGCGACGTTGTTGTACCGTGCCCCACTGAACGAGCGGGAAGAAAAGGCAAAGATGCTTATTGCTACTGACTATGCCCGTAAGATGTCGTTGGATATGCGTATGGTTGATTCCCGCTTTGATGATCATATTGACAACAAGGCAAGCCACTGCGCACGGATGATTACCGGTTATTACAGGAAGTACAACGGATACAAGGGGACGCAGTTCGTATTCAGCGATTTGGGAACCTATAAGCCAGGAGAATGGAACGCTTACAGCGAAATTAAGCGCAAGCTGGTAGAAAACCACGGCATTCCATCATATGAAATACGTTTTATACAGGAAGCAAAAACAGAAAAAGCCCGGAAACTGATGATTGCTGATATGAACAAAGGTAGAATCCGGGTATTGTTCGGCTACACTGAAATGCTGGGAACAGGTGTAAACGCCCAGAAACGCGCCGTAGCTGTTCATCATCTGGACTGCCCGTGGCGTCCGTCGGATTTGGAACAGCGTGATGGAAGGGCGATACGGAGGGGCAATGAGATAGCCAAAACAGTTGCCGGAAATCAGGTGGATGTTATTCTTTATGCCGTGGAAAAATCGCTGGATGCCTATAAGTTTGGCTTATTGCATAATAAACAGCTTTTTATCCGCCAGCTAAAAAACAACAATCTGGGCTGCCGTACCATTGACGAAGGGGCAATGGACGAAAAAAGCGGCATGAACTTTTCAGAATATGTGGCCATTTTATCAGGCAATACAGAACTGCTGGAAAAAGCAAGGTTGGAAAAGAAAATAGCCGCACTGGAAAGCGAACGCCAGGCATTTGTCCGGGGAAAGTCTTCGAGCCGGTACAAGCTGGAGAATATTACACAAACAGTTGAAAGGAATAAAGGGCTTATTGAGCGTATCTCCAAAGATATCGAAAACTTCAAATTCCGCGTTCAGACCAACGAAGACAGTTCCTATCGTAACCCGGTAAAGTTGGACGGGGTTACCGGCAGTGATTTCAAAGTAATCGGTAAAAAGCTGAATGAAATTGCTGGTAATGCCAAGACACATGGCGCACACGAGCCAATTGGAAGTTTGTACGGCTTTACGCTTTACGTGAAAAGTGAAACCACCAATAAAGACGGACTTGATTTCATACAAAACCGCTTCTCTGTTCGGGGCGAAGGAGAAATCTATTATCAATACAACAACGGGCAGGTGGCAGTTGACCCAAAGCTGGCTTCTCAAAACTTTTTGCATGCTTTGGTGGAAAATATGCCACGGCTGTTAGAGCGGTATAAGGCTGATAACGAAAAACTATCAAAAGATATTCCTGTGCTCAAAGAAGTGGTGGAAAGTACCTGGCGAAGGGAGCCTGAACTGGCTGAACTAAAGTCGGAAATGTTAAAGCTGGAAAGAAAAATTGAGCAGTCACTGAAATCTAATGGTGAACAGGAAGGGCAAATTTCTGTCCCGGTTAATGAAACTGCAAGTAAACAAAAACTTCAAACCATAGAGCAAAATCTGAAAGTACCGCCTGAAATACCGGAACGTATAGAGAAAATTGCAGAAGCTTCGGATGAAAAAATTATTATCTCCGGTATTGGTCATTTGGCGAAACCGGATAATCCCCCTGTTTCAAAAAGTTTGAAAGTATAGCATACAACGAAAAGAGCCGGTACTGCAAATTGATACCGGCACTTTTCTTTTAACCTTCAAAACCCGCACCGTTAAACAACGAAGCAGGTAAAGCAAAAAATAACTCATTTTTTATTTTTCTTGTTGCGCTTTGTATGGAAACGGCTGAAATGTGTTTCAATGAATTTCATAACGTCCGTTTCTTTATAGAATGTCTTGTGATATATCATCTGAAAAGGGAGTTCGCCTGATGAGCGGTAACGCTGTAATGTTCTTTTACTGACATTGAGCATCCGGCAGACATCGTAGTTATCCAGTAATTTTTCCCCCTCAAATAAAGGAATTTCTTCCCCGGAATCGTCAAGTTTATCAACAACGTCATCCAGTCGTGACAAAATACGCTGCATCCAGTTCTCAAAATATTCCTTATCTATAAACATTACAGTGACTCATTGAATTACTGCAAAACTAAAGGCTATTCGAACGGCTTATCAGGAAGTCGGTACTACTTTCTTTGAAGTAATTTGTGACAGATTGGTGTTCAGTATGTTACAGGCATTTATTTGGTGAAATAGTTACGAAACAAATGGTAAAATACTCGGTTTTAAGTATTTATTTTCTTCTGCCCATACGCCTGAATAGTGCGTCTTTCAGTTTGTCCAAAAACGGGGTAGGAATATTGCGGATTTTCATGTCACTGAACGCCCGTGAAAGGTTCTTGTCGAGTTGGATATTGAAAACATTTTGGATATAGTCGGACAGTTGCGTGAGTGGAATATCGCCGAAAGTACTGTCACTGTCCCACGAGTAGAGTTGCTCCATCAGTTCCGTTTTTGTTCCTTTCCATGTCAGCTTAATTTTAGGAAAAGAAGATGGGATGGGCAAGTATAAATTACTCTCCAAAAGGGATAGTTCTTGCATCAGATAGGCTAGCAACATATCATTGGCCAATATTTTGGCCACGATAAAATCACAATTGGTCGAGAAATTAGGGTCGAGTTCGTAATAAAATGTTTCCAGGTATTGTTCGTTGTCCATTTTCCCACGTAAGAAATATAAAGAATCCAAATGGGTAGAGCCAGAACGGTAATAACGGATAAAATCCAGCCTTTTATTGGTGTATTTATTGATGGAGTCCAGTTCTTCACACAAGTATTCTTTTTGCCTGTCAGTACCTGCAACAGGGCGATTCATTTCGATATTATACAGTTTTCGGTAATAAATCAGGCGATAGCAGAATTTTGGTTTTGTTTCTTTAAAAAAAGTGATTTCTTCTTCTTCATTTTTGAACTGGTATAAAAGAATAAAGGTTTTTAGCTGGTCAAACGCTTCTGCAAGGATATGAGAGGCTTCAAGCGATTTTTTCAGGATGTTATTGTCAGATGATTCTATATGGTCAACTAATTCATCTGTTTCTTTTCTCAGTTTGGTGGTATATTCAAACATATTTTATTTGTATGATTTAGAGAATATTAGTTTGATATGAAAGAACAGTTAACTTATCTATGTAACCACATTGAACTTTTAATTTTTTTCTTTTGCATCATTGATTTTTTATCCATTATCAAAAACTCATTTCAGCCCTGAAAAAGATTCCATTTTTATCAGTGAAGCCACTGTTTTCATAAGCACTTCCTAATTGCCGTACGTATTCTACGCGCAAAACCTTAAATATATTAGTCAGGCCAAATCCTATTTCAGCATAAGGTTTGCTCATTTCTTCAGTATAATATTCTGGCAGGTCGAAAACAGGATGATATGAATCGTCTAACATACCATAGTGACATTTAAACGATACCATTTCCCGTAATTTAAATCTTCTTACAACAGGCAAATGGTTCAAAACAATTCCTCCACCAGTCCAGTCAAGATGCAAATTCGTGTACAGGTTGTGGGCAAAAGTGGCAAAGTGCAGAAGATTATAACCATACTTTGAGTATCCAAGCGACATGGAACCGACAGGAAGGTCAAGTAAATCATAGGGCGCATCTCCCAACAGGTAGCCGCCATTTACCATATAACGCATATTTATCATTCCCATATTCAACATGCCCGATGCAGACGCATGGACCTGTGCGTAAATGCCCAAATCATCATGTACGCTGCCTGGCAGACTTGTTTTGCCAACATCAAAACTAAAATTAATTACAGGCAACTGGGTCAGATAATAAACACGGGCGAAGTAGTACTTATCGTAATGTTGCCCGAATGCAAACCTCGTATTGAAAAGAATGCCATAATTCGAGTAATTCTCATATTCTGTGTTATTGCGAAGAAAATGAACATCAGGGGTTTGGGTGTTGTAAAGCCAGTATGGCTCTATTTCTATACAAACATCGTTTTTAGTATTAAACTCAAGGTTCAGGCTTATGCTCTTTTCCCCTTTTAAATATGGATTCTCTTCCCTTGCCGTGAATATGGAAATGAAATTGGAATTGCCCCGTGTATTGGGATTCTTTTTAATAAAACGAAGGTATTTATCCTGCGACACTAAGGTATAGTCATCGGAATAAGAACCTCTTACAATAAATTTATCGGTTTCACCTGGTTGCCACGCAAAGTTTGCTCCATATTTAAACTCCCCGCTTCGGGTTCCATAGCCAATAATACCTCCAACGGTAAAACGCTCAAACATTTTCTCGCCGGTCCGGAGTGGAATGGAAAATCGCTGACCTTCAATGGCATTGGTTGTGTAAATATCGAAAACGGGCCCAATTTGAAATTTCCCCAAATCAACATAACTGGTCAGTACCATTCCACCAATACCATCGACGCTTCTTATAAATGAGTTTTCCTTTAATTTACTTACACGCAAATAGGTACCTTCGTCAAAACTGCTTTTTGAAGTAAATTCAGTACGGTTCTTCCAGGTGCGGGGCTTTACTTCGTTCAACTCTGCAGAAGTAGAAAACTTAGTGTTCTTTGTTACCAACCAGTTCCCTTTTGAAACTTCATTTATTCTCTGCGAACCGTAGCGTGAAACTGTATCTTTATTCAGGGATAAGGCGAGATTCAGGCTTATCTCCTGTTCATCATAAAACCACTCGTCTTTATCGTTACTTAAATAGTTGACTTTTGCCCTGAACCCATTTACAAAATTTATGTTTGCTTCTTTTTGTATGTAAGCATAAATATCAGTTAATGCAAAAGTACTATCCTGTACAGTAAACCTTCCTGTAAACAAAGGATTGTACTTATTTTTAGGTGAAAACGAAAAACTGTAATATTTCTTCCCGTTTATATTCGTACTGTCATTCAGGTAAAAATTATATTGCACCATTGCATTATTACTTAATGGCGAAACTATTCCCCTGTAAAGAATATTGATCTGATCCTTATAAAAATCGAGGTCAACAACTGCATGTAAAAGGATCATACTCTCAATAGTCTGGTTCAGTTTCGGAAATATCCCGTCAACCCGCCTGTAAACTAAGCTGTCGTTTCCGCTCCGGCTATTGCTTCCTTCTTCTGCAAGATATATCGGGCTAAAACGGATGTTCATACTATCAACCTGAACCGTTACTTCTTCCATGTTCGGGATAAACCTGTTGATTCGCGAGGTTGAATCAATTGCCAGATAAACGGCGGTTCGCTTGTAGGTTTTGAAAGCATCTACATTTTCAATGTTTTGCCGGTTCTCTTTTTTACGCTCCTGTATTTTCTGAAATAAAACTTTTGCCCTTGAAATTTCAGGCCTGACTGTTACCTCGCCCAATTGCAGGGTTTCTTCCGACAAGAATACAATAAGTGGATTTTCAGTAATATTTTTTGCCGGAATTTCTATTCGTTCGTAACCAACTGAAGAAACACACAGCGTATCTTTCGGTGACAACTTCAACAGAAACATTCCGTTCATATCTGACATTGTTCCCGTGGTTGTCCCCTTAATCCAGATATTTGCATAAGGAATTGCTTCCTGTGATTTTTTATCTTTTATGGTGCCCGTTAATGCCTGACCCATAGCCTCTACACCAAGTAAAGCAATAATGATGGTAAGAACTGTTTTGTATAACATGGCTTAATTTTCCCGTTTCCTACTTTTTTAGCAGCCAATAAAGTCCCTTTACCCCAATTCGTATGTCGTCCAATTTAAAAAGGATGATTATCTTTTCGATGTATGCTATTATTCCCCACGTGGCAACCACATATAACATCCAGGGATAAAAACCAAAAACGAATAAAACAAAAAAGAATATACTTTGCGCATAACCGGCTGAAACAGCTGAATATAAATGTAATCCAGGAATTTTTCCGAAACGGGCAAAAGAAACAATATAGCTAAGAATAAATATTCCGAGAAAGAGGAATAAAATCCAGGAATGAGGTTCAATTTCAGTCCACTTAAAAACAAACAAACCAAGTATGGCCATTGCATAAGTGCAAATATCGGCCAGGTTATCGAGCGCGGCGCCAAAGTTGGTTTGCAGCTTAAACAGCCGCGCAATGTTTCCGTCCAGCACATCGCTTACCAGGCTAATACATAACAGGATTACGAATCCGCTCTCGCGCCCGGTAAGCGCCATAAAAAGAATTACCGGAAACGCTAAAAGCCGGTACAGACTTATAAAATTAGGGACATTGATTATTTTTTCTCCTTTTACGGTTATCTGTTTCATTATTTTATGTTTAATATCTTAAAATTTATAACTTATTACTAACGCACATCTTTCAGGCTGCTTCATGTTCCCGTTTCTTTTTCTTTTCGGAAACAGTCTCGATAAAATACTCCATCATTTTAGCGACAGATTTATAATCGGGACCTGTTTCCGTATTTTTCAGGAACTTGTCTCTTTGCCGCGTATCAAATAACACATCGGTTGAAGCATAACTTTCGGTAAACGACATTCCTGCAGAAATC
>Ga0172382_10009170_pt1 | contig 13576 bp, 21 predicted proteins | sample Leawel138RmetaG_FD_122245 | JGI IMG/M metagenome (GOLD analysis project Ga0172382, IMG submission 122245) | Leachate microbial communities from a municipal landfill in Southern Ontario, Canada - Leachate well 138R metaG | ecosystem: Engineered > Solid waste > Landfill > Unclassified | place...
ACGGGAGCGCAGTCAGGGAAAGCGCTCCCTTTGGCTGTATGAGATGCCTAGCCTACAAGATTATTATACCTTGTGCAGGTAAAAACTTCAATAATTTTCAAATGTCAGGGGGAATGTTAATGACTTTTCATGTGTGTGAACAATCGGAAACGATAGGTGCTTTAAAAACAGACGTTAAAAATCTTAAGGTTTGGCAGAAGAAACAGAACGGGGTCATCCAGAGGATAGAGGGAAAGGTAGACGGTTTATATACTGCTTTCAACAAACTATTGGCGGGGGTAGCGGTAGCTTGCATTTTGTTGATGGTAGATATTCTTTTAAGGTTAGCGGGGTGGCAATAAAATGAAAAGTAAGGGCATGTTTTCAAAGCTGGTCATTATGGTAATAGTATTGGCGAATATAATTTACACAGCGGCGGTGTTGTATGTATTTCTAAAAACTAGCTGTGAACCTACCGTGCTAACTGGTTGCTGGTTTGCTTTTACGACCGGTGAGTTAGGGCTTGTAGCACTCATAAAGAAAACCAAGTTAACCAGGAGTGATAACGATGACTAGGTTTATAAACCCTATCCCTTTGAATCTAGCTGGTAAAACACGTATAACCAGCGGATATGGTTACAGGGTCCATCCGGTATCAGGTGCAAAGCAGAGCTTTCATAACGGGATAGACATTGGGCCTGCCAGCGTGGTGAACAAACAACCGTGTCTTGTTGTTGCGGACGGGACTGTTACTTACTCAAAGTTCAGCAGTTCGGCTGGGCATTTTGTATGTGTCCGGCATAATAACGGTTTTTCCTCACGGTATTTGCACCTGGCAGAAAGGGCGGTTTCTGTTGGCAAGAAAGTAAAGCAGGGTGACGTTGTCGGCAAAATGGGAACAACCGGACAAAGCACGGGCCCCCACCTGCACCTCGATATGTGGATAGGTGTATGGCCAAGCGGGAAAAACGTTAATCCGATGGATTATATCTCTAACGTGTGGAACCCAAAAGTTTTAGATGAACTGTTAAAGAAGGGGGTTAAAAAAGAAGTGCCAAAGTGTAAGGTTTATCTGGACGGGAAGCTTGTAGGTGAAGGAATTCTTCATGAAGGTAGAAGTTATTTACCCGTAAGAGCGTTGGAAAATAAAAGATATGTTGTAGACAGGTGGGACGATAACACTAAATCTGTTTATTTGAAATCAGTTTAAATTGGGGGGTAGGTTTAATTGGAAGAAGTATTTTTAAGTTTTATAGGCGAACTTCTCTATTTGATGCTTGTTGTTGCCGTGTTTTTTGTAATCAGGTATATTAAACAAAATATATCCGAGTACGAAACGGCGGTCATAAGAGCTATCGTTGAGGACGGGATACTATTTGTGCAGCAGGTTTATGGCCACGTTGATGGCGAACATAAATTACAGAGGGCTTTAGAGGTTATTTCAAACGCCCTTGACAAGAAAAACCTGAAAGTTGACGAGGAACAGTTGCGGGTTATGGTAGAATCAATCCTGAGACGATTAAAGAAAGACTACGGTGAAATGTGGTAGGACTATACCTATCTTATTAGATACAAAAAAATAATCGCTTACAGGGCAAATTAGGGCCTTGATTTTATCCCTCTCTGAAAAGAGAGGGATTTTTTATTTTTAAAAAGGAAAATCTTTTCATGTTGTCGAAACAATCAGCATGAAAAATAATCTTGAGAAAATAATCGGGCAAAAAGGAATAAATAAGTCATGGCTGGCGGAACAGGCGGGGATAAACAGGAATACTGTCACCAGCCTTATACGTGGTTCTGTGCCGAAGCTGAATATGGCTTATAAGATTGCAAAAATTTTAGGCTTGACCGTCTATGATATATGGCCCCCTGGATAGGATTACTTATTTTTTAAAATATTTAAATTTTCTCTTGACGTTAATATACTAATATGTTAGTATACTTAATGGGTGGTGAGGGGAACAGTTACTTCGTTTATAGACACTGTCCCCGACCGTTCCCCCGCTTTCAAGTAAGAAATCTGCGGTGGCGCAGTGTAGAGTTACTTCGCCTTTAGAGCGGGAGGCCGTTGGTTCAAATCCAACCCGACCGAATGGTCGGTAGCTCAGCGGTAGAGCACCTATGTTTACTCTTCACGCCTGTTCCCCGCAGATTTTTTATTTTAAAGGAGGTTTTGGGAATGAAAATAAACAAAAAAGCGACAGACTGCAGGGTTGACAAAAGCGCAAGGCTGGCAGGCGGCTACGGTACATATGCTGCTAAACAGGACGCAGAGGCTTTACTGAAACGCTCCGTAATGGCCTGCCTTTTGTGGGAAGATAACTTCTATGAGAATGGCGTATCGAATACTGAAAACATCAAAGAACTTATCCCGCAGGTAGAACCGCAAAAAGTTTTTGATATTGCGGTTGAAGCAAGGGTGAAGCAAAAGCTCCGTCATGTCCCGTTGCTTGTTGCCAGGGAAATGGCGAGGTTAGATACGCATAAGGGGCTTGTCGGGAAATTATTACCGCTAATTATCAAAAGGGCAGACGAGATAGCTGAATTCATGGCCATCTACTGGAAAGACGGGAAACAGCCTATTTCCAAGCAGGTTAAAATTGGCCTGGCTCAAGCTTTCCATAACTTCGACGAATACCAGCTGGCAAAATACAACCGCAAAGAGCAAGTAAAACTCAAAGATGTTTTGTTTATGGTTCACGCTCACCCAGGGCAAAAGGCAGATTTGTTTAAGCGATTAGCAGATGGTGAACTACGAACACCGGATACATGGGAAGTTGCTTTATCTGCTGGTGCTGGGGAAAACAAAAAAGAGGCGTGGACAAGACTTGTTGAAGAAAAGAAGCTAGGGGCATTAGCTTTTATGAGGAATCTTCGCAACATGGAGCAGGTAGGCGTATCCCGCTCGGTCATCCAGAAAGGCTTTGATACCATCAACCCCCGCTGGCTTTTACCACTGAATTATTTTGCTGCTGCTAAACATGCTCCAAACTGGGAAAGAGAAATTGAAGATTTAATGCTTCGTGGATTTGCTCAAGCTCCAAAATTGCCGGGACATACCATCTTTGTAGTTGACGTTTCGGGGTCAATGTATTGTAGTACTAGCTCCAAAAGCGAGTTTAGTCGACTGGACGCTGCCTCCGCCATGGCTTTGATTGCTTCTGAAACCTGTGAACATGTTGCAATCTATGTAACAGCTGGAAACGACCATACGAGGGCGCATCAGACAGCGAAAATAAAACCACGTAGAGGATTCGCCTTGTGTGAAGATATCGCCGGAAACTCGCAACGGCTTGGTGGCGGTGGGATATTCACACGTCAATGTCTGGAACACATAAAAAAGCATGAAACAGAAACACCCGAAACACCAGATAGAATCATAATATTTTCCGACAGTCAGGATTGCGACTATCCGGAATGCAGAATCCCAAAGCCGTTCGGAATTAAAAACTATATTGTTGATGTTTCTGCACATTCCAGGGGAATTAATTATGATGGGGTTTGGACGGCAGAAATTAGCGGTTGGAGCGAACATTTTCTTGACTATATTTTTGCTTACGAAGGGTTAAGCATTAATAACAGGGGAGAGTAAACATGACCGACAAGAAAAAGCTTGTGGGGGTTTACCTCCCCCTTTCTTTAATTACCAGGTTAAAAAAGTTCATATCAAGATTATATCTGGAGCGAAGCATTGTTAAATCTCAATCTGAAATAATAGAAGAAGCAGTAGAAGAATACCTTGACAAAAAGACCCCTGAATAGGGGGTCTTTTTTTTATGCATAATTCTCAAAAACCTTTGACATTTCTAACATATTTATGTTAGAATTATGTTAGAAAATGAACAAGGGAGATAAATTAGTGATTAGCTATGAAACCGAAACCGCCAACATATAACAAATACTGGTGCAAAGAAAGTATTGTTAACCAGCTCAGAAAATCTATACTGAAGCTGGGAAGAGTCCCCACGGATGAAGAATATCCTAGCTTATGTCTTTCTCCGGCCATTGGCACCATCCGCAGATTCAACATGACCTGGGGCCAGGCTATGAGACTGGCAGGTTTCGATGTTTTGAAAGTTGACTTTCTTTCAAAAGAGGAAATTGCTCAGCTTTTGAAACAATATGTCCAGAATAGAAATAATGTTCTGAACAGCACCCAGTATAAAAAAGAATACCGGAAGCTGGGACTTCCCAGCCCTACAGCGGTCATGAACTGTTTTGGCTCTTGGGGGGAAGCAGCCAGGGCGGTAGGTGCCGAAACAGTATATAAGAAATGGGAACATTTCTCAGACGAAGAATTGTTATCCCTGCTCAGAAGTTACTTCCGGGAATTCGGCCGCACTCCGTATCAGGAGGAATGGGACGAACATGCTAAGGAAAGTAACTTGCCAGGGAAGGGAGTATTCCATAACCGCTTTTTAAGCTGGAATAATGCTTTAAGGCTGGCCAGTTTACCTTTGTCTCGTCTGAGAAGGGCTAAGTGGAACAAAGAAACCATTCTGGAGGCTATCAATGAGAACAAACACCTTTTTCCCGAGATACCTACCAGAAAAAAGTATAACAAAATTAAAAAGGGCAACAAGACCTTGCCTTCTTCTACAGTTATTGTCCGTCATTACAAAAGTTTTTACAGTCTGTTTATTTTGGCTGGTGTATCCGGGGAAATTCCCAGGGCCGGTAGACAAAGTGGTAAAAAAATATAGGGGAACAAGTTCAGACTATATATATATATATTACTTTACTTTTACTTTACTTTACTTTGTGTACTTCTGATATCCGAAAGCAAGATACATCTGAGTATCTGATATCCGAAACTTAGATACATCTTAGTTTCTGACATCCGAAACTAAGGTGAAAAAATTAAAAAAGAAAGGATGTGTTGTTGTGCCAAAATTTTATTTACTCAACTCCGCTGTCTTAACCGGCCCGGGAGATTACTCCTACCGGTTGGTGACAGCTGCAGAGGCTCTTATCTGGCTGCGGGAAAAAGATTTTATTTCCCGGATCGGCTACCCTGCTACAGCAGAACACATCTTCCGGCTGTTATGTATTCGGCCGGAAATCAACAGGGAAGCCACAAAGATGAACCCAGGGGATGAAGCTTTAATTGTCCGGCTGAAATATCGGCTGGCCGATCCTGGGCAAAAAGTTAACCATGCTCCCAGCATAGAAGATTGGGAGTACGGGGTGCTGAAAATGCATCGCCAAGAAAAGGAGGAATAAATAAATGGATAAAGAGCCTAGAAGCGTTTCAATCTATCTTCGACCTGAGCTAGAGAAAGAGATTGAGGCCCGAGGCAGTAACCGTAACCATGTTATTCATAGGGACATGGGGAGACTCTACGCACTTTACCGACACACACTTCGAGAAATATCTTTATCTGTGCCTGAAGCTTGGTTTTTGGTTGACATGTTAAACGGCGCACTTCTAGATGCTAATACCGCCGTGTTGCTGTGGGCTGAGGCCGAGGACGCGTGTGCGCTAGAAGCACTGGACGAAAAGTGGGGAGTAGACGGGAAGGCGTTTATTGAGAAGCTGAAAGGCTTTTCTCGCGCTCAGGCACTTGCCCTGGTGGACGCAACCGAAAGGTTTTGGGAGGCGAACACAGGAAGCATGGACGAAGAAAGCTTGAAAAAGTTTTTCTGGCCGGCAATATATGTAGACTAACACTATACCATTCGGAGCCTTTTTAAAATGCCGTACAGGGCAAGTGAGGGCTTCCAGCACCTGGTGCATATTATCAACATAATTCCCCCGTCAACCTCCCGAAAGGAAGTTTTTTTAATTCTTTTTCTACCCTCGAAAGAGGGTTATTTTTTTGCTTGGATGATTTTTACAAACAAAAAATCCCAGGAACTCCCCAGGAACTTTTGAATGTTTATTATTTTTGTCTTTATTTTCCAAGCCTGTAACCCTTGTAAAATCAATGGTGCCGAAGGCCGGACTCGAACCGGCACGGAGAAACCCCGCTTGATTTTGAGAAAAGCGTGTATATGTTTTTTAACTTACGGGAATTTACGGGAATGTCGGTTTTATCGGGGTCTGTGGGGTTCGTTACAAAGTCTACCTCCGACAATTTACGTCTATTTACACGTATTTCCCAGGAACTTCCCAGGAACTTACCAGGAACTTACCAGGAACTTTTATAATAAATCATCTGTTAATTTTGCAATTTCCTTTTGCAGTCTAGGAGCAACATGAGAATAGGTATCAAGTGTAATTTGTATGCCGGCGTGTCCTAATCGCTCAGATACTATCTTGGGGTGTACCCCTTCTTCCAGAAGATGAGTGGCATATGTATGACGCAAACCATGAGAACTGATTTTTTGTAATTTTTCATGTTCTTTTTTACAGTTTTTATTAAAACGATTAATAGATTTTTCAAAATAGGTATCTATATCCCGGGGTCTTAAAAAAGTGTCCTTCTGGGTAATAAAAATAAGACCCTTTTTATTCTTGTTTCCTAAAGCCAGCATTTCTTCGGACTGCTGTTTTTTATATGTTTTTAATTTATTTATAAGTGCACTCGAAATGTCAAGAGTGCGCTGTCGGTTTTCAGTTTTGGTTGAAAGCTGAATTATTGGTCCAGTATCCAAGTTAACTATGGTTTGTTGAACTGATAATGTTTGTTTTTTCCAATTAACATCTTTCCATCGTAATCCAAGTATCTCCCCTCTGGCCATGCCAGTAGAAAGTGCAATGAGATAAAATATATGATAACGGTCCTGTTTTGTAGATTCTAAAAATTGTTTCGCTTTTCCCCACTCCCAATATTTTATTTTAGGTTTAACAGGAGCTGGTGGGGTTACTACTTTTACTACATTTCGTGGTATCAGCTCATCCTCAACAGCACTATCAAGGGCAGCTCCAAGTATTGTATGTATATATCTTACAGAACGGTTAGACAGTCCCCCAGGCTTACCGTCTGCTCGGCCTTCTTTTAATTTCTTATTATAAAAAGCTTTAATTTGAGAAGGTCGTAGCTTTGATAATGGTATGTTTCCTAAGCCCGGCACTATATGATTTTCGATAAAATTATTATAGCTACAAAAAGTAGTGGGTTTTATATTATGTTTATGATTTTCTACCCATTCCAATATAAAATCACCAAGGAGTATTGAAGATGGTTCAATAAAAATTCCTTGTCGCTGTTCCTCCATTACTTTATGCAAGACCGCATTGGCTTCTTTCCATTTTGCCCGGCGGTTTAAGCCCAAATACTTACGCACAGAAATAGTTTTCGTTTTGCGTTCTCCTTTTTCATACCACTCCATCGCTATATAATAGTTATCCTTTTTCTTAACTATTTGAGCGTTCATATTATCCCTCCCTACATGTTTATAACAATCTTTTTCAGTTTCCCAACAACCCTCACTTCTGCGGGTAAAGAAAATATTGGCGGGTAATTTGGGTTCTCAGACTGAAGCACTATCTGGTCATCACTACGATACAATCTTTTTAAAACTGCTTCGTCGCCAATTAAAACAACAGCAATTTCTCCGTTCTCTACTTCTGGTTGTTCACGGATAAGGAGAAGATCTCCTTCGTGGATTCTTGCTCCGGTCATACTATCTCCTTTAGCACGAAGACAGAAATATTTTCCACCTTTTACCCATTCTTTTGGTATGGGTTCGTAACTTTCAATGTCTTCATAGGCGATAATTCCACTACCGCAAGAAATACGACCAACAACAGGAAGCATAACCAAGCTACTAACACCGTAAAGCCCTATTTTTTTTTTAGCTTTATTTGTGTTTAATATTAAACTATCTTTAACTGGCGGGAAAAGATCGTCAATCCCTACATTCAGTGCCTGAGCAATAGCAAATAGAGTATCTTCACCCGGTCTATTTATACCCGTTTCATAAGAAGATATGGTGTTGTGTTCTACTCCAACTAGTACTCCTAGCTCTTTTTGGGTCATATTTCTTAGGTTTCTATAATATTTAATCCGTCGTCCAATGTATCTAGAGACATTTTTTTCTGTCACTTTTTTACCTCCCCTTATATTTATTATCCTTAGTATATCATGTTTCATGGAATTGTAAACGTGTATTTTCATAAATGTTGAAATTAGTTGTTGACAACATCCGCAACTCCATGTATAATGAAGTCGAAGTGAGGTGAAATTTGATGCAAAAAAAATTAATTGCCTGGAGAAGGTATCACGGGATAACACAAAAGCAGATGGCGGACAAGCTAGGAGTTGATGTTCGTACTTATATAAACAAGGAGCAAGGGGTAACGCAATTTAAAGCGAACGAAATGTTTTTAATTGCAAATATTTTGGGGAAGGAAATATCAGAAATTTTTTTACCTACAAACTTCATGTTCCATGAAGAAGAAGCGGAAAGAAGGTGATGTGTCATGAAAACACGTCGCCTTAGCTTGCCGCTTTTTTTAACCCCCGAACAAGCAGGAGAGGTTCTTAATATTCCAGTTAGGACTGTTTATGAAAAAATCCGTCAAGGGAAGCTCCCTATCAGTCCACACGGAAAGCCGTACCGGATTGATCGGGATGGGCTGTTCAGGGTAGCGAGAGAAAATCAAAGAAAGGACGTTTAACATGAAGCAATTGCTTACAGTTGAACAAGTAGGGGAAGCCGACGAAGAAAACATTGTTCCTTGTTAGGGAAGCAAAACGATAGAAGAATGGACCGGTGCTAGCAAGTAAGTGTCCGCCACGAAAACGACGAACTGAAGGGAATCTTGGCCCGGATTATGGCGGAAGGGGCCAGGGTTTTTGGGAAGAAGGATGCTTGAAACAAGAAAGGATGATAGCATATGTCAGAACTAATTGAAGCTGTCAGAAGCGGGCAGCCTTATCCGCTTTTTATGCTCTTTTTCTTTCTTGTTATTCTTCCCGTCCTGGCCTGCCTTGCAGCGTATTTTATGGAAAGGGGGTGAGGAGTAGTGCGGTTGAGGGAGTATTTGGTTCTGCTGATAGCTCTGTACCTAGCACAAGAAAAAGACCGCATGAGAGCGGCCTGAAAGGTTTAAAATGTTTTTTCAATTGTAGCATAATTCCAGCCGGTTCGCAAAAGGATGGGCTAGAGAATGTCTGGAAATTCTGGAAACTGAGAAATGTTGACGGAGCCATTGACCAATTCGGAGATTTTGTTTGCGTAGATTGTTTCGCAATAGGAGAAGCAAAGCTTGCCGGAAGAAAAGCGGAGGTAACGGCTCCTGTGCCAGGTTTTGATTATTCAGGACTTGACTTTAAAAAAATCCGTGATGCTTGGAATAAATAAATTCTTTGGCGGGGGCAGCGTGGGAGGATGGATGGCCACACACAAGCGAAACGAAGTGCCATGGCTAGGGCTGTGATGCCTATAGCTATCATCATCGGCCAGCCGGTGCAAGTCCGGCCCCCTGCCTAAAGTTAAAACAAATCAGAAAGGAGAATGAAACATGATTAAAGCATTAAAATTTCTTGAAGATTTACACGACCCCAACAAAAACTTTAAATGCCCTAGATGCGGAAGTGAAAGGTTCCCCAAAAAACAAACCTTCAATGAATTCACGGACGCAGACGGGAACAGGGGTAAGAAGGTAACATATATAGAGTGTCGAGACTGTGGTTATGAGGTTGCTAGATAATAACAAAACGAGGGAGGCGGTTAGTTTAATGTTAGGTGTAGGGTTTAATAATTTTGTGCCAATAAATAAGATAATAGCATTTTCCCGAGCAGACAGTAACCCTGCGAGGCGGTTAATCCATTCTGCGAAAGATAGGGATATGCTGGTAGATGTGACCCAGGGAAGGAAAACACGTTCAATTGTTGTGATGGAGAGCGGACACTTGGTTCTGTCGAGTATCGAACCTGCAACCCTTCAGGATAGGGTAAGGCAGAAGCTTGAAATGCAGGGAAATGGGGTAAAAAAGGGTGCAAAATAAAATAGAATTCAAAACGTGTTTCAATGCAAATGAGCTAGAATCCGGTAAAATAAACTTTTTCCCTGGTGGGAAAATCCTTTACCGAAGAAAAGGTAACGGAAGGGCTATAGATTTATCACACCTACGTGCCAAATTCGACCAATACCAGAGATTAAAACAGCTTAGTGATGGGGTTAAAAAAGACATGGAAACCTTGGAGAAGGTTTTTATGGACGAAATCAAAAAAGGGGGAGGCGAAAAAGGTAAATGTCTAAAATCAAAAGGATTGAAATCAAAAACTGGATAGGAATAACAGAGCTTGCCCTCGATGCAGGGAAAATCAACAAGCTGTCAGGCAGGAAGGGAAGCGGTAAAACTTCTGTTGTAGAAGCGTTAGAGAAGGCGTTCACCAACAGACACCGCAGGGCAGAGGTTGTCCGACACGGTGAAAAAGAGGCGACAATCTATATCCAGACTGATGACGGGTTAGAGATAAGCCGGAAAATCCGGGCAAATAAAAAATCAGATTATCTGAGGATAAAAAAACTTGGTGAAGCGGTTCCACAGACAGAGGCGTTTTTGCGGAAGTTGGTAAACGGGGATATTTTCAGACCCTTAGAGTTTATCAAAAAAACACCTGCGGAACAGGCGAACATTATCCTGGATATGCTGGAAATTGAATGGACGTTAGATGACATAAATAAATGGTTTGGAGAGATACCTTCCAGCATCAACTACGAAGTGCATGTCTTGAAAGTTTTAAAACAGATAGAGCAGTTATACTACGATGAAAGAGAAACATTAAACAGGGAGATTAAGGCGGCGGAAGCACGGGTCACGGGGATAAAGAACGACCTGCCCCCGAACTATGATGGTGAATACTGGAAACAACAGAAGGTTCAGGAATATTACAATAAGGTTGCCGAGTCTGAGGAAAACAACAAAAAAATTGCCGGTGCTAAAAACCTGATTGACAATCTGGAGACCCGGATTAAGGCTTTACGTGCCGAGTCAGAATCCGATAAGGAGATTAAGAAGAACCAGCTTAACCGTAAACGGGCGGAGATAAAGGACTACAGGCAATTCCTCTTATCGAAGATTGAAAAAACAGAGGGTAAAATTGCACTGGCTGATGACCGGATAAGACAGACAGAAAAAGATTTGGACGCAGAGCTACAGGCTGAGATACAGAAACTGAAAGAAGAATACGCTCAGAAGAAAACGGAAGTAAGGGAACGGATTGACGCTGAAGCGAAGGAGCTTGAGAACATAGTTTCTTCCTGTAAAGAATCTATAGCTGTGAAAGAGCAGGAGCTTGCAAATATGGACAAGCTGGAAGAACAAGCGTTACAGGCAGTTGGCGAAAAGCTGGAAGAAAAAATCAAGACCGAAAATGCCAAAGCCGGTAATGCCCGGACGATACTAAAAACTCTGAAAGAAATTGATGTTGAACCGCTCAGGGATGAAGCTGATAAGGTTGCAGATATGCAGAGTTATCTCAGAGAGTGGGAACGGATGAATGATATTATCAATGGCTTTCTTTCTCCCCGGCAGGAAAAAAGCAAAACATTGACTGCTAAGATAGCCAAGGCGAGAGAACTCCCCAGGGAGTTGCTTAAAACTGCTGCCGTGCCGATACCAGGTATTCTGGTTGATGGAGAAGGGCATATCAGGATAGGAAAGACGCTTATCAGCGACCTTTCGGAGGGTGAGCAGTTAGAGCTTGCTTTCAGGGTTGCGAAGGCACAGGCGGGAGAACTGAAAGTAATCTGCCTGGACGGTATCAATAAGATCAACGAAGCTGACCGAATGTGGATAGAAAAAGATGCGAAAAAAGATGACTTCCAGTACTTCCTGTTAGAAACATCAGATTCAGAACAAATGCAAATTGAGATTGGGGGGGATTAATGAACGATGACTACTAACGATAAGGCACTACAGAAATCAGGTGTTACTACGGTAGCAAGCTATCTCAATCAGGATAGCGTGAAGAAATACCTTAAGAAAATGCTTGACGAGAGAACAGGGCAGTTTATTACTTCCCTTGTGTCGCTTGCAAATGTGACGCAAGGGCTGGCAAGTTGTAGCCCAAAGACACTGATGTTTTGCGGTTTAAAGGCAGCCAGCTTGAACCTGCCGTTGGATAATAACCTGGGGTTTGCCTATGCAATTCCTTACAAAAACCATAAAACGGGGGTTGTGGATGCTCAATTTCAATTGGGTTACCGTGCGTTCATTCAGCTGGCACAGCGAACCGGACAGTATAAGATGATTAACGTTATTGATATACGGCAGGGAGAGATTGAGGTTTGGCACCCGTTCACAGAAGAACTACAGCTAATTATGATTGAGGACATTGAAAAACGGAACAATCTACCGGTTGTCGGGTATGCGGCGGTATTTGAGCTTGTAAACGGATTCCGTAAAACGTCTTATTGGACTCGAGCGAGGATAGAAGCACACGGTAAAAGGTTCTCCAAAACTTATAACAAGGGGCCTTGGCAGACTGATTTTGACGCCATGGCTAAAAAAACTGTGCTAAAAGACCTACTGTCTAAATGGGGGCCACTTTCTGTCGAAATGCAAGAGGCTGTCAAGTTCGACCAGGCTGTTATCCGTAAAGATAATGCGACAGGGGAAGAAGTGCCTGACTATGTGGACGCAGAGTTTACCTTCGATGATAGCTTCGATGCGGATAGCATTGACGATGAACTTGAAAAGGAGTTCAAGGAAGCGAAAGAATCGAAGGGACAGAAGAAGCAGGGGGAAGGAGAAGGAAACGGAAATGAACTTAACCAAAGAAACATATTACAGCCTCGAGGCAAATAATTACTATATGAGCAATTCACTCTACAACAGCTTTGTTAACTGCGAGGCTGCTACAATGGCCTACCTTGCAGGTGAATGGGTGGAGGAGAAACCAACCGCTTTTTTGGTGGGTTCCTACGTGCATGCCTGGGCAGAAGGCACGCTAGACGAATTCATGTCAGAACATCCAGAATGTTTCACCAAAAGCGGGAGCCTGAGAGCCGAGTTCAAGCAGGCAGAAAAAATGATAGAAACGTTGAAAGTAGACCCTTTTGCCATGCATACACTCCAAGGGGGAAAAGAAGTAATCATGACTGCGGAAATAGACGGTGTCCCCTGGAAAATTAAACCGGATGTTTATGTGCCAGGGAAAAGGATAGTTGACTTGAAAACGACCAGGAGTATAAGGGAGCTTCAGTGGAGCCAGTGGAATAAAGGCAGGGTTACCTTTATCGAGCAGTATAATTACTTCCAGCAGGTAGCCATATACCTTGAGGTAGAACGGATAAACGCCGGCAGGTCGGAAGGGGATTGGTTAGATTTTTATATGGTGGCCGTGTCTAAGGAAAAGATCCCCGATAAGGAAGTTATCAACCTGACCGACCATGAAAGAGTAATGGTTGAGCTTTCCAGAATGATGGTGATCATGCCACGTATTCTGGCCATAAAAGAGGGGCGGGTAGAACCGTTCAGATGTGAGGCATGCAACTACTGCCGGTCTACCAAGCGATTAAGCAGGGCATTGTATTACAAAGAGCTGGAGGGCGATTGCTATGCTTAAAGAAGATGATTTTTATATGAACAAAGAGCAGGTTGAGGAACGTAAAAAAGAACTGATTGAAGAGGGTATGAAGCTATATCGGAAATACAAACTAGATAGAAACAACATTCTCAAAATGGAAATCAAAACT
>Ga0172382_10009171_pt1 | contig 13575 bp, 14 predicted proteins | sample Leawel138RmetaG_FD_122245 | JGI IMG/M metagenome (GOLD analysis project Ga0172382, IMG submission 122245) | Leachate microbial communities from a municipal landfill in Southern Ontario, Canada - Leachate well 138R metaG | ecosystem: Engineered > Solid waste > Landfill > Unclassified | place...
GTCGCCTCAAACACTTTCGCCGCTTCGCAACCCGTTATGATCGCCGAACCATCCACTTCGCCGGCTTCGTACACCTCGCCGCCGCAATGATCTGGCTACGATGAATGTCGATCGGCGCTAGGTTGGGGGTTGCGGTTGATGAAAGCGGAGAGTCAGGAAAGATATTACCTTTCCGGTTTTTATGGGTTTTGGGTTGGCGTGGGCGTGGGCTCCGCGTCAGGAATGGTTGGTTATGGCCGACGGAGGCGGGTTTTTCAGGGCAAGGAAGCGGTCTTTGGGGTTGGAGGGTATGTCAGGTAGGGAGGGTGGTTTCAGGGGGAAAAAACGGACGTTTTGGGGCCTTGCCGTAGGCGTGGGTCTCGCCGACCGAGCGCCCGCAGGGCGCGAGGGCCAGCGTGGACGGCTGTTTCGGTGCGGGGATTGCAGGAAGCGTGCCAACTTTGGGCGCGGGGATTTAGATTTGCGACGAGTTGAGTATTTGTGCGACGAACCGTTAAAAGTTGGCACGGTTCTTGCTAAGTATATATACTTCCTAGCAGCATAGTTTATCCATATGGACCCACTTTGATTTAGTGATTGGTTTTATCTTTTATGAAATCAAAGTGGGTCCACATGGGGGCAAAGTTGCTGGGGATTTTTTGTACTAGAAACTCGAACAAAACCCGCTCAACTTATCGATAATTTAGTAATGTCGAAAAATAGCCCGCCTAATCAAGCCCTTAACGCCCAGGCCAATCACCCCTCGCGCCCTGCGGGCGCTCGGAACAACGGCAAAATCCCTGCAAAACCCCACGAAAACAGCCCGGAACAGCACCAAACGGCCCAAACCGGCCCGGGCAATCCCAAACTGTTCCAAAAACCCGAATGGTCCGCCCGAACTGTTCTAAAAACCTGAATAGTCCTAAACCGCCTGCAGCAGCAAAACGAGACTGACGGCGGCAACGACAACGAGGCTGGCCCCGTTGAACGCCAGGTAAACCCCGACGTCCTCGCCATCCTCACAGCTCCAGAGCTGATAGGCGGTCAGGGCCACAAAACCCAGAACGGACATAATCAGCCACCCGGCGATCGTGGCAATTTCCATCGCTTTTCTCCAGATACAAAAAAAGCCGCCCGGGCTATCCCGAGCGGCTTCTGTGATCGATAAAATCGATTAGTCTATTTGCGGATGAGCTTCAGCGCCCGGAACGTCGCGGGCAAGGTCCGCTGGCGATAGACGGGCGACGCGATCTTTTCGGCAACGCGAAACTCCTTTCGCGACTTGCCTGTATGTTCCACCCGGACCGGGCCAGTCCCCGGATCTTCATAGCCGTCGGCCAGCACTTCCCGACTGATAGCCCGGATCTTGCCATCCGGGCATAACCCAAGCTCGTAACGTGTTTCATATCTTGGGTTTTGCTCGCGATTGCATATCCGCGCGCCCTTCCCCGAATAGGTAGCCCACTCGGAGCGGGCGCGCGGATAATCGCGCATGTCAATCCCCGTGCCGGGATCGACCGGCACGCGGGTATGGTAGGTTTGTTTCACGGCTTAAACCTCTGAAATTATGAGAATCTCCCCTTCCCCAGCCCGTGACTCCGGACCTGGGCCTGGGCCAGGTCGTACGGGGGGCGCTTGTCACCCGTCAGGGGAACGGGAACGGGCAGCGGGTGGGGGGCGCGCTAATCCGCCAGCCAGGCGGCTAGCGCGGCCAAAGGCGGGATCGGCGGCATCCACGGCGCGCATACAGGCCGCCAGCCGGGCACGGGCCCCCTCGACCGCCTCACCCAGGCGGATATATTCGGCCTTCAGCGCGGCTAGAGAGTGTTAATTCTAATGTCCACAAAATACCCCATAGGTTATAGATGATGTGGGAGCGCTGCCTGCCGGGTCCCGTAAAGACACCTGTCGGTCACTGTAAACAGGGAGGCGTCAGCACAGAATCGGTTGGCGAGTAGATCTGAGCAAGATCAAACAATAAAAATGCAATTGTTTTTGTGCTGTTTAGCCGTCAATGCTTACGGAATTGAGGGTACTATTTTTTGTTCTTTGCCTCACCCGCGATATTTTCATGAAACTCATCACAAATACGCAGATTTTTTCGCCTAATTTGCAAACATCAGATTCAAGTTATTGATACGATTAATATTCCGAAGTAGAGCGTCGAGGAGTACCTTGGAAATCTGGGCCGTTTCCGAACCGGAGGCGCGCGAGGCGTTTAACCGGCAGTTTCGAGCCGGCTTCGAGACGGCGAGGATCTTGACCACCCAGGCGATTCAGCGGGTCGATCTGTCGGCGACTTGCGGGTCGCGCGCTCGGAACTGACGATGGACTCTTCATGCTCAGCATGACTTGAGTTGGCATGATATTTGCGTAACGCGCATGTGCGCTTTTTTTGCTTACTCTTTTACACGAACGATTCAATTTCAACAAAGATACAACCTTTATCTAATTCATTTTAGATATATACTTACTATTTTCTTCTTATGGACATCGTTGTTGCAAGGAAAATAAAAAGTGTAAGAATCGTTCCACAAGATCCGCGTTTCTCTGGCTGTTTATGGCGAACCGTTGTCCGTCAGCATTTCGATCTGGTCTGGAGCCTGGCAGGCAGCGAAGCGTTTCTCGACGGCTTCCAGCATCATATCACGCACATCGGATCCGCTGATACCGGCGTTGACGACCGCTCTCCAGCTGATGACTTCGCGATCATGTGCGTCAATGATAAAGGCGCCCCGCACGACGTCGCCATTCCAGCAGTGGAACTCGAAGCCATCCGAACACCAGCGCAAGTTCGAGCGCATCGTGATCACCTTGCCCTCATGGCCGTAATCGGGAATCGGGTCGGATCTGGTATTTTCGGGCCAGCAGAAGCGCATTGGCCTGCATGATCCGATACACCCGTTTATGGTTCACGGGTGCCGCGCCTTCGCTGCGCAGTTGCCGGTTGAGCAGTGCAGTGATGCGCCGATAGCCATATGTTGGACGAGCAGAGACCAGGGCCGTGATCATCGGAAGCACCGTTGCATCATCGGCCTTGAAATAGCTGCCGCGAGTTTTGGTGCGACCGTCAAGCCGATCATGCAACGCCGATCGCGAGACGCCAAGGGTTGTCGCGATTGTCTTCACCGGGAACCGTCCTCGAAGGGCGAGCGCATAAGCAAGGTCGGTTTTTTGGGGTGTGCCTTATCCAGGGCCTCCTTGAGAATCTCCACCTCAAGGGTCTTGCGCCCGAGATGGCGTTCCAGCTCGCGTATCCGTTGCTCCATTTGGCGGACCAGCCTGTTGCTCGTCACATCATCGTCGGCACGCACCGCGACGCTTCCTCCCTCCAGCATCAGACGCCGCCAACGATATAGCAAATTGGGCGCGACGCCATTGCGCCGGGCGACCACCGAAATGCTTGTCCTCTCGTCAAGCGTTTCCTCAACAATGCGCAGCTTCTCCGATGCCGACCAATGCCGCCGCCGGCCGCCGTCGGTAATAACCTCATATCCAGACATAAGGACACCCTGATTTACCCGCCCATGCCGCCGGGTATTACGTGAAGGTGCGCCGCCGATCGTTTCGCGCTGCCATATCGGTGCATTTACGGGTCACCGAGGGGGCGATGCGGACGGTTTCTGTCCCTTGGCTTTGCGATCATGCGGTGCTTGATCGAGTTTCCCAGTAGAGGAAGCGCTTGAAGTTGAACGCGATGTTGGCGAGGCCGATCTTTGCCTTTGCCCTCTCGATGCCGATGGTGCGGATGAACAGGCCCATGCGGTGTTTTTGGGTGGCAAAGACATGCTCGACAGCGGAGCGCACTTTGGAGCGGGCAGCATTGGCGCGCTGGCGCTGGGCGGGAAGCGGCTTTCCCGGTGCGCGGCGGAAATGGATTTTCGAGACCCGCCCCGCGCGCAGGATAGCCCGCTCGTTCTTCTGGCTGCGGTAGGCGGTGTCGGCCCAGATCGCGCTGCCGGTGTTGGCCGGATCGATCAGGTTCGGCAACTCCCGGCCATCATAGCGAGCAGCGTCGCTGGCGGACCATGTGCGGATAAAACCATGGCGCTGGTCGATGCCGATGTGGGATTTATAGCCGAAGACCGGGGTGGCAATCTTTACCATGAGTTTGCCATCGGGGCCCTTCTTGCGGCGCCCACGCTTGAGCGTCCAACGCGCGTCGCGATCCTTCTGCGCCAGCCTTGCCGGCTTGGTGACTCAGGCCGCAGGGATGCCGCCGTCCTTGACCAGGGCGCGCTCTTCGTCAGTCATGCGCTGGCGCGGAGCAGCGATGATGCTGGCGTCGACGATCTGCCCGCCCATGGCGAAGTAGCCCAGACCTTTGAGATGGGCGTCGAACCGAGCAAACAGGCCATCGATGGCATTGGCTCGAACCAAGGCTTCGCGGAACCGCCAGATCGTCGTCTCATCGGGCGTGTTGTCGCCATCGTCGAGGCCGAGGAAGCGCCCAAAACTACGCCGGTCGAGGATCTGGAACTCGGCTTGCGCATCCGACAAGCCGTAGAGCGTCTGCAGGATCAGCGTCTTGAACATCATCACCGCGTCCAGTGGCGGGCGACCGCCCTTGCTGCCGTCGGATCGCTGCAACGCCGCGTCCAGCGCGGGACGAAATATCTCGAAGTCGATCAGCGCGTTCAGCTTCTCCAGTGGATCACCCGCCGCAGACAGCGCCGCATACCGCTCGTCCAAATCGAAAAAGCCACGCTGCACAGACACATACGCCTCCATCGCTCAACGCGATGGAATCATAATCTCTGCCTCACCGCCATAGGTAAATCAGGGTGTCCAACTGAAACCTATCCGGGAGTTCCGTAAACTACGTGACCAGATGGGTTTGCATATCCCAGATCAGCAGCGTCATTACCATGAGAACAGCATCGCAGACGCTTCGCCAAGATTTGTTCCGGCTATTGCAGCGATCCTGGGGCTGAACCTGAAGCATGTCCAGGAACTGTACTGGCTGGAGGAGGACCTGAGGGCGGCCAAGCAGATCTCCGGACACCTCGGGGTGATTGGTTATGGAACAAGTCAACGCTGAACCAGCATAGGCACCAGCAGGTGATGCGGGCATTGACGCCCTGGGCTTCTATCGGGTTTGGCCGATCCGGAGTTTGCGACCTTTTGCCATCACTCTTTTCGCACATGCAAGCTTCAGCTGTACATCGTCAACGACACCCCTTAGGAACACGCGCCGAGGCGCAGAACAGCCCTCACATTTCCCGCGATTTCCGGTTCGAAAAGAGCAATACGCATCCGGCCTGATTGCCGCCGGCGGCGAGCCGCGCAAGCCTGGGATCCGACCATGCGCCATCCATCATCCCGGATCGCGGATGGCCGGAGCCGATCTCCCCGACTACTTCTGTGAGTTATGAGAGCCGATCCATTACGGAATTTATTGGGGAGCACAGAGAGAATCGTTCACGCTCCGCCAGTTTCTGCGGGTTGTATCCGCCGGCCCTGACGCGCACAAACTGGATGCAATGACAAGGAATCCAAAGGTTCAATCATGGCGATGAAGAACAGGCAATGGTACAAGACAAAACAGCAGGCGGGGAACGGCCTTGTCCTGGCTCCTGATGATTTTGGATACAGGGAAGATCATTTACCCGAGCCGGGCGAAGGCCAGATCCTTGTCCGTAATATTCTCATTTCCAGCGATCCGATGAACCATGCCTGGGCGATCGGCATGCCGGAACTTTGGGCGCGGACATTGCCAGCGGGATTTCAGCGCGACATTCCCGTGGGAGCGCCCTTGCGCGCCGCTGCAGTCGGTCAGGTGATCCGTTCAAACCACCCCGATTTCCATGAAGGCACCCTGGTTTCGGGTTTCTGGGAAATTTCGGATTATTGCGTTGCAGGTGAAATGGACATGGCTGGCATGCCGGTCCGCCGCGTGCCCGAATCCGTGTCTCCGGCGACCGCCCTGTCGACGCTGGGGATGCCCGGCCTGTGTGCCTTCTTCGGGCTACGGGATATCGGGCAGCCTGACCGGGGCGATTCCGTACTTGTGTCGGGCGCCAGCGGAGCCATCGGCCATGTAGCCGCGCAGATTGCGCGTAGCGCGGGCGCCCGGGTAGTCGGACTTGCGGGCGGGCCAGAAAGGTGCCGGCAGCTTGGCGAACGCATCGAATTTGACGATGTGCTCGACTATCAGGGCGATCTGGCGCGTGATCTGGAGAAAGTCTTTCCAAATGGCATTGATGTCGTCTTCGACAATGTCGGCGGTCCTGTACTTGATCTTGCGCTGCTGAATCTTGCCGTGGGCGCCCGCGTAGTGATGTGCGGCAACATGACAACATACCAGGGCTATGACGGAGGGCTGCATAATACCGCAATGCTTGCCAATCGCCGGTCTATCATGGGCGGGATACTTTATTTTGACTATGCGATGGAGATTGATGGAGCGGAGGCGGATTTGCTGAAGTATTTGCGCGACGGCAAGATCCGCGAACTCCATGATGTGACGCATGGTTTCGACTCAATTCCCGGCGTGATGACGGGACTGCATGCACGCACCGGACCGGGCAAACGCATGATTGAAATAACGGACTGAAATCGGGAGTAAAGAGATGCGCCACGAAAGTGCGCCTGTAGCGGAACACAGGATACCGGAGCATGTTCCGACCGCTCTGGTGGTCGATTTTGACCTTTATAATATGGAAAACGAGGCGGCGGATTTTCACCTCGCGTGGAAGAGTCTTCAGGAGGAGAGACCGGACGATCATCTCTTGTGGACGCCGCGAAACGAAGGTCACTGGATCGCCATGCGTGGAGAGGTGATCCAGCAGACGTTCGCGGATACGAAAACCTTCACCAACCGGGTTTTCATCGTGCCGAAGTCAGCGGGCGAGAAGTTCACGGCGCTGCCGACTACGCTCGATCCGCCGGAGCATGGCCCGGTTCGAGCGCTGATAAACCCGCATCTTTCGCCCAGAGCCATTCAGCGAATGGAGCCGGGCATCCGGAAATTCCTGATCTCGCTGATCGAAAAACTGGAGTCCAGGGGCGGTTGCGAGTTTATCGACGAGTTCGCGGAAATCCTGCCGATCGCCATCTTCATGAATATGGTCGATCTGCCGTTTGAAGATGCCCACAAGCTGAAATTCTGGGCGAATGAGATCAACTTGCCGACCGGGCAGATGACCATGGACGAGATCATGACGGCGTTTGCCGATTATCTCGCGCCGTGGATCAAGGCGCGGCGCGCCGAACCCGGCGACGATCTGATCAGCGCCATTGTCACCAGCGAACTGAAAGGCGCGCCCATCGACGATGCGACGGCGACCAGTCTTTTGACCCAGGTATTGCTGGGCGGGCTGGATACGGTCGCTTTCACCTTGGGCTTCGTCATGCTGTTTCTGGCGCGCAATCCGGATTACCGGCAGCAATTGATCGACGATCCGGTTCTTGTTCCCGGCGCCGTAGACGAACTGCTCCGGCGGTTTCCGATCGCCACTAATTTCCGGATGGTTCGCGAAGATTGCGAATTCATGGGAGTCCACATGAAAGGCGGCGACATGATCGCCATGCCGACCGTGCTGCATGGCCTGGACGAACGCGAATATGACGATCCGCTGAAGATTGATTTCAGGCGGCGGATTGAACGGACTTCGACATTTGGCAATGGGGTACACCGTTGCCCGGGCAATTTTCTGGCCCGCACGGAAATTCGTCTGGTGCTGGAGGAGTGGCTGAAGCGGATACCGGAGTTTCATCTTGCCCCGGACGCCAAAATCGAAATGAAGGGCGGCATGGTCGGCTCGGTCCGTGAACTGCAACTACGCTGGACGCCGCGCGGCGCGCACTGAGGAAAATATGGCGAAAATTACATTTTTGGATGCTTCGGGCGATGCGCGCGAAGTCGACATCAATTCGGGCTTTTCATTGATGGAAGGTGCGATCTGGAATGACATTGAGGGCATAATCGCCGAATGTGGCGGAGCCTGTTCCTGCGCCACCTGCCACGTGCTGGTCGATCCTTCATGGATGGAGCGGGTGGGCCCACCCAACCCGGCCGAAAGCGAGATGATCGGGGAGCTCGAACATGGCGGTCCGACATCGCGCCTGTCCTGCCAGGTAAAGGTTTCCGACGAACTGGATGGTCTGGTGGTGCATGTGCCGACAGGCCAGGGGTTCGCATGATGTGGTCTAGCCGGTAAACGGCAGGTCGTCCTCATTGTCCGGAAGCTCGCTATCGACCGGACCAATGAGTCCAAGCTGGGCGGCCAGCGCTACACAGTGGGTGCGATTGCGCGCGCCAAGCTTCTTCACCGCATTTACGATATAAAACCGGACGGTGTGGAAGGAGATGTCGAGGCCGCGCGCAATTTCTGTATCGGACAGCCCATTTGCGGCCATGCCCAGGCATCTGACCTCCCGCTCGGATAGCGCCTGTACGTCATCCGGCGCGTCGGGCGCTGTTCGCGCCATGTAGAGCGCCGTGAAATAATTGGCCGCGGCAAGCAGCGCGGGTCCATGTATATCTATGCGTTCAAGAATTTCCCCCTGCCCGGCTATCCCCCACCAGCTGACCGTTGCGATGCGGCCACGGGGGCAATGCACGGGCACCACCAGGGCCGCATGATAGCCCTGCGTGGTAAAGCCCTTGCGGATTTTCCGGCTCTGGAGAGGCCCCGGGGTCGTCTCGTCCGCCGCCCACGGAAAGGGCAATATGCGAAAGCGACAGTGTCGAAAAAGCCCGCTGTAAAATGTGCTGCTGCTTTTTTCCCATTCATCGACGAACTCCATGGGCCAGCCCAGAATATCCGCCAGTGGTGTGCCGTCCTCGATGCGCGGCGTCTGCAAGGATGAGATGTCGTCCTTGAACCCGACCACCGGCAGATCGATATGCCCGCCAATCGTCTGCAACGCCCTGACGCCTTCAGCGATCGTGGTGGCGCGGGCCACGTCCGGGACAGTCGCCCAGACGGTATCAATCATTTCCATCCACAATTCCCATACAACGGATGTCTCCCGCCCGCTTCCGGCCCGGAGTAATTTCCGTAACCAGGGAATGCTGGAGTTTGTTCAATCCTTGCCAACGGCATCCCGCGGCAAATTGCAATACCCAGCTATTTTTAGCGGGTTGTAGGCCAGCAAAAAACCGGTCATCTGATGGACGAACAACGTAAAAAATCGAAAACTGCAATATACTTCGCCGTGGGAGCGGAAACATTGTCCAACTATCAAGATCAGGGGAAACTTCAGCCAATCGCTATCATAAGGATTGAGGCATAATCAACCTTTCCAAACGTAGGCATTTGCCATGCAGGTGCATAATGGGCGTATCGCGCCAGACAGAGGATAAATGGAACGGGAGCCTGTATTCAACGCGTTCGTAATGAATGCCCCGACGCACAATGCGCATGGATTATGGCGCGCTCCGCATGCGCGCAATATCGGTTTCAGCCAGCCTGACATGTGGGTCGATCTCGCGCGGCGACTGGAAGATGCGCATTTCGATGCAATGTTCTTCGCCGACGTTGTTGGAACGTGGGACGGATATCGTGGCGGCTGGCAGGAATCTGTGGCCCGCGCGGTCCAGTTTCCCGTGCACGACCCATCCGTTCTGATTCCTATACTGGCTTATGTTACAAGGAACCTCGGTTTCGCATTCACCAGTTCCATCATTCAGGAACCGCCTTTCAACTTTGCCCGGCGCGTATCGACCCTGGATCATCTGAGCCAGGGGCGTATTGGCTGGAATATCGTCACCAATGCGTTGGGGAATGCGGCCCGCAACTTCGGGCTGCCCGACGTGCCTCCTCACACGGAGCGTTATCGCTGGGCGGCGGAATATGCCGAAGTCGTTTACAAGCTGTGGGAGCACAGCTGGGATGACGGCGCGCTGGTGCGCGATCGCGAGGCCGGAATCTTCGCCGATCCCGCGAAGGTCCATGCGATCAACCATTCGGGTTCGCGCTACAAGGTGGAAGGCCCGCACCTGACGGAGCCATCTCCGCAAGGCACGCCTCTTTTGATGCAGGCAGGTTCGTCGGAAAACGGGCGTCAGTTCGCCGCCCGGCATGCGGAGGGGGTTTTCATTCACACCCCGACGCCGGATGCCGCCGCCGTCGTAGTTTCGGATATTCGCGCCCGCGCCGTGGCCGCCGGTCGCAACGCGGATGATTTGATCTTTTTGCAGGATCTGAGCTTTGTCGTGGCCCCCAACGACGCTGAAGCGGAGGAAAAAGACCGGCAATTGACTGCATGGTTCGATCCTGAAGGAAGTCTTGCACAGATGAGCGCCGCTTATGGCATCGATTTCAGCACGATCGACCTCGATCGGCCCATTGGCGATTTCCAGTCGACCCGGCACCAAGGGATCATTCGTTCGCTGATCGAAGCGCAGTCCGACAAGAGCCGGACGTTCCGGGACATCCTCGGAGTGCAACCGACCGCGGGGCGGCTGGTAGGCTCGCCCGACCGGATCGTCGCCGCGATAGAGGATTGGGTAAAGGCCGGCGTCGATGGTTTCAATGTCGGTTTCCTGACGCTTCCCGGCTCGTACGTCGACTTCATAGAACTCGTCGCTCCGCGTCTCAAAAAGAAGGGGCTGATGCAAAGTACATACAGAGAGGGAACACTGCGTGAGAAAATCTTCCCGGGCCGCGGGCCGCGGATCTCCTCCGCACATCCTGCCCGTCGCGGAGACTGGACAGATTTTTCAAAAATCGGCTGAATTCAAAAGAAAAACTGAATACAGACAAGGGGAATATTTCATGAACGTCAAAAAACCAACAATATCCTGGCTGAAATATAGCGGGCTGATCGGTTCGATCCTTGCAAGTGCGTCTACTGTTTCTGCTCAGGACTTGACTGTCGCTCCTGCTCCCGATGCACGCGCCGGAGGTCTGGAAGATATCATCGTCACTGCACGGAAACGCGCGGAAAGCGTGCAGGATATTCCTGTTTCGATGACCGCGATGACCAGCGCCCAGATTGATCGCGCGGCCATCACCAATATGGAAAGACTCACCGCGACCACGCCGCAGTTGAATATCGCGCGGGCGCCATCGGGCGCGGGCGCGCAATTCACATTGCGGGGCATCGGCTCCAGCTCAACGTCGATCGGGCTTGAGCAATCCGTCGCCCTGATCATCGATGGCGTATATTATGGTTCGGGCCGGGCAATCAACGAAGGCCTGTTCGATCTGGAGCGCATCGAGGTCATCAAGGGGCCCCAGGCGCTTTTCTATGGCAAGAACGCTACCGCTGGCGTGGTTTCCATTGCGACCGCCGAGCCAACGGCACAGACGGAACTCATGGCGCGCGCCGGCTATGAGTTCGAGGCGGAGCAGGTTTATGGTGAAGTGGCCGGCTCGACACCATTAACGGAGACTCTCGGCGTGCGCCTCGCCCTGCGCGGCGCGAAAATGTGGGGCGGATATGTCCGCAACCGCGCCGGACCGGTAAGTTTTTCCACTGTCGATGTCGCCACCGGCCAGACGTTCGACTGGACGGCGCCGCCCGCCGCCGGACAGTCGCCGGGGGATCGCGAGTTCATGGGCCGCATTACGCTGAAATGGGAGCCAACGGACAGACTGGCCGCCACGCTCCGGGCAAGCGGAACCATATATGACTCCAACAATGTCGGCTGGAGCAATGTGGTGTTCCGTTGTCCGACGGGTACAAGCGCGCTCGACCCGGGCGTGCCCTGCCGCCGGAAGTTCGAAATCAGGCACAACGCCATGCCAGTTGAAATGGCGCGTGAAACCGTGATCTACGAAGATAGCGGGGAGCTCAAGCAACATTATCGCGGATGGAGCGTGACCGGCACGATCAACTATGATGTAACCGATGAAATAAATGTTACCTCTGTCACCAATTATCACCGGAACAAGCATCGTTTCAGCAATGACGGTGATTACCAGTCTGGTCCGGTGTTACCGCTATATGCCGCCGACCGCTCGACATGGCGTGCTTTCTCCAACGAAACGCGCATAGCTACGGATTTTGATGGGCCGTTGAATTTGTTGCTCGGTGGCTATTATCAATGGACGAAACGCGGTTATGCGTTGCTCGCGCATACGGCGGGTATCGAGAACAGCGCGGCGCCGGCGGGCCTGCGGTATGTCGGCTTCCTGAACGAGTCGGGAACGAAAGGCGAAACGCTCGCGGCTTTCGGACAGGCAATCTGGAATATTACCGATACACTGGAGGCGACGGCGGGGGTTCGCTACACGCATGAAACAAAGGACAGTTTTTTCTTCCGCCCTTATGTGAACCCTGCGTTTGCGGAAGCCTACCCCAACCAGCGGATCATCGGCGATCAGAGCTTTTCAGACTGGTCGCCGGAGATAACCCTGTCCTGGCAGCCGACGGGCGATTATACTTTTTACGGTGCCTTTAAAACCGCTTATAAATCCGGCGGCTTCTCGAACTCCAGCAACCCGTCGGTTTTCAGCAGTCCGGGCGATCTGGCATTCAATCCGGAGACGGCATCCGGGTTCGAGGGGGGCGTCAAGGCCACGCTTCTGGATAATCAGTTGCGGGCAAATCTCACCCTCTATTCGTTCAAATACAAAAATCTCCAGATCGATTTTTACAATTCGGAAACGATCAGCTTCATTACCACCAACGCTGGCTCGGCGAAAACGCGCGGGGTCGAACTGGACTTCCAGTTTGCTCCGCATGCCACGCCGGAGCTGACGCTGACAGGCGGCGTCAATTATAACCGGGCGCGCTACTCCAATTATATTGCACCCTGTTACGTGGGCCAGACTCCGGCACAAGGCTGCACGACGATCGCATTCGGAGCGCCAGGTCAGGATATGAGCGGCTCGCCGCTGGCGGTCGCGCCGGAATGGACCGCGTTTTTCGGCGCCAATTACGACCAGCCTCTCGGGTCAGGCCTGGTACTGGGCCTGTCGGGAGATGCGCGCTACAGTTCCAGCTATCTCGGATCGAGTTTCGGCAATCCGCTTTCCCGCCAGCCGGAATTCGTGACGCTTGATGCAGCCATCCGGCTCCGCAGCGAGGATTCGCGCTGGGAGGCTGCGTTGCTCGGGCAAAACCTTACCAACCGGTTTATCATTAACGGCGCGATTGATGGAACCAACACGGGCAGCGGAACCGGCACACCCGAAGGCGTACCGGCAGACCAGTTCGGCTTTATTTCGCCGCCGCGCACCATTCGGCTTCAATTGACATACCGCTACTGAGCAGCACAAACAGAGGAGGAACATCGAATGGAAGATAGGCAGGCCAAGGCCAATCGGGAAGGCGCGCTTGGGTGGATCCGGTGTATGGAGGCGGGGGATTTTCCAGGAATATTCCGCCTCCATTCGGAAGATGTAGTGGTGAACCTGTTAGGCACCACTCCGGTTTCCGGCCATGTAGTAGGACGGGACACCTATTTCGAATATACCAATACAGAGATTATGGGCGGGCTGGATCCGACGCAGGAACCGTGGCTGAAAGGCTGGCGGCTGGCCTGCGTGGATCATAATGCGGCCGCCATTTTCTTTCATGGCAGTTTTCCACCGAAAGACGGCCACCCCGACGGGCGCTATGAACAAAATTATCTTGCCGTCGCCCAGGCGTGCGAGGGAATCATCTACAAGCTAACCGAAATGGCCGATACAGCCATGA
>Ga0172382_10009173_pt1 | contig 13572 bp, 10 predicted proteins | sample Leawel138RmetaG_FD_122245 | JGI IMG/M metagenome (GOLD analysis project Ga0172382, IMG submission 122245) | Leachate microbial communities from a municipal landfill in Southern Ontario, Canada - Leachate well 138R metaG | ecosystem: Engineered > Solid waste > Landfill > Unclassified | place...
CTCCGTTGCTTGATGGAGTGAAGGTTGGAACATACACCCTCAAGTGTATTTCCGCTGCTACCACAGAGCCAGCCGCAGACGCGGTATTCGAGGTCTATGACCCCGAAGGTTCGTATATCGGAAAAACCGATGCGGGAATCGGTGGAGACATTTGGGCGAAACACCTCAAGTTTGTCATTACCGACAAGGCTACCGCTGGTGAGGAAGTGGCATTTGCCGCTGGTGATGGATTCGCGATTGACGTCGCTTATGGAGTTAACGCCAATGCTGGAAAGCTCGGTGTGTTCGATCCTTCAAAAGCAGACGGAACCGAAGTTATTTACGGAATCCTCGGAAACGATGTGACCGTAGGGACTGCCGCAGACGCGACCGGTTCTTTCGTGTACCTCAAGGGCTTGTTCGATGAGAACGAGATTGGCGCAATCGACGGGGTTGATCCTGCTGATTACAAAGATGAGCTTCGCGGACTCGGCATTTTCTTGTCCGATGTCGCGACTGAATAAGGAGAGTGACAAATGGCTTACGATCCATTGACAACCAGAGGACTTATTAAAGTCCATGCAAGTTACAGGGAGGAGTTCCCTGTACAGTCATTCCTTCGCGACTTCTTCTTCGGGAATGCTCCGGTTATCTCGAAAACGAAGTATGTGACTATCGAGACGATGCGTGATGGTCAGAAGGTTGCGACTTCCATCCGGCGTGGCTCACAGCCTACGCAAGTGCTTGGACGCGACGACCATATGCGCTCGATCTACGAGCCGCCTTATTTCGCGGAGGAAGCTGCAATCACCGTCGAGGATTTGGAGACCTTCTCTTTTGGAGAAACTGCCGAGAATCCTTACGATGACAACACAAAGACATTGATGATCCTCAATGAGAAACTTGACAACTTCGAAAAGAAGTTTGCAAGGACCAAGGAACTGCAAGCCGCGGAGGTTCTCCAAAACGGCTATGTGACCATGGTAAACGGCGAGAAGATCATCTATGACATCGATGAGAATTTGCTGAATGTGAATCCTGCTGTCGATTGGGATAACGCTACTGCCGCTAACGTCAAGATTCTTGACAACTTGCAGACGTGGGCTTTGCTCGTGTTCGCAAAGAGTGGGGTAATGCCGAACTCGATCGTCGTAACTCCCGATGTACATAGCCTCATGGTGAATGATGCGAATGTGCAGAAGGCAATGGATGTCAAGGGTTTTGAACTTGGCAAGATCACCGCAAAGAAGCTCGAAGGCTACGAAGGCGTGGCTTATGGTGGCGAGATCAATGTTCCCGGAGTCGGGATCATGATGATCTTCTCCTATGCAGCTAAGTACCACAATGGTACTGCGCTCACCGATGTATTGCCAGAAGGCACGCTCATCATGGCCAACTCGAACAACATGGGACGTTTCATGTATGCCGCTACCCTTGGTATCGGCCCTAATGGAATGCCAGCCTATGTTCCAGGAGAACAGTCTGTTTTCGTTAAGAGAGCTGATGACATTCCTCCTGTAACTGCCGTAACCGTCCAGATGGCTCCGTTGGCCGCACCAATATCCTTGGATACTTGGTTGTGTGCAGACGTTCTGACATCGGCTTGATGAGGTGATGTATGGGATTCCATGAAGCCGAGTGGGAAAATATTGTGACTGACGGAGAGTTCTCCACAGGAAGAAACAACATTGTTGTATCTATCCTGCACAACAGTATCTCCTATCCCGTGTCTTGCATGGAATCCAAAAGCTGGAAACGAAAGGAGGTCGATGGGCAATTGCTTGCCGACCTCCCTCAAGTGACCAGGGTAGTCATCATCCCCGCGTCGCAAATCCCGTCCATCATAGCGAAGAGCGATTATAACAATCTGCGATTCGTTATTGATGGAGAGGGATACGACACGCTGTTCCATGTTGGGACAGACCAACTAACGTTCATGCTTCGTACAGGTTCGGAGGTTGTTGAGAATGATGACGATGATGTCCCAATAGATGGCGATGGTGATGAAACACCGGTAGACGATGATGAAGTGCCGTTGGGCTGATAAGGATTGAAAGATGGGTGTGAGGATGCGGGTATTAGTAGATATCAAAGAGGTCTCCGATTCAATGAATAGGTTGCGCCAACATATCCCAGAATACGGGACGGAGTTGGTTTCCGAGATTTCTGCTGGCGCTCGTGATGTTGCGTATCGTGCTTTTTTCAACAAACCCTACTCCGTTAGCAATCCGAACTCACTCAATCTACTCACGCGTTATGGCGTGCGACGGTACAAGGATCCAAAAACCGGAAAACGCACTGTTAGGCGTGGTCCTGCTTTTACGAGGATGACTCGCGCTGGCCGTGTGGACAGGATGGGACGGAGACTCGTGAATTTTGCTCTTGATACTAAGATGCCGTTCAGAAAGGTAGCGAAGTTTACCGCGTATCCACTCAACCTGTATGAGAATGATGTGACCGTGAACGGCTATAGAAGGCCGGGAACCCATATCATGTTGGCGAAAATACCGCCAGCGATCCAAGGAACCATCGCAGATGCTCGTGACATGATCGAGCGCAAGATAGTGCATAAGTTCGAGGAGGGTGGCAATGGCTGATCTACACAACATCATAGGTGCTGTCTACAACCATATGCGTACCAACTTCAACAGTTATCTCGATACGGTGAACGCCAGTACAGTTAATGCACTGAATGTAAGCCATATCGATAAATTCAGTTTCGGAGGTCCAGATACAAACCCTGCACTTCGGTCATGTGGTGTGTATTCGAATGGGCAGTCTATCTACCAAGCCGGATACGGAGAGGGAGAGGAACCGAACCTGGTAGTCACTGTTGATATGTTGCTTGCTGATAGCGACTACAAGCTGATCTACAAGTATGCGACCCATATCAAGAACTTTCTCAACGCATTTGATATCGGTATTTCGGGGTTGGTTACAGACCTCGATATCTTCCAAAAACAAAGTGGAAGCAACCGCGAACGCGTCGCGGCCACTTTTGAAATAACCATCGACACCATGGAGGATGAAGATGAGTACTAAGAAAGGCAGAACAGGACGCGACAAGTTCGTGTACCTGCTTACAGAGGGCGAGGCTTTAGCCGGAGTCGCCGATTCAATCGTCAAAGGCAAGTTCTACTATGTCACGGCAAAAGCGGAAGCTGCTTCCGTATTGCCAGTTGATGTTGGTGATCCTTTCCTTTGTTCAAAAGATGCTACCCTTGCTGATGGTGACGAATGTGTGCCATTGAGCAAAGAGTTGCTTGGTTTCGTTCGTGATTCCGGTCTCGATGCCTCCAAGGGTGTCCAGGATGTCACGACCGATGAGAACGACGAGGCTGATTACACCTCGGACAACCTTGTTTCGAAAACCGGCAGTTTTGGCGGTTACGACAAGAAGGGAACCAGTTCCGAGACTGCTGCACAGAAGTTGTTCAAACAGTTCGAGCGTCTTGGCGTTGCAACCGCTGGTGTTGCAGAAGCAGCCGATACCGTGAGTATCAGTGAGATTGAGCATGGAGATATTCTCCTTATGGTCGATTACGATGCTCGTCATCATAACGAAGGCGATATCGTCGATATCGATATCTTCCCTGCTCTGCTCACTTCCATGAGCAAGTCCAGCAATACGGGAAGTGTCAATCCGTTGACATTCAACTACACACGCAAGGCCGTGAGCGAGACCGGTATGAAGCCATTGCATTATATCGGACCGTGGCGTGCCGAAGCCGCTAGTTGACCTACTGTTTCTAATCATGCGGTGGGGAACAACCGCACTGTGTTTTTGGTTTGGTGGTGGGCCTCCGGGCGGGCCTGCCACCTTTTGAAAAAGAAACTATGGATTGCCCGAACCATAGGAGAAAAAGATGAAGTTAAAAGCGAAAGGTATTTTCGACAACAACAAGGCTGATCCGAATATCCGTCACAAGTATGTACTCGATGTCGAGTTCGAGACCGAAGAAATCAATGAAAAGACTGGAAAGCCGGTCTATGTGAAAAACCGTGAACTACCGGAAAAGGATCAGGTGTTTGTCATTTGCGATCACATCCTTGCTTCCGAGAGTGAACAGTTTATGCGTGTGACGAAAAACGGTGGAATCACTACCGATATGTCATCCATTGTCCTGTCGAAAGTTGTGTCTTTGCATAACCTTGAACATCCGACAGAAGATCGAGAGATGGCCATTGAGGAAGTTGCGAATGCCTACAAGTCGCCGATGGCACGTTCGATCATCACCGATATCGCCCTTCACCTCATGCGAACAAGCGACATCGATGAGGAAGAGGTAAAAAACTGATATGTGGCTTCCAAGCGGCAAAGCGCGGACTGCTTGGCAAGCCACCTGACTATTACGAACAGATGACCGGTGATGGGCATTTGATGCCTGGTTACACAACGGTCGGTGACGATGGGGAGGAAGTCCTGCATTGGGACTTTCCTTCCCAAGAGCAGATAAATGAGCAGGACACGCCTTTTCTGCGCCAGTGCTTCAAATTGCACAAACGGTATAAGTCCTGTGGAACCCCACATGGTTTGGGGTACGGAAACGAACGGCAAACAGTGATCAACATCATTGTTTTGCTCGATCAAGAGGAAGCGCGATACGAGAGTTGGTACATGAAGAATCGCGAACATCTTGAGGGAGACGGATAGTATGGCAGACGTTAGGATAAAATTCATAGCCGAATCTCAAGATTTTCAACGCGGGGTAAATGAAGCCAATGCCGCTCTCTCTAAAATGGAGATGAGCGGAAAGAGTTTAAACCAAGCGTTCAAATCACAGAACATCGATGCTGTCACCGCTGTTCTCAAGCGCGATTTTTCTAGTGCTGCCAGCAATTGGGAAGAAGGTGCGAACGCTGCCAAACTATACGCACAACAAGTTAAGAACGTTCAGAAGGCCCACAAGAGTATAGACAAATACTCTACCGTGGGTGCTGACGGTGTATCCATGTTCGGTTCTATTCCATCTGCTGATGCACATAAGCGTATTGATGCAGTAAGGGAAAGCCTTGAACTCATGTTCCAGACCGAACAACGGGGAGCCAGCCAAGCTTTCAACGCAGATGATTTCTTGAAGGACATGGAGACTCGTGGAAAGGCGATATCACAATTCGGTACCGAACTTGAATCAGTGAATAAACGCATGTCATTGATAGCCGAACAAGGACAGAAATTGATTGTCGGCGGTGGCGATCCTGAACAGATAAAGAAACTATCCGACGAATATGCGAAACTCACGAAAGAACATAATCAATTATCTCAAGCAGCTAATGGAACTAGTACTAGGATAAAGAATCTTATTAAGAACTTTGTTTCGGCACAGTTGATCGTATGGGGAATTAGGCAAGCGTTCACTATGCTAACGCAAGGCATAAAGAACGCTTCACAATCCGCTGCCGAAGCAGAACAGGTATTGCAGAAATTCCTTACCGTATTCGACGGATTCTCCAAGGCTACTGAAGCTGTTAATGATCTAGTGAATGAGTTCGGGTTAGCTCGTTCCAGTGCTATGGACATGATGTCTACTATCGGTGATATGGCCTATGGTCTCGGTGCTAGTACACAAGACGCTGCTATGTTCGCTGATGAAGTAGCGAAGTTTATCCAAGACTTGATTGCCTTCAAGGATATCGGTGGAGATGTCATTGAAGTTACTCAAGCGTTCATGAGCGGTGCTGCCGGTAATACCAGAAACTTCCGTCAATGGGGATCTATAGTCAAGGAAGCTACTGTACAAGCACGCTTACATGAGAAGGGGTTGGATGCTCTTACTGGATCGTCTCTTGAATGGGCAAAAGCTCAAGAACGCGTTGCCATTGTAATGGAGCAACAGGCCAATGCCATTGGAGCTACCGAGCGTGAGTGGGATATGATGTTGTCTATTCAGAGAAGATTGGAAGAACAAATGAAAACCAGCAATGAGATTGCTGGACAATATATCAATCGATTCCTGTCTCCTATCAAGGAGGGTATTCTTGAGATTGTATCTGCATGGAATCTTGCAAATATGGCATATCTGAATTATATCAATGGCCAATCTGGTGAGAACGAAGGACTTTGGAAAGAAGGTAATTCTCTTGACAAGACCATGCAACATTATATTGATGCTCGTTATGACACCGAATGGGGTAAAAAAGCTACAAATTATTCAGATCAGAAGCCAGATAGCTATGACGGTTCATGGGCTTCCATGGCTAACAGATATAAGGAAGCTATTCAAGCACCTGAAATTGATACAGAAAAATTGATATCAGAAGCAGAGAATCTGATTGAACGATATGGTGCGCCATGGGAAGTAGTGGTAGGTCGTCTCAATGAGAAGATGCAACTTCCTGATAATGCTCTTGATAAACTGAATACTTATTTTCAGAATAGGCAGAAACTCATCGAAGATGCAGCCAAAGCGAGAGAAGAGGCAGAGAGAGCGGAACTAATAGCTGCAAGGAAACTTGAAGAGGGTGAGTGGCTTGCATCGGTTTTCTTTGGTATGGGTGCCTCTGGTTTCTCCAATAGAAATTCTAAGGAATTTGCTGATCCATTCAGTATTAATACAATCCTTGGCATAGATTCAAAAGAGAATAATGCAAAAACTAAGATGGAATCATTATTCTCTATTGCAGAGGAACTTAACAACAAACTCATATTCGAAAGAGACAAGGGTGAAGAGGCTGATCTTGAATTCATGCAGAAGTGGGAAGAAGCTCTCATTGATGTTGGTATTGGAATAAGAAGCGCTAATGACGAATTGCAGAAGTTGAATTTCGAGAGACAGGGTGAATCGATCTTCAAGCAGATGTCTGCTTTAAAAGAACGTAACCGCCTTGAATCTGAATATGGTGACGAGTCCCAGGATGTTGTAAATATTAAAATGCAGCAATGGGAGGCCGAGCAAGAAGCTCTTCGGATAAAGAATGAAGCGATATCCGCTGGCATGGATGAGACGAAAGCCGAATCAGAACGGTTGGCATTGATCGCTGTCATAGCTGATTATTACGATTATCAACTTGAGACAACCATTGCGACGACAAAGGCGAAAAAAGAGCAAGAGAGAATAGAAGAGAATATCAATCGCCTCATTGAAGCTCGTGCAGAAACGAGCGATATGAGACAAGAAAATCATATTGCCGCATATGAATTAAACACACGTACCGCATTCGATAGTCCGGTAAGGTCTGCAAAGATTGACAGGGAAGTTGCAGTTTTTGAAAACGCCGCTACATTACAGAAGTTTGCCAATGATCTATTCACAAGCCTTGGTGGTGATATTGGAGAACTAACTGGAAGCCAGATGCAGGATTATCTTGATGCGGTGAACGAGCGTAGGCTTGAGTTGGAGACGAGTGCTGAACTCGACTATCAAAAGTCACTCAAAGATGCCCGTGACGCTTCCCTGCTCGATATTGAGTCCATGTGGGAAAGTCTCGGCGATGTTGGCATGGTCAAGAAATGGGCCGAGACGTTCGCGACGAACAAGGAATACTACCAGACAGAGGATGGAGGCAGCAACACCGAAGGTAAAGCCTCGATGATGGCTTTTGGTGATGTAGGCATGATGGTCCTCATGGAGTTCCTCGGCAAGCTAAAGAGTGTCAATGAACTATTGGGTATAGTGAGTACTTTCATGGATGCACTCGCCCCTGTTGTAGACCAATTCCTTGCACCTCTTATGCTCATCATAGAACCACTGCTTTCCATCTTAGGCGATCTGTTGATGCCTATACTGCAAAGGCTGTTTCCCGTCATTCAAGTATTGGCTACTGGACTCATCTATCTGCTTGCCGTGGTGAAAACCGTTACCAACGCGGTTAGCTGGCTTGAGGACACTATAGTAACCGCCATATGGAATATTACTCATTGGTTTAACCAGCGTTCTTATCGTGATCTTGGTGATGAGACTGCCGAGATATGGGAAGATGCAAACGACAGAGTTGCCGAGATTTGGGAAATGGAAATCGATGCCCGCATGGAGTATGTCTCCGAACTTACGGAAGCGCAGAAAGGCGAATTGAAAGCCTATGAAGAGATGTACAAGAACGGGCTGCTTTCATTCTCCGAGTTCGAAGCCATGGTGCAATCCAACATCTATAACCGTCCCGTCGATAGGGTTTCCTATTCGGATTATGTGAACGGTGGTGCTACTAACCTTGGAACATCGGTAAGCATGGGAACAGTGAATATCACGGTGAATGCTGGAACAACAAGCGATCCTGCGGAACTGGCACGAAGGATCAGTGCTGAACTGGCAAAGCAAGGCCGCCGAGGAGGTTCCTATGCCGTCGCCTAACAACACACGATCTATCTGGAAATATGAACTGTTCTTCAATGGTGACGAAGAATGGACCGATGTTTCATCCATCGTCGATTCCCGTCAAACAGAGATCGAACGCAATGGATGTTCTCGTGATCTTAAAAGCAGTATCGATGTATTCAAATGTACGCTAAACCACAACAACGGGACCAAGCGTGTTCTGCACAATTATATCGTCGCTAGACTTCTTACAAGCAAAACTGCCAATGAGCAAGTCATGTTCCGTTGTACGAAGATAGCCGATGATTCATACGTGTTTTATGGACGCATCGACCTTGGAAATATCTCGCAAGTCAACAAGAAGAATCCCGGACCTTTAACTATCGAGTGCGAGGATCGTACGTATCTGCTTGAGAAGGATATGGAAGATTCGTTTGAGTATCCTTCTGTTATCGGTGAAACTCCCTATTATGTATTCAACTCATCCGATACGGGAAACTCTATTGTACATAGACTTGCGTTGGCAGCCGGTCTCACACTTGGGGAGATAGACAATGAAGGATCCGACCAGATTCTTTTGCAGATACAGCACATTGCATATGATAATCAATCTCCAAAGACCTTCCGGCAGTTTCTTGACGATCTTTTATTCGAATGCGGTGCGGTATTCACTTGGACTAGAGAAGGAAAACTGCAAATCAGATCTTTGATAGTTCAACCTGGAACTGTCGCCGATCATGATCTTGGTGGATTGTATCTCAATGCCGATGGTGTAAAGACTAATACTGGGGATCACCAGAACGATGGTGTGAAACTTACATGGTCAAACCTGTCTGCCATGCGTGCCGTAGTGTATTCGGCGAATATCTCACTCAATCGTGGAGACGATGGCGAGATCATAGGCGAAGAAATCGAGCCACAGTCCTATTATCCTGATACGGGTGATATCGAGGATGTATGGCAAGAGTTCTCCGCTCAATGGCTCGATCGAGAGTACTTTACAAAGAAATCCAGATTGAAGAACAAGGACCTTTCCCTTATCACCGTTCAGAATCATGAACTCGAAGCGGTGCGCGATTCCGATATCATTCTCGTTCCCGATCCGATATATGAAGCTCTAAGGGCAAGGATATTGTTCTTTAACAAGAACACGGAAGATAAGAAATACCTCAAGACATTCAGGATCATCGGCGACTGTCTATATCGTTCAAAGATAAACGAGTATACCGTTCCCGCTGTTTCTGCAACACCAGAGGAATATGAATCGGAATTTGTGTTCAACGAAGAACACGCCTCACTATTGGCCAATCATCTTCGACTGTTCAATACATTCGGAGATATAACCCATACATGGGGTATCAGGGGTTATGTTGACCTATTCGACATATATACCGTAGCACCTACCAATTCCGCTATCTCAACCTTGGCGAAAGTAATTTCCGTCAAGGAAACCCTAATCGGTGACGGTATCGTAAATTCCAGTGTTACGGCAGTTGGTATATCCATATTCAATAGTGAAACTCCGAGAAAGCGAAGTGTCCAGAATGGTTCGATTTCTACCATAGAAGGCCCTGCCGGTGCTTCCGGTGCAGTCCCTATAGTCCAGTATTGCATAGGGACCTATGACGAGCCGTTGCCTCTTGGGGAATCAACAGTCGGCGATGATACGGGAAGCGTTGGTGATGAGACTGGATTGCTCGGTGAAACAGGATGGTCATATACCCGCCCTACTCCTGCTCTTGGTGAGTATGTATGGATGCGGGTAGGAACCTATACCCCACCCGAACGATGGCCTTCCGAGTGGCAAGAAACGAGACTTACTGGTTCTGATGCTAGGGGAATCAAACTGTCTGCTACGGCACTGACTATTCCGGTTTCCAGTCGTGGCGTTCCCCGTGGCGATGATATCAATCTCGTTGCCGATCTACAGAACATTGCATTGCCGGAAGGCGGTCTGACATGGACTATCTCACCTGTTGGTGCAGTCACACTTATCAATACCGATCCTGCAAATCCACAACAGAAGATCATCGATATATCGACTATCTCCAATGATATCCAATCCTTCTTTATCGAGGTTACGTGTGCTTTCAAAGGAGTGACATACTCCGATCGACTTGGTTTCGAGAAGGTATCAGATGGGCTCCCTGCACCGATCTATATGGGTGTAGTTGAAGTTTTGCCTACTGCCTATGGTGATGAGCCATTGGTTGAAGGTGATTACTGCTTGTATATGCCAAAGGATGGACTTGGAGAGTATGACGAATCGAATCCGCTGTTTGGACATGTGGTTAGATATGACGGAGAGATGTGGATAAGTACCACTGATTCACAGAGCATGGGTGGAGCTGCCAAAGATGCCTATCAGATAGCACGCGATACAGGGAAATTCATATATGCCGCAGCAATAATTGCTGATATTGTTTTGGCAAGAAATCTTCAAGCAGGACAAGGAACTGGTGCTGCCGGTTCTGGTTTCCGCTTTCGGGCTATGGATGATGACTATTCATTGGAAGCTAGCCCGAAGGTTCCTAGATTCGATGCTTATGCAGACAATGTAAAACTATTCGAAATTGTTCCGTCTGGCGATGATTACGGCGATGTTACGCTCGGCGATTATGAAAACAACCGAGGTATGAAGTATGACCACTCGGAACACGAGTTCGATGTTCGCGGTTCAATCCGCGTATCGGATGGAGTTAAGAATACTTTCAAGGCCTTATCGAAATCTGATGGTGATAGCAATGCCGGTGATGTAGAAATAGGAGATTACGCCGCTGGAAAAGGTGCTAAATATTTTGCTGATACAGGAGAGTTCAAGGCGAAATTTTCCGAGATTAGGAATGTTCTCCCCTATACCTATATGGATAGCTTGGACGCTAACCATCCTTTCGAAATAGATTTTTTCATCCCGGAAGAAACGGTAAACATTGTTTCGATAAAACTCAATGCCCGTGGCCTGGCATATAGGGCGTATTCATACGCTCTCGGTGTCAATGAAGGTTATTTCAACAACAGGAATACTGGATCGACAACACCTTCGATGGGATTGACGTTCGACTCTTTTGGATCCACTGGTGCAGCAGGAGGCCATTCTCATAGTTATGATAAGGCTTCCGGTACTGGATATAATGAAGGAAGTCACGCTCACTCTCTCACGGTACCATTTTTTGAAAATGCAAGCACAAGTAGCGCAGACGGACACCAGCATGGATATGTAATACCTACAGGAGTTAGTTCTGGTGGTGCGCATAGTCATAGTATTAGCCATAGCGGAGCTACTACCGGTTCTGTAAGTAATCACTCCCACTCTGTCAGTATTGCGAATGGTGTTACTGGCGGAGCGCACACACATACCTACAGCATAGACCATACGCACAATATTGTATTTGGGATTTACGAGGGGACCATACCAGCTAGCGTGAATCTTTATTGTGATAACGGTTCTGGATACGGAAGCGCGATCAGTCTTGGAAGTGCTGCATTGTTGGCAGAAAATCTTAATTTGACAGCACAGTTCTCCGGTACTGGATGGAAGAAAATCAAGTTTACTTCTAGTCGTCTTGGAAGAATCACAGCGTTGCTGATGGTCAATGTAGATATAACGGCATGATGAGTTTTAAACCAGCCTACGGGCGAGAAAATAGGTGGTGAATATGACAGAGAAGATTAAGAACGGTTTGAGCAAAGTAAGTCTTGGTTTGGGAATCCTCGTTATCGTTCTTGGATTTGTAGCAGGAGTAGTTCGCATAGTCGATCTCGCCGAACAGACTGCTACAACGGTCGAGCGATTATCAGGCGAACTAAACGAAGAGATCACAAAACGCATGGATGGAGACAGGGTGTTGAATGACCTCATCGTTTCCGAACGAGAGGCCCGCAATGCCGAGTATACCAAAATCCAAGTGAAGCTCACGGAAATCGACACACGCCTCCTGTATATACAGCAGGGTATCGATTCGCTGAATAACAGATAACCAAGGAGGTGTTTTATGGCCGATGATCCGTTCAAACTGATAGACCAGTATGTACAACTCTCGACCCTGATATCGGGGTTGAGAATCGTCGTGCAACAGACGGGAAAAAGTTTTCTCAATCATATCGACCTCGATGTTGTTCTCGATGGATTGCTCCGATACGAAAATGATGTTGTAAACAATATCACCACGACTATCCCAGGTAAGATTCTCGATGCTCGGCAGGGCAAGTATCTGTACGATCTTTCCATGGCACTCGGTAGCGGAATACAGTGGCAAGATCAAGTACTTACCATTGCAAATACGCCTCCTGTATCCCCTACAGATGGGGACCGCCATTTGGTTGGAACGTCTCCTACCAGTGTTTGGGTAGACCATGAGAATGAGATAGCTACTTGGGACATTACTGGTTCTGCTTGGACTTTCGAGGACCCTGTTACACGTTGGGGGATTTTCGTCCATGATGCCTTGCAGATGTATGTTTACTACGGAGAATGGCTATTGCTTGGTGATCTCGATCGTATCAATGAAATGATGGAGACTACGGAAGCAGCACGCGATACGGTTCTGACGGACCCAGGTTTTATCATCGTTGCTGCCGATCTGTTGGGATCGGATACCATTGGTCAAGTTGCTGCCAACGCGGTGAACATCAATGCTGTCGCGGGGAACAAATCCAACATCGATGCAGTCGCCTTGAACCAGACGAATATCAATGCGGTGAACGCTAACAAAGCGAACATCGATAATGTCGCAGGGAATAAAACCAACATCGATGCAGTCGCCTTGAACCAGACGAATATCAATGCGGTGAACGCTAACAAAGCGAACATCGATAATGTCGCGGGGAACAAATCCAACATCGATATCGTAGCTGGAAACAACGCGAATATTATCACGGTTGCCGGTATTGAAGCTCATGTGATTACCGTAGCTGGCATTTCCGTTGCGATAACTACTGTCGCAGGGCGGGAGACGGAAATACTTGCTCTTGCAGCTAGGACAACCGAAATCGATGCCCTGTATGCACAACTATCTACCATAGCGTCAAAGGCAAATCAGACAGACCTCGATGCTACAAATTCCCGTCTTACGGGTCTGGATACGCTTGTTTATGAAGGAACGACATATAGGGTGAGCAAAAGAATTGAGAATGGTCATCTAGTGACCACATATACGGAGGTAGTTTAATGGGTATTGATAGAATTGAACCGAACGCAGATCAATTTGATGTAATGAACAGTTTGCTTGCAAGTATCGCCAGCAACATGACCGATGGTGCTATCGGTGTCAAATCTTGGGCTGATGTTCAAAGAGTCGTGAGAATGGGCATTGCAAGCAAGATTTTCACTATCGGAGACCAG
>Ga0172382_10009174_pt1 | contig 13572 bp, 12 predicted proteins | sample Leawel138RmetaG_FD_122245 | JGI IMG/M metagenome (GOLD analysis project Ga0172382, IMG submission 122245) | Leachate microbial communities from a municipal landfill in Southern Ontario, Canada - Leachate well 138R metaG | ecosystem: Engineered > Solid waste > Landfill > Unclassified | place...
CATCCAGCTCGAAACCACGGGTGGCAAGGCGTTCGGCAATCAATTGGGGTTGGCTACGGACCAGTTTTGGATCAAGCATGGGGCATCATCTTTTGGTTGCGGGTTACAGCCTGGCGACTAGCGGGTCAGCATCAGGCCGGCCCAGGTGGCGATCAGACCGAGGCACACACTGAGCAGGATATATCCAAGGGCCATCAGGCCCTGGTCATTCTCCATCAGACGCCAGGCATCCAGGGAGAAAGTGGAAAACGTGGTGAAAGCACCCAGGAAACCGACAGTCAGTCCCTGTTGCAGTACCGGCGATAGCTCCGGGCGGTTCAGCCACACGCCGTATAGTATACCTATCGCCAGGCATCCGAGCAGATTGATGAGGAAGGTCGCCAGGGGAAAGGCCGTCGGCCATAGCAGGCCCACGCCGTAGGTCATGCCATAGCGTGACAAGGCCCCGACGGCACCGCCCAGGGCAATTGCCAGTATGCTCCAGATCACAGCTTCTCCTGGCGGCGCCTGGCCGGGCTGGCGGCATCCAGCTTGCGCAGGTGGTCCAGCTTCTGGCCGATCTTCAGCTCCAACCCGCGGTTGACCGGTTGGTAGTAGCGACGCGGCTCCAGTTCCTCGGGAAAATAGTCCTCACCGGCGGCATAGGCTTCGGGTTCATCGTGGGCATAGCGATAACCCTCGCTGTAGCCCAGCTCCTTCATCAGCTTGGTCGGCGCATTGCGCAGGTGCAGCGGCGGCTCCAGCGACGGCTGGCCGGCGACATCCTGCAGCGCCATCTTGTAGCCCTTGTACACCGCATTGCTCTTCGGCGCACAGGCCAGGTAGACGATCGCCTGGGCTACCGCCAGCTCCCCTTCCGGGCTACCGAGGCGTTCCTGCACGTCCCAGGCGTTCAGGCACAGGGTCAGGGCGCGGGGGTCGGCATTGCCGATATCCTCGCTGGCCATGCGCACCACGCGACGGGCGATATACAGGGGGTCGCAGCCACCGTCGATCATCCGCGCATACCAGTACAGGGAGGCATCGGGGTTGGAGCCACGCACGGACTTGTGCAGCGCGGATATCTGATCGTAGAAGGCTTCCCCGCCCTTGTCGAAACGCCGGCGATTGTCATTCAACAGGTCACCGACCAGCTCGATGTCGATGGTTCCGCCATCGGCCATCAGATCGGCGGCGATTTCCAGCAGATTGAGCAGGCGACGGGCGTCACCGTCGGCAGCGCCAATCAGGATGCTTCGAGCCTCGGGGCTGATACCCAGCCGGTGCTGCCCCAGGCCCCGCTCGACATCCGTCAGCGCCCGGTCCAGCAGCGCATCCAGCGCCGGTTCATCCAGCGACTTGAGCACGTAGACCCGGGCGCGGGACAGCAGCGCGTTGTTCAATTCGAAGGACGGATTCTCGGTGGTCGCACCGATGAACAGCAACGTGCCGTCCTCGACGAAGGGCAGGAAGGCATCCTGCTGGGCCTTGTTGAAGCGGTGCACCTCATCGACGAATAGGATGGTCTGTCGGCCATTCTGCGCGGCATGCTGGCGGGCCTGCTCCACCGCCTGGCGAATCTCCTTGACCCCGGCCAGCACCGCGGAAATGGTCACGAAGTGGGCATCGGCCAGGGTCGCCAGCAGCTTGGCCAGGGTGGTCTTGCCTACCCCTGGCGGGCCCCAGAAGATCATCGAATGCAGGGCGCCCTGCTCCAATGCCACCCGCAGCGGTCGCCCCGGGCCCAGCAGATGCTGCTGGCCGGCATACTCGTCCAGGCTGGCCGGACGCATCCGCGCCGCCAGTGGCTGGTGCGGCGCCTTGGCTGCGAACAGGTCCATGTCACTCACTGATGACATCGACTCCATCGGGGATGTCGAAGGTGAACTGGGCGTCATCCAGCGGCGGGTTCAGCTGCATGTTGCGGAACAGGATATTGGTGCGCTGGCCGACCGGGTCGCTCATCTGCATGTCATTGATCACGCCATCACTGAAGGAGACCCGCAGGTGGTCGAACATCGAGTCGGCTTCCTTCGGGGTCAGGGTGAAGTCCACCACACTGCCGCCCTCGCTCCACTCGATATCGAAGTTTTCCTGCAACTGGCTGACATCACCGGACAGCAGCAGCGCCGGCGTATGGGTCAGGCGCTTGTCCATCTTCTGGATGGTGACCTGCTCCAGGTCCGGATCGTACAGCCAGATCTGCTCGCCATCCGATACCAGCAGCTGCTCCAGCGGCGGATCGGTATGCCAGCGGAACATGCCGGGACGCTTGAGCGCCAGGGTGCCGGTGGTTTCCTGCAGGTTGGCGCCATTCGAGCTGAGGGTCATCTGGGAGAAGCCGCCACTCATGGTCTGCGCTCTGGACAGCAGATCATTGAGCCGTTCGGCGGCGCGGGCCTGGTCGTCTGCACTGGCCACCAGGGGCAGGGCCACCAGACACAGGGCGGTAATGCTGGAACGCAGTAAGGTGCTGATCATCTTGGCTTGGTTGCTCCGCTGAAACTAATCGCGTACGGGAGGCGGCGCGATCACCTCGCGCGAGCCATTGGTGTTTGCTGGTGTTACGACACCGGCCATTTCCATCGATTCAATCATGCGCGCAGCGCGATTGTAACCAACCTTGAGCTTGCGCTGCACCGAGGAGATGGATGCCCGCCGGGTCTCGGTGACGAAGCGCACCGCCTCGTCGTACAGCGGGTCATCCTCTTCACCCTCCCCACCCATGCCACCGCCATCGAAGCTGCCGGAGCCGCCGTCGTCGGCACCGTCGAGGATGTCCTGGATATAATCCGGTTCACCGCGCAGCTTCCATTCGTCCACCAACCGGTGCACCTCATCGTCGGAGACGAAGGCACCATGCACCCGTACCGGCAGGCTGGTGCCCGGCGGCATGTACAGCATGTCACCATGCCCGAGCAGTTGTTCGGCGCCGCCCTGGTCGAGAATCGTCCGCGAGTCGATGCGGCTGGATACCTGGAAGGCGATCCGCGTGGGAATGTTGGCCTTGATCAGGCCGGTGATCACGTCCACCGACGGACGCTGGGTCGCCAGGATCAGGTGAATACCCGCCGCCCGCGCCTTCTGCGCGATACGGGCAATCAGCTCCTCGACCTTCTTGCCGACGATCATCATCATGTCGGCGAATTCGTCGATCACCACCACGATCACCGGCAGGGTCTCCAGCTCCGGCGGGATGTCATCCATGCTCTCACGGCGGAACAGTGGATCGGTCAGCGGCTCGCCGGCCTTCTGCGCATCCTTGACCTTGCGGTTGAAGCCCGCCAGGTTACGCACCCCCATGGCCGCCATCAGTTTGTAGCGGCGCTCCATCTCGGCCACGCACCAGCGCAGCGCATTGGCGGCTTCCTTCATGTCGGTAACCACCGGGCACAGCAGGTGCGGAATGCCTTCGTAGATCGACAGTTCGAGCATCTTCGGGTCGATCATGATCAGTCGCACATCCTCGGGGTGCGATTTGAACAGGATGCTCAGCAGCATCGCGTTGACCCCTACCGATTTGCCGGAGCCGGTGGTACCGGCGACCAGCAGGTGCGGCATCTTGGCCAGATCGGCCAGTACCGGCTTGCCACCGATATCATGCCCCAGGGCCAATGGCACGGCTGACTGCGCCTCGTCGAACTCACGGGTCTGCAGCACTTCGGACAGGCGGACGATCTCCCGGTCCTCGTTGGGAATCTCGATACCGATGGTGGTCTTGCCGGGAATCACCTCCACCACCCGCACGCTGATCACCGCCAGCGAACGCGCCAGGTCCTTGGCCAGGTTGGAAATCTTGCTGACCTTGACGCCAGGGGCCGGCTGGATCTCGAAACGGGTGATCACCGGTCCAGGCTGGACCTTCTCGACCTCGGCCTCGACACCGAAGTCCTTGAGCTTGAGCTCCAGCAGGCGCGACATGCCCTCCAGCGACTCGGGGGAAAAGCCCTTGCTGATCTTGCTCGGCGGATCGAGCAACGCGATCGGTGGCAGCGAGCCTGGTACCACCGGCTCGAAGCTCAGCGGCGTCTGTCGCTCCTTCTGGGTCCGCACGCTGGCCGGTACCGGCTTGGTATCCAGTGGTTCGATCTTCGGAGGCTGGCGTTTTTCCTGGGCGGCGACATGCTGGGCCAGTGCTTCATGGCGCTGCGCACGGGCTGCCTCGAGCTGGCGTTTCTCCTCACTGGAAACCACCGGTTCACGCCGCGCCGCGGGCGCCTGATGGCTCTGCGCCGGCAGTTGCGCTGCGCGCCGTGCACGCCAGCCCGCCCAGCCGCGTTTGAGCAGGTCGAGCAGATCCAGGGTCAGCCGTCCGGTCAGGTCCATCACCTTGAACCAGGACAGGTTGGTGAATACCGTCAGCCCGAACAGGAACAGCGTCAGGAACACCAGGGTACTGCCCTGCATGTTCAATACCGGGTAGGCCATGTCGCGCAGCAACTGGCCAAGCACCCCGCCAGCACCGGCGCCTTCGGGAAAGCTCGCATGCGCTGTGCCGTGCAGCGCCGCCAGCGCAGTACCGGCCAGCAGCGTGAGAACGAAGCCGATCAACCGCCAGGAGAACAGCCAACCATTCCAGACGAACGGCAGATGCCGCCGGCGAAACATCTGCCAGACCTTGACCGCGACAATCAGCGGGAACAGATAGGCCAGGTACCCCAGCACCAGCAACAGCACATCGGCGATCCAGGCGCCCATGCGGCCGCCGGCGTTCTGCACCGCCACCTCCCCGCTGCTACGGGTCCAGCCGGGATCGCCGACGTTATAGGTGAACAGCGCCATGCACAGGTACAGGCACAGCGCAATCATCCCCAGCAGCGCTCCTTCGCGCAGGCGCAGGCTGAGTTGTTCTCGCCAGGCAAAGTGCTGGCCTTTGTGGGATCGGGTATCCTTCAACGCTCTGGTTTCCATCGTGACTCAGCCACGTATTGTACAGGTTCTGTGAACATCGTATGGATTGACCTGAAAAGATGGGTTGCGTTCCGCGGACAGCGGGAACTATCTTGATCTGCGACAATAACTTAACGATGCTTCTTGATAAACCGTTCAAGCTCGAAATGCGAACTGCACAGGATTTGGAATGACCGAATTGAGGTGGCTGGATCCAGACAGCCTGGACTTCCCTCCTTCCCATGAAGCACTGGCCAGCCCGAACGGATTGCTGGCGGTGGGCGGCGACCTCCGCCCCGACCGGCTGCTGGCAGCCTACCGCCGGGGTATCTTCCCCTGGTACGAACAGGGTCAGCCGCTGCTCTGGTGGTCGCCTGACCCGCGTACTGTCGTAGCTCCCGACGCGGTGCATATCTCGCGCAGCATGCGCAAGTTCCTGCGCAAGACGCCTTTGCGCATCACCTTCGACCGGGATTTTGCCGCGGTGATCCGCGCCTGCGCCGAGCCGCGCGATTATACCGACGCCACCTGGATCACCGAGGAGATGCAGCAGGCCTACCTGGAGCTGCATCGGCGCGGCATGGCCCATTCGGTCGAAATCTGGGACGAGGGCGAACTGGTTGGCGGCCTGTATGGCGTGGCGCTGGGCAAGGCATTCTTCGGCGAGTCCATGTTCAGCCGCCGCAGCAACGCATCGAAGACCGCCTTCCTCGCCCTGGCCCGTCACCTGCAGGCCGGCGGCTGCGAACTGATCGATTGCCAGATGCCCACCGAGCACCTGCAAAGCCTAGGCGCCAACGAGATCCCCCGGGCGGCCTTCGTAGCTGTACTGCAACAACTGTGCGACATCCGGGTACGGGACTGCTGGAGTCGACCGCCGGGAGACGCCGGGATTGAAGCCGTGGCTGCAGCTTCTATACTTGACGAACCTACTCCAGAGCGATCGATATGACTGATCTGGCGCATCTCAAATTCTATGCCACGCAGCCGCACCAATGCAGCTACCTGCCGGATGAGCAGGCGGTCACCCTGTTTCTCGACCCGCACCAGCGCATAGATGATTCCACCTACAGCCGGTTGTCCGAACTGGGCTTTCGCCGCAGCGGCGAACATCTCTATCGCCCCCACTGCGGCCAGTGCAAGGCCTGCATCCCGGCGCGCATTCCAGTGGCGGACTTCGTGCCGAACAGCCAGCAGCAGCGCATTTACAAGCGCAACCGGGATCTGCAGGTGGAGACCATACGCCCGGTCATCACTGACGAGATCTATCAGCTGTATGCCCGTTACATCAGGGCGCGCCATGCCGATGGCGACATGTACCCGCCGAGCCAGGAACAGTTCCGCTCGTTCCTGGTCAGCGACGATGCTTTTTGCGAATTCAACGAGTTTCGTCTCGATGGTCGTCTGCTGGCGGTGGCAGTGACCGACCGCATGGGTAATGGCCTGTCAGCGGTGTATACCTTCTTCGATCCGGATGAGTCCCGACGCAGCCTCGGACGCTATGCGATCCTCTGGCAGATAGAGGAGGCCCGCCGGGCAAGCCTGCCGGCAATCTACCTCGGCTACTGGATCAGAAACTGCCGCAAGATGAGCTACAAGACCGAATATCGGCCATTGGAAATGCTGGTGAACCAGCGCTGGATTCGCGTCACTTGAAAAATCCCCGTCAAAACTTGGCTGTTGGCTGCATTTGAGGCACAATTGCTCACCTTTTTTGCGGGCTTCATCCTGACGGCCCGCCTTGGCAACACATTTGAGAGGCCTTTGCTTAATGGCGAAAGAAGACAGTATTGAAATGGAAGGTACCATCGTTGATACCCTGCCGAACACCATGTTCCGCGTCGAACTGGAGAACGGCCACGTGGTGACTGCCCACATTTCAGGCAAGATGCGCAAGAACTACATCCGCATTCTGACCGGTGACAAAGTGCGCGTTGAGCTGACGCCTTACGACCTGACCAAGGGTCGCATCACCTACCGCGCCCGCTGATTCCCGGACGCGCATCCGCAACGCCCCGACCTTTCCATCTGGCTCCTCCGGGGCGCCGGCTCTTCCCAGAGCCTCTTATCCCCTGAATGCAAAAAGCCGTGCGCAAGCACGATGGCTTGCGCACGGCTGCGTTGCCTGCCGCCTGCTCAGCGCGACATATATTTACCCACTTCCATCTTGCCGATCGCGGCACGGTGCACTTCATCCGGACCATCGGCCAGGCGCAGGGTACGCTGCATGGCATACATGTGCGCCAGCGGGAAGTCCTCAGACACACCAGCACCACCGTGCATCTGGATCGCCCGGTCGATCACCCGCAGGGCGACGTTCGGTGCCACCACCTTGATCTGGGCAATTTCGCTCTTGGCCACCTTGTTACCGACGGTATCCATCATGTAGGCCGCGTTCAGCGTCAGCAGGCGGGCCTGGTTGATCTCGATGCGCGACTCGGCAATCAGATCGATATTGCCACCCAGCTGGGCCAACGGCTTGCCGAATGCCGTGCGGCTGGTCGAGCGTTTGCACATCAGTTCCAGCGCCCGTTCAGCAGCACCGATGGAGCGCATGCAATGGTGAATACGGCCTGGCCCGAGGCGTCCCTGGGCGATCTCGAAGCCCCGACCCTCACCCAGCAGCACGTTGCTGTAGGGAACCCGCACATTCTCCAGTACCACTTCGGCGTGACCGTGTGGCGCGTCGTCATAGCCGAATACCGGTAATGGACGGATCACCTTGACGCCGGGGGTATCCATCGGCACCAGGATCATCGAGTGTTGCTGGTGACGTGGCGCATCGGGGTTGGTCAGACCCATGAAGATCATGATCTTGCAACGCGGGTCGCAGGCACCGGAGGTCCACCATTTGCGACCATTGATGACCCACTCGTCACCTTCGCGACGAGCATTGGCTTGCATGTTGGTGGCATCAGAGGACGCCACACCCGGCTCGGTCATACCGAAGCAGGAGCGGATCTCGCCAGCCAGCAGCGGCTTGAGCCATTTTTCCTTGTGCTCTTCGCTACCATAGCGAACGATGGTTTCCATGTTGCCGGTATCCGGCGCGCTGCAGTTGAACGCCTCGGACGCCAGGCCCGAGCGGCCCATCAGCTCGGCCAACGGCGCGTATTCCAGGTTGGTCAAGCCGGCGCCCAGTTCCGATTCGGGCAGAAACAGGTTCCACAGGCCAGCCGCGCGTGCCTTGACCTTCAGTTCTTCGACAATCGCGGTGGGCTGCCAGCGATCACCCTCGTTGACCTGCTGATGGAAGATGGCTTCCGCAGGAAACACATGCTCCTGCATGAAGGCATCCACCTGCTCGCGCAGCTGTTTGACTTTTGGGGAGTATCCGAAATCCATGCCATTTACCTTTTCTGGTTTGTTGTTCATATGTATCTGAGGTACAAAAAAGGTAGATGAGACAGACAAATTTACCTAATCTATTTTCGGCGTGTATAAAGATTCATAAGCAATATGTACATGTCCCACTTATATAAGAGCCTATAAACGAGCCCAACGAAGGATGCTGCGATGAACCTCAGTAAAGTTGACCTGAACCTGTTCATTGTATTTGACGCTATCTATACGGAAGCGAACCTGACCCGTGCCGGGCAGATCGTCGGCATTACCCAGCCAGCGGTGAGCAACGCCCTGGCCAGGCTGCGCGACACCTTCAATGATCCGCTGTTCGTGCGCACCGCCCAGGGCATGGTGCCCACGCCGATGGCGCAGAACATCATCACCCCGGTACGCCACGCCCTGCAGCTACTGCGCGTGTCCGTGCAGGAAAGCCGCAGCTTCAATCCCAACGAAGCCAACAAGACCTACCGCATCAGCATGACCGACCTCACCGAGGCGGTGATCCTGCCGCATCTGGCCGCGCGCATCCGGCGCCTGGCGCCAAACATCAACATCGACAGTTTTCTCACCCGCCGCCGCGAGACCACCAAGGAACTGGCCGCCGGGCGTCTGGACTTCGCCATCGACGCGCCGCTCAACACCGACCCGCAGGTACGCCACGTCCGCCTGTTCGAAGACCGCTACGTGTGCATCATGCGCAAGGGGCATCCGCTGGCCGGCAAGGACAAGATCACTCTGGATGACTACCTGGCACAATCGCACATCCACATCTCCAGCCGACGCAACGGCCTCGGCCACGTGGATCTGGCGCTGGGCAAGATGGGTATTCAGCGGCGTGTGGTGCTGCGCTCGCAGCATTATCAGATGGCGCCGCTGGTGCTGGAGTCGACCGACATGGTGATGACCGTGAATGAGCGCTTCGCCCGACGCCACGATCTGCATTGGGTCGAGCTGCCGATCGAGGACATCCCGCCGATCCAGACCCACCTGTTCTGGCATGAAAGCACCGACCAGGACCCGGCCAACCGCTGGATGCGCGAGCAGATCATCGAGCTGTCACAGCAGTTGGAGCGCAAGATGGCCAAGGAACGCGAAGCGGTACTGCCGTCCGAAGCCTGACCGGCTCAGACGCTCACTCCAGTGCCGGTTCCTCTTCTGGAATCGGCGCGAACTGGGCAGCCCAGATCTCCCGATACTTGTCCAGCAACCTGCGTGGCTCGCCCTGGCGCACCATGCGATACACGCCCAGGGTCAATGCCGCGCGCAAGGCGGGCGAGTTGCACGCGGAGTTATGGGAGACGGTGTAGTACAGTGGCTCGTTGATCAACGAGCCTTCGAGAATGTCCAGCTGGTCGAGAATGTTCAACTGCGCCGCCAGGGCCAGCCCCTGATGCCGCTCATAGACCACATAGTCGGCCCGATCACGCAGCAGCAATTCGAAGGATTGCTGGATCGACGGCACGGTACTGATATCCAGATGATCGGCAGCATAGGTATCGAAGGCGGCGCCGAAGCTGTTGTTGACCAACGAACTGCCCTGCTTGCCACGCAGATCATCCCAGCCGCTGTAGGGAAAGGCCTTGCCACGCTTGACGAAGATGACGCTGGGCACCTCCATGTACGGCGGATGGATATAATCCATCTCCGCCAGCCGCGCCGGGGTCAGGAAAGCGCCGGCGAGCATATCCACCCGACCGCTGCGCACCTCTTCCTGGGCCCGGGCCCAGGGCCCGACATTCAGCACATCGACATTAATGCCACTGCCTTCCAGAGCCATTTCCAACAACTCCACCGCGGCCCCGGTCAGGCGCTTGGGATCATCGGGGTTGACCCACAGCAGCGGCGGGTACTGGGAGTTGCCGGTGACCACGATACGCTCGCATGCGCCGCCGGCAGCCAGCACCGCGCCGCTCGGCCCCAGCCCCAGCGTGAGTACTGCGGCCAGGTACAACCTGCCTGTGAATCCTCTGCGTGCCGCCATCAACCATTCTCCCCTGCTCATTTATCGCTGTCCGCAGTATAGCGACATCATTCAGGCTGGCGAATCGATAGCACCGCTGTGGAAGCGAAACTCGGTATCGTCCTCCCGCACCGCCTGGGCCTCTACTTCGGCAAAGAAGGCGATGCGCTCGTCAATCGGGCCATCGGCATAGGCCCGGGCCAATTTCAGGTAGTCCTCATAGTGCCGCGCTTCGGACTTGAGCAGCGAGCGGTAGAAGTCGGCCAGCTCGTCATCCAGATGTGGCGCCAGGCTGGCGAAACGCTCGCAGGAACGCGCCTCGATGAAGGCGCCGACGATCAGCGTATCGATCAGTCGGCCCGGTTCCACGGTGCGCACATGCTGGCGCAGGCGCTGCGCATAGTGGCTGGCCGACAGCCCGCGATAGGCCACCCCACGCTTGTTCATCAAGGCCGTGACCTGCTCGAAATGCCGCAACTCCTCGCGGGCCAGGCGCGACATTTTTTGCAGCAGGTCGGGCTTGTCGATATAGCGAAACATCAGGTTCAGCGCGGTCGAAGCCGCCTTCTTCTCGCAGTTGGCATGGTCGATCAGCAGCTCTTCGGGGTGCTGCAGGGCCTGCCGGACCCACGCCTGCGGGGTAGCGCAGCGCAAAAAGGCAAGCAGATGGTCGGGAAGTGTCATGGATTCACGTCAGCAAAATGAAGTCGAGCGGCATTATACGGATATACGCCCGCTCGTCATCTTGCCCCAGGTCAACGGCACACCGGCGAAAAGCGTCTACATTGGTAGGTACATTACAGCGATACGATGCTTGTCGAGAAGGGAGAAGCCATGCAAACCATCAAACGAATACTGAGTGTGATCGACCCCACCAGGGAAGACAACGTAGCGCTGGTGCGCTCGAGATTGATTGCCGGCTATCTCGGAGCCGAACTGCACCTGCTGGTCTGCGAGAACCGCAGTGACTTCTCCCCGCTGCTCGACGAACTGTGCGCCGGCCTGGAGGCGGCCGGGATCAGGGCCAGCTACACCCAGGCCTGGCACGGCAACACGACCGACACCATAGTGCGCACATTGATGGCCGAGGGCTGCGGCCTGGTCATCAAGCAGCACCTGCCGGACAACCCGCTGAAGAAGGCTCTGCTCACACCGGACGACTGGAAACTGCTGCGCTACTGTCCGGCGCCGGTACTGTTAGCCAAGGACAATGCCTCCTGGCTGCAGGGCAAGGTCCTGGCCGCAGTGGACCTGGGAAGCCACGATGACGAGCATTATCGGCTGCACGATGCCATCGTAAGCCACGCGGCGGATATCGCTGACATGATCAACGGCGAACTGCATCTGATCAGTGCCCACCCAGCACCCATGCTGTCGGCTGCCAACCCGGTCTACCAGCTGCGCGAGAACATCGTGAAGATCTACAGTGACAAGGCCGCCCGCTATATCGAGCAGTACAGTCTCAGCGAGGCCAATACCCATATCGACGAGGGGCCGGCTGACACGCTGATTCCCCGGGTTGCCCAGCAGATCGGCGCCGCCGTTACCGTAATCGGCACCGTGGCCCGTACCGGTATTTCCGGCGCGCTGATCGGCAATACCGCCGAAGTGGTGCTCGACCAGCTCAGCGGGGATGTCCTGGTACTCAAGCCGGACGACATGATCGCCCACCTGGAGCAACTGGTGGAAAAATAACCCGGGCGGTTCGCGGCCTGCTCGTGGGCCGCGACCTTTTGTCCCTTGCCCGCATCGCGACGAAGGTTGTAACACCGTCCACCTTAACTTTGTGCGCCTATTCCTGTAGAATTCCTGCCCGCCGTGAGTGCATGTGTACAGGCGTTTGCCCGCAACCGTATTCTGTTACCCCAGTAAACCAGGTTGCCCCCCCACCAGATCGGGCCTGCGCTTGCACCCATCCCTATTTTCGGCATCCCAGGTCCGTGAGGATGACCGTTCCGTCACAAACGGAACAGACTGATGAGGGTAATTATTGTGCTTGAAGCCTATCGCAAACACGTTGAAGAACGCGCCGCTCAAGGCGTCGTGCCTCAGCCGCTTAATGCCGAACAAACCGCTGGTCTGGTTGATCTCCTGAAAAACCCACCTGCCGGCGAAGAAGAATTCCTGCTTGATCTGCTCACCAACCGCGTCCCGCCGGGAGTGGATGAAGCCGCCTACGTCAAGGCTGCCTTCCTGTCCGCCGTAGCCAAGGGCGAAGCCACTTCCCCGCTGCTGAACAAGGTTCGCGCCGTCGAACTGCTGGGCACCATGCAGGGTGGCTACAACATCGCCACCATGGTTGAGCTGCTCGACAGCGAAGAGCTGGCTGCTACCGCCGCCGAACAACTCAAGCACACCCTGCTGATGTTCGACGCCTTCCACGACGTCGCCGAACGCGCCAAGAACGGCAACCCCCACGCCAAGGCCGTCCTGCAGTCCTGGGCTGACGGCGAGTGGTTCACCAACAAGCCTGCCGTTGCGGAAAAGATCAGCCTGACCGTCTTCAAGGTGCCTGGCGAAACCAACACCGACGACCTGTCCCCGGCTCCCGATGCCTGGTCGCGCCCGGACATCCCGCTGCACGCCCTGGCCATGCTGAAAATGGCCCGTGACGGCATCGAGCCGATCGAACCCGGCGTCACTGGCCCGCTGACCCAGATCGAAGCGATGAAGGCCAAAGGCCTGCCGGTCGCCTACGTTGGTGACGTGGTCGGTACCGGTTCCTCGCGCAAGTCCGCCACCAACTCGGTACTCTGGTTCTTCGGTGACGACATCCCCTACGTGCCGAACAAGCGCGCCGGTGGTTACTGCTTCGGCTCCAAGATCGCCCCGATCTTCTACAACACCATGGAAGACGCCGGCGCCCTGCCGATCGAGTTCGACTGCAACGACCTGAACATGGGTGACGCCATCGACGTCTACCCCTACGAAGGCAAGGTGTGCAAGCACGGCACCGATGAAGTCATCACTACCTTCGAACTGAAGACCCAGGTGCTGCTCGACGAAGTACGCGCCGGTGGCCGTATTCCGCTGATCATCGGTCGTGGCCTGACCGAGAAGGCCCGTGCTGAGCTGGGCCTGGCTCCCTCCGAGCTGTTCCGCAAGCCCGAAGCACCTGCCGAGAGCGACAAGGGCTTCACCCTGGCGCAGAAGATGGTCGGTAAGGCCTGTGGCGTCGAAGGCGTACGCCCCGGCACCTACTGCGAACCCAAGATGACGACTGTCGGCTCCCAGGACACCACTGGCCCGATGACCCGTGACGAGCTGAAGGACCTGGCTTGCCTGGGCTTCTCCGCCGACCTGGTCATGCAGTCCTTCTGCCACACCGCCGCGTATCCGAAGCCGATCGACGTCAACACCCACCACACCCTGCCCGACTTCATCCACAACCGTGGTGG
>Ga0172382_10009175_pt1 | contig 13570 bp, 14 predicted proteins | sample Leawel138RmetaG_FD_122245 | JGI IMG/M metagenome (GOLD analysis project Ga0172382, IMG submission 122245) | Leachate microbial communities from a municipal landfill in Southern Ontario, Canada - Leachate well 138R metaG | ecosystem: Engineered > Solid waste > Landfill > Unclassified | place...
ATGTACACTCATCCTAAAGTAGTAGAGCGTATTGGACAAGGCAAGGCAGGTAGACAATATAAAGGTGCGCCTTTCTTCCTTTGCGAATACGGCCACGCTATGGGAGTAGGACCAGGTAGTCTAAAAGAGTATACAGATGCCTTTTTTAAGTATCCCAATTTGGCAGGCGGTTGCATTTGGGAAATGGTAGACCACGCTGTGCAAGGTTACTCGCCTAAGTACAAGTACACCTACGGCGGCGACCACGGGGAAGCAGTTCACGATGGCAACTTTTGCGTAGATGGCTTGTTTTTTCCTGATAGGACTCCGCATACTGGGGCTTTAGCGGTAAGGCAAGCATATCGCCCTATTAGAGCCGGACTGCTAGCGCCTGATGTTTTTGCTTTTAAGAATGTTAGGAGCTTTACAAGCACTTTGGATATAAGGATTAGCTGGCAACTGCTAAAGGAAGGGACTCCTGTAGATGATGGTACTTTTATTTTAGACATTGAGCCTAACTCCAGTTTAGTTAAGAATATTACTTATAAGGATATGGACAAAGATGCAGAATATGTGCTACGCTTTACATACTCTGCACTTGCCAGTGGTGCTATTGTAGGACACGATGAATTTGTAGTAAACGCAAAGGCGCCCTTGTATAATATAAAACAAGCTGTGCATAAGAGAAGCATAGCAGACAACCTGTGCACAATAGAGTTTGATGGCGGTGCGATAGTCTTTGATAAGGCAGAAGGCAATCTTTCAAGCTATAAAATAGGTGACACAGAGCTGCTGCATTCTACCCAAGCCCTTGTCCCTATTTTAGTGCGAGCCAATCTTGATAATGATAGGAATCTTAAAAAGAGATGGGAGCGGCTAGGGCTTTACAATGCTAAATATAAAGTGAAAAAGGTAATCGAGCGTCTTGCCCCTGAAAAGGCTATTTATCAAGTTGTAGGTACACTAAAAGGCAAAGGACTAGCTAGATTTGCAATAACTTATACTTACGAATTTAACGCAGACGGTAGCATTAAACTCACTAGCTTGCTTGCAAGCAGGTGTGCAAAGGGGATAGCGCTACCTAGATTTGGCTCTTGCCTGAGCCTTGCTAAAGGATTCGACAATTTAGAATATTATGGCGCAGGTCAAGCTGAAAACTTGCCTGATTTTAGAGAGCAAGCACAATTAGGTATCTATAAATCTAAAATAAGAGATTTGGCACAACCTTATCTAAAACCGCAAGAAAGCGGTACTCATACAGATATGAGATGGCTTTCCATAACCAATAACAAAAAGCAAGGCATCGCTATCTATGCAGCTGAAACACCTTTTATATTTAACGCTAGTCACTATACCATAGACGAGATTATAACAGCTGCTCACCCCGAAGACTTGCCCGAGGGCAATGCTTCTTATATTTATATTGATGGTTTTCTCTCTGGTGCGGGCAGTAACTCTTGCGGTCCGCAACCAATGGAGCAATATAAAATTAAGATAGGCAAGCAGCCGCTAGAATACTCCTTCTATATTGTGCCTAAGATAAAATAAAAAAGCATAACAAATCGTTGACAATAAACTAATTTGTGCATATAATTAAGATAATCTGACTTGATGAGATATTCGGAGACAAAGATTGCTTACCTAAAAGATTTCCCCATTTTCTTTATAGAAAAAGCGGAATGTCAATATAGTAAAGTAATATGCCGTTTCTCATCGAACGGCATTTTTAGTGTAAAGGAGAGCATTATGAAAAGACTAGGAGTAATAGGGATAGTAATAGAAGGCAACAGAGAAGCAGTACCCCAAGTACAAGCGGTACTATCTGAGTATGGCGAGCTAATCAAAGGCAGAATGGGCTTGCCTGATAAGGAGCACAGCATCCATATAATTAGCATTATCATAGAAGGCAGTAACGAGCAAATTACTGCCCTTACGGGCAAATTAGGGCGGCTGCCAAGTGTTTCGGTCAAATCTGCCCTTACTAAAATAGAATTAGATTATTAATTAAAAGGAGATAGAGCAATGAAGAAAAAACTTATAGTATTTGCTATAGTCGTAGCACTTATAGCCGTAGTACTTGCAGGCTGTAATGGCAACCAAGAGACTGGGGGACCAATTAAGGTAGCAACCCTTTCTGGCCCTTCAGGTATGGGGATGGCATATTTGTTTGACAATAGGGATTTAGATGTAAAAGTCTTTACTGCACCAGACCAAATCACTTCCAAAATAATAAATGGCGAAATTGATATAGCCAGTGTGCCTGCCAACCTTGCAGCAGTGTTATATAATAAGACAGATAAAGGTGTAAAAGTCTTATCTATGAACACTTATGGTATGCTTTATGTGATTGGCAAAGTAGAAGAAAATATTGAAAGTTTAGCAGATATCGAAGGGCGCACACTATATGCTACGGGCAAAGGGGCAACTCCGGAGTATGCCATTGCTGATATTATAGCAAAAAAAGAGCTGAATATAAATGTGGTATATGTTGCAGAGCACGCACAACTAGCTTCTGATTTGAAAGAGGGTACAAAGACATTAGGGATTCTGCCTGAGCCTTTTGTAAGTATGGTACTTGCAGGCAATGATAACCTAGAGATTAAAATAGACCTTAATGAGGAATGGAAGGATGTTTATGGAGAAAACTCTGCGTTGCCTATGACTGCTACAATTGTAAGGGCAGATTATCTGGAAAAGAATCCTGAAAAAGTAGCTACTTTTAAACAAGCCTATCAAGCAAGTGTCAACAAAGTCAATGATGACCCAGCGGCAGCAGCGGAGCTAATAGCAACAAATAGTGTGTTTCCACAAAAAAAAGTTGCCGAAAATGCTATACCCCGTTGCAATATATGTTATATTGATGGAGAGGAAGCAAAAGCAGTGTTACAAGAGTATTTTGGTGTACTCTATGCTGCAAATGCAACTGCCGTAGGCGGTTCGCTTCCTGATGAAGGTATTTATGCGTAAACTTAAAAGTTTGGGAGTGTTGCTATTTTGGTTAGCAGTTTGGCAAGTAGTGGCTATGGTAGTAGGCAGAGAGCTTATCCTACCCACTCCCTTGCAAAGTTTCTCCCAACTTTTTAAGTTAGTACCCCAAGCGTTTTTTTGGATTGATATTGCAGTCACCTTATCAAGAGTAGCACTAGGGCTTGTGATATCTATTGTGGCAGGGGTGGGGCTTGCCCTTCTCTGCCATTCTTCCAAGCTTGCATATCAGCTATTGCAACCGGTAATGAGCACAGTCAAGACTGTACCAGTAATGAGCTTAATTTTATTGTTTTTAGTGTTTATGAAGTCAGGCATTGTCCCCGTTGCAGTATGCACTATGGCTTGCTTACCTATAGTTTTTTCTAACATTTATCAAGCGTTAGAAAATGTGGATAAAAAGCTAACAGAAATGGGAAAAGCCTTTGGCCTTTCACGACAAAAGATTTTCCTTAAGGTTGTAGCACCCCAAATCAAGCCTTATTTTAATTCGGCAGTAATGGTATGCGCAGGCTTTAGCTGGAAGACAGTTGTCACTGCAGAAGTGCTGTCTATCCCAGCAAGCTCTATAGGCTATAACCTATATATTAGCAAGACTTATTTAGATACTCCGTTATTGTTTGCTTGGACAATAGGCATCATTATAATAAGTGTTATAATAGAAAAGGCAATAAAAGCAGCTTTGCTGTTAGGAGATAACAAAGTATGATAAAAACTATCAATCTTACAAAGAGCTTTGGTAGCGAGCTGCTTTTTTCTGACCTTAACATAACTATACCCAAAGGACAGATTACTGTAATTGTGGGCATCTCTGGCAAAGGCAAAACTACCCTACTCCGTTTGCTAGCAGGACTGGATAAAGATTATCAAGGCAGGATAGAAAATGTACCAGAGCGGGTAAGTTGGGTATTTCAAGAAGATAGGCTGCTCCCTTGGCTTAATTTATATGACAACCTAGCTTTAGTAGTTGCCAGCAAGCAAGGCGCTCTTGACACAATACTTGCCACTCTTAGACTTGTGGGGCTAGAAGACGATAAGTTCAAGATGCCTAGCGAGCTGTCAGGCGGTATGCAAAGGAGAGCTGCACTTGCAAGGGCTTTGCTTTTTCAAGCAGATTATATGTTTTTAGATGAGCCTTTTTCTGCCCTTGACAACAAGACTAAACAAGAGCTATCAAACAGGCTTTTCGCCCTAGCAAAAGAAAAGGGGCTTGCCCTTGTCATAGTTACTCACGATTTAGAAATTGCAGAAAAAGCGGATAATCTTATTGACCTAGGGGAGCGTAAACTTACTAAGACCTATAAAAAAGAATATTTTTAGCCAAAATATCATTATAGGAAAAGCTAGATAAGTCCCCATCGGTATGCCTTACTGTAAAAATAGAAGGGTAAGTGTTCTCCACACTACCGTGAATTGTTTCAATGCGATTGCGCCCACGGTTTACTCTTAGCCTAATCGTCATCCCTTTAAGGAAAGAAACTTGTTTTTTTGTTTGCTCTATGTCTTGCTCAATAACTCTCATTTTTATGTCCTAAATTAAAATATCCCCTTTAAGTATATCCTTTTTTTAACAGAATATAAGCAGAATATGGTTTTTGGTGCAATAATCTTGTGCAAGGCTCTTCTTTTATGCTATTTTTTGTAGTACAATTAAATAAAAAAAGCTATGGCAAAAAAGAAGAAGAACAATATAACAGACTTTTTGAAAAATATGAGCAAAAGGGAGAGATGGCTTGCTATTGCCCTTGTAATATCTCTTTTAGCTTGTGCAGGCTTAGCAACAGAGCTATATTATCCAACAGAAAATGCCCCTACTCCACCTAGTCAAGGATATCAGCATAAACTCATTCAGTCCGATGGGATTGTTAGCTTAGATGATGCGGTAAACATTTATTTTATCGATGTAGGGCAAGGTGAGAGTATCTTTATTGAACTGCCTGACGGCAGAAATATGCTTATTGACGCAGGACGGGGTAGCGTAGAGAGCAACCAGTTTACTGAAGAATATTTGTTATTTTTTGCAGAGCATAACATTGCTATTATCAATTACTTGTTGCTTACTCATCTTCACGCAGACCATTGTAATATGCTTGATGATGTAATAGAAGCGCTAGTAATCGAGACTTTTTATTACAATGCTTATCCACTACATAACACAAGCCAAACTTACCTAGCTTTTTATAATGCGGCACTTGCGGAAGAGGGTGCAGAGCATATTTTATTTGATGAAGATGGAGATGTCTACTACATAGAAAGTGAGCAAGACGCAGAGCAAGCATATAAGATTACGATTTTTGCCCCTGGATATGCCAATCCAGAATTAGAGACTGACCCCAATGCCCATAGCCCTATTTGCATTCTAGAGTATGGGGGCAGAAGGCTACTTTTTGGCGGAGATGCAACAAGTGCTAGTGAGCAATTGTTTATCTCTTGGCTAGCTAGCGAGTATCCAGAATGTTTTGATATTGATGTGCTAAAAGTCAGTCACCACGGTAGCAAAGGCAGTACCAGTACAGATATGCTGGATTACTTTACCCCCGAATACGCAGTGATTAGTTGCGGAGAAGTTAACACCTATGAGCATCCTTCACCAATGCTTATGAACAGGCTTTTTAACTATGGGATAGTAACATATCGCACCAATAGGCACGGTACAATACTTCTTTCTATAGATATAGATGGAGATATGCAATTTAGCTCCCAATTCTATGCCCCGCCAGAAAACAATCGATTTGATATAGATACCCTATACGCTAGCAAGCCTGCAGAAGATTAACTTACCACTTGTTATACACCTTTTCGCAAAAGGCATCCATATCTTTTATCGCTAGCTCTTTGCCATCGTCTAGGATTACTTTACCATTCCATTTGCCGTAAACTTGATTGGTGACCATTTTCAGCAAGCCCACATTTAAATTAGTTACATTATTAAAATATGGAGTCATAGTAAGCTCAAGTCTACCATCATCAGAAGAAAACTCCCAAGGTGCCATATAGTCAGCTTCTGGGTCAGCAGCAAGGGACACTCTGCCAATTTTATGGCATTTGCCATCATAAAATAGTGCTGTTTCGGTAGCATAACTATCATCGCCAAAACCCCAAGTGACTTCAAAGCCAAAGAGTTTGTCATCTAGCCATACAGAGCCATTGCCCCAGTACCACATATTAGAATACGGCCAAACCCCTCTGCCCCAATCTAGTACCAAAAAGGTATCTTTGGGGCTAAACTCTATGACAAAATCATTGATTGTCACCTTGCCTTGTACGGGCATACAATTTATCTTTTGCGTAAGAAAAAAGCGAGTAGGCTTTTCTGCAAATGGTGTAGCTATAGTGATACTTTCCTGCCCTTTTTGCATAGAAGCTGTTATATCTACTTCTATATCAACATTACCGCTACCCTTGCCTTTAAAGTAAAGTGCGCGCTCTAGCTCTGCAACATCTACTTTATACTCAAAATCTTTAGCACTAAGGGCAAAGGAGTAGGGGGCATCACCATTGCGATTAAGCTCTCCCTTATGAGTGCGAAAAGATAGCTTTTTTGCACTCCACTTTTTTCCGCTTTCCAAGTCAATAATGTCCACCGTTGCCCCTGAGCCTATACTGATATTGGCAAAATTCATTTGTACAGAGTATTTAGCATTGGAAAATTGGTAAAAATCCCACTCTTTTATACGAGAAGGAGAGGCAATAGCTTCTCTGTTGTAGATAAAAAGATTTCTCTTACAGTATCCGGGATTGGCAAGATGCCCTTCTTCGGTAAGAAGGTTTTGCGGACTTGTTATTTCTATTTGTTTGCTTTTTTCCATAACATTCTCCTTAAACAATATAAAAGGCAATGGAAAGTTAGCCTTGCCTTTATTAGTTTTTTTTATAATCTTAACATATCTTTACTATTAGTCGTTTGGCCCAAATCTCTTATGCTGATTGTTATGCAAGCTGTTGTCTATAATTAAGGCTAAAGAGCAAAATAGCGCAGGGTCATAGTTGTCGGCAATATCCAATTCGTAAGTGTCTCCTAAGTGGAAGAACTTTTTATGGATAGAGCCTATATATTGCCCTTGCGAATAAATGGTAAAGTCCCAAGCAAGCCAAGAGCCTTTAATCTCAAACTCATTGCTATGGCCATCTTCTACAATGTACTTTGGTCTGCCAAACTTTAGCTTACGGCGTACAAAAAGCTGTAACTCTTTATCTTTAAAAACCTTATACTTAGGCATAAGCGAAATCAGTCTTTTTTTGATAAAGCAGACTTCTGCTCCGCTAGCATCGAACAAATACATTTTTGTAATAGATAGAGCAGGCTTTTTCCCACGAAAAACCAAGTTGCCTCCGCTATCTGTGAACTTGTATTTATCACCTATGGCAAAAACTTTTTGTTTTAAATATAGTTTCATACTTTATCCTCCATTTTTTACAGTATATCATTTATGCTATATGCTGTCAATAGCTTATTATGCTACTTGATAGCTGCTTTATTGAGCGTATAATATTGCTCAATTCTAGTGCTTGCAGGTATTATATAAAACAGCACTTGAACAGAAATTGTGTCATCTGTACTACTAGCAGAAATGTAATAATAAACTTTGCCCACAACAGGCTCAATTTTTACTTCTTCTCCCTTTTGTGACACTGTTATTCTGCCATTATCTCTAGTATTGTAAACAGTTGCGCCCACACCATACAGTCTTTGTAACACATTTTTATTAGGATGCCCATATATATTGCTCCCTACACAAATTACAGCGACTTCTGGAGAGATGGCAGACAAAAACTCTTGTGTACTTGAGGTTTTGCTACCGTGGTGGGGGACTTTTAGCAAAAAGCTCTCACTTTGTATGCCTTGCTCTGCATAGTTTGCTAAGAAGTAGCTCTCATTTTCTGCGTTAGAGTCACCTGTAAAACAATAGCGTACTTCATTGTAATATAAAAAGCCAATAGGGGACAGCGCATTGACAGTATCATTAGAGCTTTTGCCGCTAATGTCTTGATATGCTTCTGCACCATAACAATAAAAGTCAAAGCTATAATCTGCCCCTATTATTGAAAAAACATCTATATTATAGTTGATAACAGCACCTTTTGTCTCTTGCTTTTCTACTTCTTGATAAAACTTGTAATAAGTTTTGGTATCAAAATGCCCTTTTAAGGTTTTTGCATTTTCTTTGCCGTAAGAAGGCAAGAGTGGCGGAAGAAAGAACTCCTTTACGCTGTACCTTTTAAGCACTGCGGTCAAGGAGTTGCAATGGTCGGAATGCGGATGAGTTAGCATAAGGTAGTCTATTTGCGTTATATCATAAAAGTCAAGGCAAGATGTGATTGCGCTACTGTTGGCAAACAGTGTGCTACCACCATCAATTATCATATTCTTGCCATCAGGAAAAATAATCAACATACTATCCCCTTGCCCAATATCTATAAAATCAATACGCAAAGAGCCTTGCTCATAAGGGATAAAGTCTTGTACATCTGGCTTGTCTGTATCATCAACATTTGGAGCAATTGTCTCTTGCTCTGGCAGAGTAGGCAGTTCTGCTGCCATTGGTGGTGCACAAGAGCATAATACAAAGGCAAAGAGCAAAACATAGACTAGGTATATTGATGTCCTTAACAATCTTTTCATTGCCCTTAAATATTAACACGCAAGCTAGCTAAATGCAATGGCATTGCTTAGCAGTACAGCTTAAAGGCGAAAACGCTAGAAAAAATGCTAGATGTCAATCTTGACACGACTTTATTAATATAGTATCATTTATATATTATAATTTACAAAGAGGTTACTATGAAAAAGATAATAAGCATTGTATGCGTTATTGCATTTTTAGCAGGTGCAGGCATTATGGTATATTTTGGTGCAGGGAGAGATGCTTGGCCAAAAAAGCAAGTAGCTTGTGACAACTTATACAGTGACCGCGGATATATAAATTATGCAGAAAAAGTCTATTTTGATATAGAAAAAGAGCCCGAGCTTGCAGAAACAGGGCTATTTTGGGCTAGGTGGAACGAGAGCAAAAACGAAATTGAGCTGCTACACGCAGATAGCCCCCAAGGTGCTGCCCTGATTGATGCAGATAAGCCTACTATTATCAATGTACACGGCGTACTCACAGAAGGCAATAAAGAAGCTGAGCGTTTTAACCTAAATTCTAAAGTGCATTTTCCTGAAGATTATGGGGTAGAGGGCGAAGATATCTCTATGCTATACCTTTGGATAAGAGAAGGCTGGAATGTAGGAGTATATCATTATAACAAATTTGCATCTGATATCCCCAATCTTTTAGAAGGTAAGATTTGGTCTAACAATTCGCCAGCGGGCATTAGATATAAAAAAGTAGATGGCACTCAAAGCGCCCCTGACTTTACTAAGTATTGTCTAGCAGAGCATTTTGCTGCTGATTATATTAGAGCAATGCGGCTGCTTCCTTCTTCTATGGGAGAGAAGGAAATAAGGGTCGCCGCTCATTCTATGGGCGGACAGCTTGCAACTGCAGGGATATTTTTACTGACAGAGCTTGCAAGAGTAGGACAGCTTCCTGCTCATCAACTTCCGCAAAGATATACGCTTTTAGATGCATTTTTTAGTATAAAGGTAGGCAATCTTGATATAGGTATTAAGGATGTCAATATCAGTTGGTCAGGCAAGCCCTTGTATAACAATAGCACAGGCTCAACAATGATAGAATGCCTTAAAGATTTGGCAGCTAACGGAATGGCACTAGAGTATTATGTTTATGAAGAAAGTCCCTTAAAAGCTTTTATGCCTGAACTGATAGAAGATTTAAGAAAATATGTTGCCTATGTAGTCATATTGCCTGATTACAACAATATTAATAGCAAGTTTACCTTAACTACTGATGGGCATAACGGTGTAAGGGAGTGGTATTTGGTAAGTAAACTTTCGTCCCCACTTAAAGATATAACTGAGGGTAGAAATACGGGTGCCCTTGCCCCTTCTGCCGCCCTAGATACTGCTATCCTAAAGGGCTTTATGGGACAAGCCTTTACCATTTGCGAAGGTGCTTACACTACAAGTTGTGATGATGATGCTATGGTAAGGCGCTACTCTATTTACTATGAGCTTAATGGCGGCTCTAATGTCGCTGGTAATGGTGACCATTATACTATCCTTGACTCTACCATCACACTTCATCCACCAAGGAGAGTAGGCTATAGGTTTGTAGGATGGTATAAAAGCGCTGACTTTACAGGCGAAAAATTGGAGACAATTGCCCCCAGCGTAAAGCAAGATATCAAACTATATGCTAAATGGGAAGGATAGCCTAAACAGCCACTTGTTAGATTATTTTCTGCTACCTGGTTTTATTAGTGGCACCCCTGCTTGACAAAGCGGACAAGAGTCTTTATCATAAGTAGCTATATTGGTCTGCCATAATGAGTATAATGGTATCCCAAAATCTACATTTCCGCCACTTCTATCTACAATGACTGCTACGCCTACTACTTCTGCACCAAGAGAGTTGGCTAGCTCTATTACTTCTTTTACGCTACCGCCAGTAGTTACCACATCTTCTGCAACAATCACTTTTGCACCTTTGGCAAGGGCAAATCCCCGCCTAAGGGTAAATGTCCCGTCTTGCCTTTCTGCAAAGTAATTGGCACATCCTAATGCCCTTGCTAGCTCATAGCCCATAAGGATACCGCCAAGTGCAGGGCTTAGCACACAATCTACCTTTTGTGTTTTTATCATTTTTGCAAGTGCAGCACAAAGCTGTTTACTATCTTTAGGATTGACAAAGAGTTTTGCACATTGCATATACTCTCCGCTATGCCTACCGCTAGTTAGCAAAAAATGCCCCGTTTGTCTAGCACCTGTTCTATCTAAGATTGCAATTATTTCTTTTTCTTTCACTTGTCAAACCTCCAATGCCCCAGTCAGCTCGCTAATATTTGTTAACCCTTCATCTATGGCATACTGTGCTAGCTCTTCTGCTATCTGCACAGGTAACATAGGGTCGATTAGACTAGCTGTCCCAATCTGTACAGCACTTGCACCAGCTAGCAGAAACTCCAACACATCTGCGGTGCTTGCTATCCCCCCTATGCCTATAATAGGGATGCTCACCTTATTGTATACTTGCCAAACCATACGCAAGGCAATAGGCTTAATGGCAGGCCCAGAAAGTCCGCCTGTTACATTGCCCAGTATAGGTTTTTTAGTTCGGCAATCTATTGCCATAGCTTCAAAGGTGTTGACAAGAGAGATTATATCTGCGCCTTGCTCTTGTGCAGCTAATGCATTTTCTGCTATATCGGCTGTATTGGGTGATAGCTTAACAATCAAAGGCAGACTGCAAGCTGCCCTTACCTTGCCTACAATATTTGCAACTGCTATCGCATCTCTGCCAAAACTTACTCCCCCTTCTTTTACATTGGGACAACTAATATTAAGCTCTATGGCATCAATGGGACAATCACTTGCAAGTCTTGCAAGCTCAATATATTCTTGTTCAGTTGAGCCTGCAATATTGGCTATAAGGGCACAACCGCAACTTGCAAGTGCAGGCAGATGTATGTTTGCAAACTCTGCAAAACCAGGATTTTGCAAACCTACACTATTAAGAATGCCCCCATAAACTTCTGCCACTCTAGGCGGTGGATTGCCTGCTCTCGGGAGTAGCGTTGTACCTTTTAGTGCTAAACCTCCAAGCTTGCAAAGGGGGAAAAACTGCGAAAACTCCTGACCAAAATTGCAAGTGCCGCTAGCAAGTATAATAGGATTCTTTAACTTTAGTCCCCCTAGCTTAACTTCTAACTTGCTCATAGCTCCACCTCGGCAATATTAAATACAGGGCCTTCCGTACAAGTACGGACATAGCCATTCTTAGTCGCACAAGCACATACTAGGCAAGCCCCGAAACCGCAAGCCATCCGTTCTTCCATAGAAATATACGCAGGTATATTTCCTATAATCTTTTTAAGTGCAACAAACATTGGTACAGGACCACAAGCAAGGATAATATCAGGCTTAAGTTTATCTAAACCGCAAGCAAGGATATCAGTAATAAAACCCTGCTTGCCCATACTCCCATCATCAGTAGCAACTACACAATGGGCACTACTTTTTTGGAAACGCTCCACTGTGCATACCTGCTCCAAACTTCTAAAGCCTAAGTAAGAATAAAACCTAGCTTGCGGATTACACTTGCAAATAGAATAAAGAGGAAAAACGCCCATTCCGCCACCCAAAAGTACCACTTTGGCATCTTGTTCTAGCTTTGGGAAGCCTTTGCCTAAAGGCAGTATAACTTCTATTTCGCCTTGCTCTTGCCTAGATAACGCTAGCGTTCCCCTGCCCCTTGTAGTATATATAAAGGTAACTATATTGTCCTTATAGTCGTGTATGCTCAAAGGTCGTTTTAGTATTATACCTTCTTGTTGCCCCACGCTAAGCATCGCAAATTGCCCTGCTTGGATTTTCACAATTTCGTCAAGCTCAATGACCAGCTCAAAGGTGTCTTGTGCAATTTTAGTATTGCTTATTATTTTTGCCTTCTTTTGTTTCATTTCACCATTTCCATAAACTTTTTAAATAAATGCTCTGCATCGTTTGGACCTGCGCCGCCATAAGGGTAAAATTGTACACTAAAGTTGCCATTTTCATATTCTAGCCCTTCTATGCTCTTATCGCTCCAATTAACAAAGGATACTTTTGCCCCTTTTGGCAAACGCTCTGGATGTATATTGTAATTATGATTCTGGCAAGCCATATAGAGCTTGCCAGTAGCTAGCTCTTTTACCGATTGCGCTCCACCGTGACCACATTTTAACTTATAGGTATCGCCACCGGTGGCAAGGGCAAGGATTTGATGACCTAACCCTATCCCTAAAATAGGCAACTTGTCAATCAGTTGCCCTACTGTTTTAATTTGCTTTATACAATTTTTAGGGTTGCCAGGACCGCTTGACAATATCAACCCTTTATAGCCCCCTGCTAAAACTTCTTGTGCAGACACGCTAGCAGGAAGCACTGTAAGCTGTGCACCTTGTGCTAGCAATGGTTGCAAAATATTATTGCTCACCCCATAATCAATTACCGCTAGCCTTACACCCTGCCCCCCTAAAGTGTATAACTGCTTGCAAGTGACCTTTGCCACCATATCCATATCTTTATATTCTGCAAGACTAGCAAGCTCTTGTTTGCTAGGCAAACTGGTGCAAATTTTGCCTTGCATATTGCCTTTTTCTCTTAATATCTTAACAATTTCTCTAGTATCTATATTGGCTATGCCTGTTATGTTCTGCTCCTTTAGCCAGTCTCCTAAATTACCCGTAGCTCTCCAATTGCTAGGAATTTCGCATAGCTCCCTTACCGCCAGCCCCGACAAGCAAGGTTTAGACCCAGCCATATCTTCTATATTTATGCCATAATTGCCAATTAAAGGGTAGGTCATAACTACAATTTTCCCATAATTGGCAGGGTCAACAATACTCTCTTGATACCCTACCATATTGGTATTAAAGACTACTTCGCCTATCCGTTCTTGACAAGCACCAATAAGCTTACCTTCAAATATGCTACCATCTGCCAGAGCTAAGTATCCCATTGGCTACTCCCTTGTGCCTTTTGCCAAGCTAGAATAATCTA